>Ga0315321_10003720_pt1 | contig 11822 bp, 12 predicted proteins | sample M180m21515metaG_FD_203464 | JGI IMG/M metagenome (GOLD analysis project Ga0315321, IMG submission 203464) | Ammonia-oxidizing marine archaeal communities from Monterey Bay, California, United States - M1 80m 21515 | ecosystem: Environmental > Aquatic > Marine > Intertidal zone | place: USA... | reverse complement strand
ATTTTTCATATATTTCTAATGCCGCTTTACCAAGAGGTGTGTCTGCACTAACTCTTTTTGCACATTCATAAGCAAGTTTAAGATCTTTATTCATCATACCTGCAGAAAATCCTGGTCGATAATTGTTATTAGAAGGTGTGCCCTCAATTAAATCTGGGAGAGGTGGATAAACAGAGATTGGCCAACTATTCCCAGATGCATTTTTCATAATTTCATGAACTTTTTTAATATCTATGTTTAATCTTTTTGCCAGCATAAGAGACTCAGAGGCCGCAATCATTGTAATTCCTAATGACATGTTATTACAAATCTTTGCTCCATTTCCACTTCCTAATTCTCCTGCATGAAAAATATTTTTTCCCATAATTTTTAAAAGAGGTAATGCAAGATCAAATGCTTCTTTAGTTCCACCTACCATTATATTTAAAGTTGCTTTTTGTGCACCCATAACACCTCCACTTACTGGGGCATCAATCATTTTAATTCCGTTTTCAGTTGCTTTTTTTCCAATCTCTTTTGAAGTTTGAATATCAATTGTAGAACAATCAATTAAAAGACAATCTTTAGATACTTTGTTAATAATTCCATTATCTCCTAAAAAAACTTCTTTAGAATGTTTACCTTCAGGAAGCATAGTAATCACGGTTGTTACATCTGTCGTAACTAATTCATTTAAATTTTCAACAACATCTAATTTTTTTTCTTTAGCAATTTCAATGTTTTTTTTAGAAACATCAAAGACCTTTATTTTTTTTCCTGACTTCATTAAATTTTCAGCCATCGGTAATCCCATGTTACCGACACCGATAAATGCAATCAATTCTGACATACTTTTTCTTTACTTAATTTACTTTATTTTTACAGTTACCTGTATTGAAGTACTCATCCATATTATCTATTGCTAAATTTGCCATTGCAGTTCTTGTGTCTTTAGTGGCGCTTCCTAAATGAGGAAGAATAAATGCACTTTTATGTTTTAAATAACCAGGGTTTAAATTTGGTTCATTTTTGTAAACATCTAATCCTACTGCATAGATTTTTCTTCTTTCAAGAGCATCAATCATTGCTTCATCTTCAACTATATCACCTCTAGCAACATTGGTTACAACAGCACCTTTGGGTAAATATTCTATAGTTTCTTTATTAATCATATCTACAGTTTCCTTTGAAGCAGGACAACATATTGAAAGAACATCAGAAATTGACAACAAACCTTTTAAAGTATCATGGTAAGTTGCACCTTGTTCTTTATCATCACTTAATTTTGATCGATTATGATAGTGAATTTCCATACCTAAAGACTTACAAATTTTTGCTATTTTTTGACCAATTCTTCCCATTCCCAAAATACCTAATCTTGCACCTGTTAATTGTTTTCCAATTAAGTAATCTGCGGACCATTTCCATCCACCTTCTCTAGCGCTTATAATTCCTTCTGAAGCTCTTCTGCAAGCTCCAAGAATTAGTAAAACTCCTATTTCTGCAGTTGCATCTGTTAAAACATCTGGAGTATTTGTTACTGATATCCCTTTATTTTTCGCAGCTTCTAAATCGATATTTCCAAAACCGACTGCAAAATTTGAAATTATCTTTATACTTTTTGGAAGTTTATTTATTGTTTCAGCATCAAGCTTATCTGTAAGTGATGATAGGATTCCATCACATCCATTGCTAAGTTCAATTAATTTTTTTTGAGAATACAATTCATCATTTAAATTTAGATTAGTTTCAAAGGTATCTTTTGCTTTATCTTCACATGATCTTAGTAGTCTTCTAGTGATCAATATTTTTTTCATAATATATTTTTTCAGTTAATTTAAATCAAAAACTTTTCCCGGATTCATGATATTGTTGGCGTCTAAACTTCTTTTTATTGCTTTCATCACAGGAAGGTTATCAAGATGTTCTTTTAAAAGATAATGTTTTTTTTGAAGACCAATTCCATGTTCACCCGTAATTGTTCCTTCGAGTTCCAGAGCTTTGTTGATTAAGTCGTCACTGTACTGTCTAATTTTTTTTTGTTTCTCTTTATCCTCTGGGTCATACAAAACTATTGAATGAAAATTTCCATCACCCACGTGACCAACCATTGGGGCGATTAATCCTAATTTTTTAACTTCATTTTCCGCCCATGCAATACATTCAACTAATCTTGAAATTGGTACACACACATCAGTAGAATATACTTTCATGTTATTGCCTAATGACTTTACAGAATAGTAAACATCATGTCTTGCTTTCCATAATTTTTTTTGCTCTTCAGGTGAAGATGCCCACTGAAAATCACTTCCATTATTATTTTTAGATAATTCTTCTACAATACTAATCGCCTCATTATTTGTTATTTCACTTCCATGAAACTCAAAAAATAAAGTTGGAGAAGCTTTAATATTATCTAATTTAGAATATTTAATACTTATTTCCATTTGATCTTTATTCAACATTTCAATTCTCGCTATTGGAACTCCATACTGAATCACCTCTTGTGCAGTTTTAACAGCCGAGTCTAAGTCTGGGAAATAACATACGGCACTCATTATACTCTCTGGAATTGGTGATAGTCTAACTTGTACTTCTGTAATTATTCCAAGTGTACCCTCTGAACCAATAAATAAATTTGTTAAATTATACCCAGCAGATGTTTTTTTAGTTCTTGATCCTGTTCTAATAATATCACCATTTGGTAAAACAACTGTTAAACCTGAAATTACAGTTCTCATAGTTCCATATTTAACAGCCATTGTTCCTGAAGCTGAGGTAGATGCCATTCCACCTAATGCAGCGTCTGCTCCTGGATCAATTGGAAAAAAAACTCCATCTTCTCTTAGATATTCATTTAATTGTTTTCTAGTAACATTAGCTTGCACTCTACAATCAAAGTCTTCAGCATTTACAGATAATACTTTGTTCATTTTCTCAAGTGAAATTGTAATACCATTTGAATTACCAACTGCATTGCCCTCTAAGGATGTTCCGGTTCCAAAAGGAACTACGGGAACTTTATGCTCATTACATAATTTTAAAATTTGAGAAACTTCTTCATTTGTCTCTGGAAAAACTACTGCTTGTGATAAAACTGGGTCGTAAGTATCTTCTCCTCTGGCATAATTCGCTCTGGTAGACTCTGAAGTTGAAAATCTTGCGTTAAAAATTTTTTCTAATTTATTTTGAACTTGTTCATTCATAATAGTAATATTAATAAAAATTTTGATAAAATACAGCTTATTTAGCTAGCATTTTTTTGATATTTTCTAACGCATTAGAAATGTTATCTTGTGAAGCAGCAAAGCTAAATCTCACATAATCACTACAACTTTTTCCAAAAGCTGTTCCTGGAACTATTGCAACACCTGCTTCATGCATAGCTCTTTTACAGAATTCAGATCCATTCATTCCAGTTCCAATTACTTTTGGAAATGCGTAAAAAGCACCACCAGGTAAACTACATTCTACACCAGGTAAACTATTCAAGCCTTCATGAATTAATTTTCTTCTTTGAGTAAATTTTTCCATCATAGTATTAATTGAGTCGTCTGGCCCATCTAAAGCTGCAATTCCTGCAAACTGAGCTGCAGCATTTACACATGAAACACTATTAATAAGTAATTTATTTACATGTTCCACTAAATTCTCCGGCCAAAAACTCCAACCTAATCTCCAACCTGTCATTGAATAAGCTTTACTCCAACCCTCTAAAACAATTAATCTGTCTCTTAGCTCTGGATAATTGAAAAAAGTTGGCATTTCTTTTTCATCAAAAATTTGTCTACTATAAATTTCGTCACTTAGTATTGTAACATGAGGATGCTTTTTTAAACCTTCGGCTAACTTATCAATTTCTGGTTTTTCAACAAAACTTCCTGTTGGGTTATTTGGATTTATTAAAATTAACAATCTTGTTTTATCTGTGATTAAAGATAAAATTTTATCTGCACTAAATTTTAAATCTTTATTATCTGTCAAATCATATGGTACAGCCGTAGATCCAGTATAGTTTATCATCGACTCATAAATTGGAAACGCAGGTGTTGGATGAATTATTTCTGCACCTGGTTCACCAAAACATTGTATAGCATAATGCATAGTGGGTTTTCCACCTGGCATGATTAGAATTCTCTCAAAATCTACATCTGCATCATAACGTTTTTTTATCCATCTCGTAACTGCCTGCCTACATTCAGGAATACCATTTGACATTACATATCCATGATGTCCATCATCTAAAGCTTTTTTTGCCGCTTCAACTACATGTTTAGGAGTTTTAAAATCTGGTTGACCTAATCCCAAATGTATCATTGGATGACCTTTTGCTTCTAGTTTTTTAGCTTCAGCTAGAACAGTAAAAGCACTTTCAGTGCCAAGTCGATTAAGTGATTGTGCTAATTTCATAATATTTTTGCAAACTAGCGGAAAAGTTGGCTATTGTCTATTCTTGATTAAGTAAAAGTATTTATTAAAAGTATTTATTATTTTTATAACTAATTAATTACGGTAAATAATTTTTGACCTATCTAAATCTTTAACCCTTTTGCAGCCCATAAGTATCATATTTCTTCTTATTTCTTTATGCATATTTTCTAATAGCCTTTCAACTCCTTGTTGACCACCTGCACCTAAACTAAATAAAAAAGCTTTTCCAAAACTACAAGCTGTTGCACCCGCTGCTAAAGCTTTTAAAACATGCGTTCCTCGTCTAACACCACCATCTAAAATAATTTCCAATTTATCACCTACAGCGTCTGATATTGCTTTAACTTGATCAAATGGAGATCTAGATCCATCAAGTTGTCTTCCTCCATGATTTGAAATCATTATAGCTGTACAACCAATATCTATTGCTTTTTTGGCATCTTCTACTGACATAACACCTTTTAAAGCCATTGGTTTATTCCATTTTTTTATACAATACTCAGCATCTTTCCAATTCATGGCAGGATCATATTGTTCGTTAATGTACTCCATTACTGATTTTGCAATATTAGTTCCTTTATCAGTTTTGTTTTTAATATTAGCTAATTCAAATTTTTTGTTAGTTAAATAATTAAATACCCAGCCTGGTCTCATGGCAAAACTTAGTAAGCTATCTAATGTAAATTTTGGGGGTGTTGTAAAACCTGTTCGATGGTCTCGTTCTCTATTTCCAGCAACCAATGTATCAACTGTAATACACATACCGTCAAAATTCGCTTTGCTACATCTTTCAATTAAATCATCTGTTATCGATTTATCTTTATGAATGTATAATTGAAAAAGTTTAGGTCCAATTGAAACATTTGCAATTTCTTCAATTGAAAATGATGCCATAGTAGACATACTGTACATAGTATTAAATTTTTCTGCTGCTCTAGCAGATGCTTTATCTCCTTCTGGAGTATAAAGACTCTGCATTGCTGTTGGTGATAGAAATAATGGCATATCTAACTTTCTTCCAAAAACTGTTGTAGATAAATCTGGCTCTCCAACACTGTTTAAAATATTAGGAATTAAGTCACAGTCATTAAATGCATCTGTGTTTCTATTTAATGTAACCTCATCATCTGCACCACCATCTATGTAATGAAAAATTGGTGCTGGTAATTTTCTTTTTGCTAATTTTCTAAAATCATTAAAATTATAACAATCATTTATATTCATAATTTTATTTTCTAAATCTTAGGTTGTTTCTATTTAGATCACTTATTTTAGTACAACCCATTAATTTCATATCTCTTACTAATTCAGCTTTATATTTTTCTATAGCTCGTTCAACACCTGCCTGACCACCAGCAGCTAAGGCATAAAGATATAATCTTCCACCTGAGCAAGCTTTAGCACCTAATGATAAAGCCTTAAGCATATGGGTTCCTCTATGAATTCCACCTTCACAAATAACATCTAACTTATCACCTACAGCATCGACAATTTCAGCAAGCTGATCAAATGGAGATCTTGATCCATCAAGTTGTCTTCCTCCATGATTTGAAACCATTATCCCTGTACACCCAATATCAACTGCTCGTTTTGCATCATCAACACTCATAATACCTTTTAATGCAAAATGACCGCCCCACTGTGAACAAAGTTTTTCAGCATCTTTCCAATTCATAGATTGGTCTAACATGGTAGAAAAATAATTCCCAATTGATGTATTAGTATCCGTACCTTCTTTCACATGATCTTGAAGATGAGGCAATTCAAATTTACCTCTTGTCAGATAATTGATCCCCCACATTGGCTTTGTAGCAAAACTAAATAAACTTGATAGTGTTAATTTAGGAGGAGATGTAAAACCTGTTCTTAAATCTCTTTCACGGTTTCCTCCTGTAATTGTATCAACTGTTAAGGCCATAACGTCGAAATTAGCTGCTTTCGCTCTTTCCAAACAAGCATCATTTAAACCTCTATCTTTATGAAAATAAAACTGAAACATCTTAGGAGTATCAATCATAGAAGATATTTCTTCCACACTCACAGTGGCTAAAGCTGACACGCCAAACATAGTATTAAATTTTTTTGCAGCTTTTCCAACTGCTCTTTCGCCATCATAATGAAATAATCTTTGCAATGCCGTTGGCGCCAAATAAAAAGGTAGATCTAACTTTTTTCCAAAAATTGTTGTTGATAAGTCAACATTCTCTACACCTCTCAAAACATTGGGAACTAAATCAACATCGTCAAATGCACTTGTGTTTCTAACATAAGTTATTTCATCATCTGCAGCACCATCAATATAATGAAAAATAGGTGATGGTAATTTCTTTTTTGCAAGCTTTCTAAAATCATTAAAATTATGACAATCTTTTAAATTCATATCTTTTTTAATTTATTAAAAGTTTTTTAGGAAATTAAACATGTAACTATTTGCGCCTGGATTTTTATCTCCTAAGCTAGCATTTGATACGTGATTATAAGAAATACCAATTTTAGAATCTTTTGATAGATCATAAGAAAACTGAACTTCAGATTTAAATTCAAGAACATGGCCTAAGTCTTTTCCATCCCCCTTGTGATAGAGGCCTGGTGCAAAACTTGGTGTAAATGTTAAGCTACCCATATCTACGTTCCACTCAAAGCCAGTATAAATATACGCAGCAGAGTTTTCAGTTATAAATCCACCAGTGATAGGTGAAATATTTCCCAAAAAAGTATCTCTTTCTAAATTTTCATTTTGATGTTGAAAACCCACTAACACTGCAGCTTGTTTATTGTCACTAAAATCAAAATTACCAATAAAAAAATTGTATTGTTGGACAGTATTCTCTGCAGCAAATAATTTTGTTGCAGTAAAAAATATAGTAAAAAATAAAATTAATTTTCTTAAAAGCATTATTGTTAATAGCAGATTATTTATATTTTTTTATTAGTTTTTTAAATATTATTGCACCACCAGTTAAGAATATCAATAGAGGCAATAACCATAAAAAATAAGTATTTTTGTTGAATAAAGGGTCATACAAAATCCATTCACCATATTTATCTTCAAAATAACTATAAATTTGTTTCTCTGATAATCCCTTATTAATTTTTTTATCAACCATAACTTTCAAGCTATTAGCAAATTCTGAGTCTGAGTCATAAACCGATTGTCCTTGACAAATTAAACATCGTAAATTTTTTGTTATTTTATTCTTCAGGTCCTCGTTGTTAGCTTTTAGATGATTAAAAGAAAAAATAAAAAAAATGATAAAAGATAGTTTTAATATTTTCATTTAATTATTAATTTAATTTCTTCAATTAATTCATTATCAAGAGGTCCAAGATATTTTCTTATAATTTTTTGATTATATATTAAAAAAGACTCTGGCACTCCATAAGCTCCCCACACAATAGCTTTAGTACCATCTTGATCAAAAATTATTATCTTAAAAGGATTTCCAAACTCATTTAAAAAATTCGTAGCATTTACCCGTGTGTCTTTGTAATTAACACCAATAATTTCAATATTCGTATTTTTTTTTAATTCTACTAAGAATGAATGTTCCTGCCTACAGGGAACGCACCAAGAAGACCAAATATTAAGTAAATAAAATTTATTTAACTCAAATATTTCTTTTGAACTAATAATTTCATTTGAAGGAAATAATTTTGCTGAAAACGAAGGTATCTCATTATTAATTTTTGTTTCTGGAGTATATATATTTGTATCCTGTAAACCTTTATAAAAAATTATGAAAACAATTACAAAGATAGAAGTTATAAAAGGTAGTAAAAATTTATTTTTCATATTCTTTTTTTATAAAACTAATCAAGCCACCAAAACTAATTAATGCTACAGAAAACCATATCCAAATCATGAATGGTTTAGTTTGATATCTAATATTAAAGTACTCTTGATTTTTAACTAAATTAATAACTATAAATTTGTCTGAAATCAAAGTTGTTTTAATATCAGCCTCGCTAGTAATGATATTTGGCTGATTATAAATTCTTAACTCAGGAAACATATTTACTATTTTACCTTGTGAATTTTGAATACTAAAATTACCAATAATTGATTGATAATTTTTTTCTTTTCGTTGATCAATACTTTTAAAGACTATTTTGATAGTCTCAGATTTATAGGTCTCTCCAATTTTTAAGTTAGTTATAATTTCAGTTGAGAATAAATTGTTAAATAAAATACTCAAAATTAATAAACTAAATCCAAAATGAGCAATATTTTGTGAGATATTTTTATATTTCTTAATAAAAAAATCTTTTAAAGTTATAAAAAACAAATAAAGAGCGCTCGAAATTAAAATTGTATTTAAAAGAAAGTTTGTATCAAATTTTTTAACAATTAAAAAAGATAATAAATTAGAAATTGCTAATAAAATAATTAAATAAATTTTATCCACTATTTTAGACTTAATCCATTTTAATTTTGGACCAATTGCCATCACCAATAAAAATGGAATTAAAAATGGAATTATCAATTTATGATAAAATGGTGGTCCTACAGATATTTTTTGTGATGACAAAACATCGAGAAATATTGGATAAACTGTACCAATTAATACTACAGACAGAAAATACATCATAAACCAGTTGTTAATTATAATTGAAGTTTCTTTGCTCAGCCAAAAAAAACTTGTGTGTGTATTTTTGTTAGTTTTATGAAAAAAGAAAAAAATAAATAATGAAAGAAAAATTAAAGAAAATAAAAAAATTAAAATAAATAATCCTCTTTCTGGATCATTTGCAAAAGTATGAACAGAATTTAAAATTCCAGATCTCACTAAAAAAGTTCCACACATACTTAGTGTAAATGTTGCTATAGACAAAATTATAATCCATGAAGTCAAAATTATTTTTTTTTCTAAGATCAAAATACAGTGTAAAAGTGTTGTTAATACTAGCCATGGCATCAACGAAACATTTTCTACAGGATCCCAAAACCAAAAACCTCCCCAACCTAATTCATAATAGGCCCAAATTGATCCTAATAGAATTCCGAGTGTTAAAAATATCCACGAAATTAAAATCCATTTTTTAATATGTATAGCCCAACTTTTATTAATTAAATTTAGTGTTGTTGCTGATAACGCTGATGAAAAAATAATTGATGAACCAACATAACCTAAATATAAAATTGGTGGATGAATTGCTAATGCTGGATCTTGTAATATTGGATTTAGACCTAATCCCTCATCTGGAGTTGGGTAAAGCAAGTTGAATGGATTTGAAGTCTTGATTAAGAAAACAAAAAATCCAATAATTATAATTTGCTGAAATACTAAAGTTAAAATTCTATACTTTATTGGTTGATTTTTACTTTTTAATAGAAATGCTAAAATAAATGATGTTAACACCAACAACCAAAGTAAAAGACTTCCCTCGTGATTTCCCCAGGATCCAGATATTTTATAAAAAAGTGGTTTGGTTGTATGAGAGTTATTAAATACAGTTTCATTGCTAAAATCAGATAAAACAAAAGATAGAATTAGACACAAAAAACTAATAATCACAAAAAAAAATTGTAAAAATGTAAATGATAAAATGTTTGTATATAATTTAGAATTTTGAAAATTTCTTATAGAAATGTAGATTAAAATTAAACCACAGCACAACCCTAAAATTAATGAATAATATCCAATAACACTATATAACAATTTATTTCTCTCCTATAGCTGCTTTTACTTCTGGCGGCATATAATTTTCATCATGTTTTGCTAAAATTTTGGTAGCAGAAAAATAATTTCTATCTTTTAAAAATCCTTCAGCAACTACTCCTTTTTCTTCTTCAAAAAGATTTGGAACTGATCCAGTATAGATAACATTTATTTCATTTTTAAAATCAGTAATTATGAATTTAATTTCATTAGCACTTATAGAAATAGAATCTTTTTTAACCATTCCCCCAACTCTAATTTTTTTTTTATCTAACTCTAATAATAAATTAATTTCAGAAGGTGATTGAAAATAAACCACATTTTCCTCAAGGGATTTTAAGATTAAAAAAGCTGATAAAATTAAAGTTATTAAGATTACTACTACAAACAAAAATCTTAATTTAACTTTACGACCATACATGGTTTAAAAGTTAATCGTTTATGGCGTTAGCTAAAATTTCTTTATTGATTCTTTGTAATTTTGCAGAATTAGCTTTCTCAGTGTTAAGTGATCCAAACTTAGCAACAAATTTACTTTGTTCTTTAACAAATTGAATTTTAGTAACCAAATATAAAGCTGTAAAACTTAAAAGTGTAAAGCTGAAAGCAGACAACACGTAGACACCGTATCCATTCATAAAAAGTAGTTCATTAATCATAATCTATTTAAGCCTTTATTTTTAATTTTTATCAGTTCTGTATTATATTTCATTAAGAAAATTAGCAATGAAAAAAGAGCAAATGCCGCAGTCATTATCAATAAAGGAAAAAGCATTGATGAGTGAATTGAACTTTTGGATAAAATATTAATTGAAGCTGGCTGATGAAGAGTATTCCACCAATCAACAGAGTATTTAATAATAGGTACATTAATAATACCTAGAATAGTAACAATAGTACTAATCTTAAAAACCTTTTCTTCATTTGCATAAATTTTCCAAGAAATTAGATACATTGCATAAAATAGTGCTAAAATTAACATTGAAGTAATTCTAGCATCCCAAGCCCACCAAGTTCCCCATGTTGGTTTACCCCAAATAGAACCAGTAACTAATGCTATAATGTTAAAAACAAATCCTGAGGGTGCTAAACTTTTTGCAATTAAAAAAAAATTTTTATTCTTAAAGATAAAACCACTAATGGATAAAAGTGTAATTGATGAAAAAATTCCTAAACAAATCCAAGCAGCTGGAACATGAACATACATAATTCTAACAGCATCACTTTGTTTGTAATCTTCTGGAGATAATACTAATGCTTCTATCAAACCTACAGTAAGTACTACAACGAATAAAAATAAAACATATTTTGGAGCTTTTGAAGTTATCTGAAAAATTTTATTAGGTTGAAAAAGTTTAAACATATTTAATTAAAGATTTTTAATGATGTTTATTATGAAAAGGATTTCCGATCAAGAATGCAGAGAAAGATAATGGTTTGAAGTTAACATTTAACACTCTTGATCAGAATATAGATTATATTTAATTAATTTTTATGGCCTAGATTTGAACCAAATGTGTTTGAATAATGATAAGCTTAATTGGACATCTTAAAGTAACTTGAACCTTTTTTGCCTGAAAAAATCTCTTCAATTAATGGATGTTTTATTGGTTCTTCTGAGTCATCCATAAGAAGGTTTTGTTGTGAAACATAAGCCTCATAAGTGATTTCGTCATTTTCAGCTAGCAAATGATAAAAAGGTTGGTCTTTTCTTGGTCTAACATTTTTTGGTATAGACTGGTACCACTCCTC
>Ga0315321_10003716_pt1 | contig 11827 bp, 9 predicted proteins | sample M180m21515metaG_FD_203464 | JGI IMG/M metagenome (GOLD analysis project Ga0315321, IMG submission 203464) | Ammonia-oxidizing marine archaeal communities from Monterey Bay, California, United States - M1 80m 21515 | ecosystem: Environmental > Aquatic > Marine > Intertidal zone | place: USA... | reverse complement strand
CATGAAATCGGCCATTTCTATTTCCCGATGATTGTTAACTCTGACGAACGTCAGTGGACATGGATGGATGAAGGTATAAACAGCTATCTGGACAGTGTTGCCGGCAGGGAATGGGATGCAGAAATCCCCTGGGGTCTAGAACCCGAGACAATTACGGATTACATGCTGTCCCAGAATCAGGTGCCGGTAATGACACAATCCGACAGTGTCAGGAGTCTGGGTTCAAATGCCTATACTAAGCCTGCAGTTGCGCTGAATATCTTGCGCGAGACTATTATGGGTCGTGAGCTTTTCGATTTTGCTTTCATGGAATATTCACGCCAGTGGGAATTCAAGAGACCTACACCCGCAGATTTTTTTCGAACTATGGAAGAGGCGTCGGGAATTGATCTTGACTGGTTCTGGCGCGGTTGGTTCTATACCACCGACCATGTCGATATTTCTCTGGACAGGGTTTACCAGATGCGTATCGATACGGAGAACCCTGACATAGATTTATCTCGTCAGCGTGATGCCGAGAAGGCAACGTCGCCATCAGTATTTAGTGATCGAAACAGGGAAGAGGGTATGCGGACTTGGGTAGAGCGCAATTCAGATGTTCGCGACTACTATGATGACAATGATCTATACACAGTGACCAATGTAGATCGCAATAACTACAACAGCTTTCTTAATGGCCTGGAAGATTGGGAGCGGGCAGCTCTCGATCGAGCTGTGGAAGAGGATCTGAATTATTATCTTCTTGAGTTCTCCAATGTTGGTGGCTTGGTAATGCCGATCATCGTTGATATTGAGTATGTGGATGGCAGTAGGGAAGAGATTCGTTATCCTGCCGAAATCTGGAGAAGATACCCTGACAGAATTAAGAAACTGTTGGTGTCCGAGAAAGATATCCAGAATATCGTCATTGACCCGATGCGTGAAACAGCAGATGCGGATATAGAAAATAACCATTATCCAAGGCGTATTATCCCCTCCCGAATCGAGAGCTTTAAGTTTTCAGGTGGTGGCAGCCGTGTTTCCCGCGACCTGATGCAGGATAGTAAGGCCGAGCTTAAGACCGATGATGAATCTGAAGACGAAAACTAGATCGATAGGAAAATATTTACCGAGCAGGTGGTTTAGCACCGCCTGTTCGGTAATGCTCACCATTCTGCTTATAACTTCACCAGCGGTAGTTTCAGCGCACCAGCAAAAAGCTGGGCTGACACGAATTCTTTTTAATCCCAATACTGGCAATATTGAAGTCATGCACCGCTTCTTTGTTCACGATGCCGAACATGCTTCCGGTATTATTTTTGGCGAAGAGCAGAATTTGTTGGAGTCTGCCGATTCTCGTGAATTATTCAGTAGCTATGTGATAAACCGATTTGCCATTCAGGCCACCGATGAGACAAATACGGTAGAGGAGTTGCGGCTCACCTATATCGGCTCAGAGGTAGATGGTCAATATATCTGGGTCTATCAGGAAATAGCTGACTCATGGGGGTTGACGTCGCTTAGCATAGTTAATATGGCCTTGCGGGATGTTTGGCCTGAGCAGGTAAATCTTGTAAATATTGAGAAAGAGGGTGTTCTACAAAGCTTGTCTTTCGAGCAGGAAATCGAAGTCCTCAGCGTCAATTTCTAAGTACTTTTGATTGCTATTCTTTTAAGCTTCCCAATCCTAAATATTCGGCTATTGCCAAGCCAGCGGCTACGCTGGTAAATGGATCGTGCTCGATAACCTTGTGTGGGAATTTGTGATTCAGAATATCTTTTACAGCAGGGATCAGAGACGAACCGCCAGTGCGGATTACCAGATCAATATCTCCGGCGTTCAGTTTCGCATTTGATAGCAGGTCTTCGATCGAATTACTGAATTTGTCCAAAAGCGGTGAAATTATTATTTCAAATTCAATTCTGTCTACAGTCAATTCAATGTCCAGTTCGGGAATATCGAGTACTGCCTGCTGCTCTCTGGATAATTCGGCTTTTAAGTCCTTGATGGTTTGGGAAACCAGATAGCTATAATTATTCTTTATCAGGTCATAAAGACGTTGAAATTTTTCCGCAGCTTCGTCGCCAACACTGATTCTTTGCATGAGCGGTGTAGTGTATTGATTCTGATTGAGCATATAGCTGATAGCCCAGTTCAACAGCAAGTCTTCGTATTCTTCAAACGGAAAGTAAGTCTCGATCTCTCTGTCTTCACCAGACCGTTTCCAGCGCTCTCCCTTACCTAATAAGGGAAATAGTAATTCCCTGAAAAGTAGCTGGTCGATATGATCCCCACCTAGTTCGATGCCATGGGTGGCGACTACGTTAAAATCTTTGCCGGTTCTGCTGATTATGCATAAATCCAGCGTTCCGCCTCCGAAATCTACGGCTAGCAGTGTTTGCTCTTCGGAATAAGGATTCTCATAGAGATAGCTCAGAGCAGCAGCGATGGGTTCCGGGTAGAAACTTTGCTGTTCAAACCCTGCGTATCCGTATGACTCAGACAGGAGGTTTAATGCATTGTTGTTTCGTTCTGTTGAGCTGCCTTCAAAGTTTACAGGATGACCAATGCAGGCGTGGTTGCATACATTGCCGGGGGATAGCCCGCTGGAATCTGCTCGAGGATGCTGCTCGATAACGCAGTTTCGAATCCTCAATAATAGTGGGGTTATCAGTGCGACGAGCCTGAATGGTCGGTCAAAGACCATTAATCGCTGTGGACCACTATTGCCCAGCAGGCGTTTTATGCCGCGGAATAATCTTCCCTGCTGTCCGCCATCAACGAATGACTGCCCATACACTAGTTGGGTGTTTGCTTCCTCCGGCAGGCCTTTGTCACCTATCTGACCTGTTGTGGTTCTGCCTTCCCCCAGTACTTCTGCACTGAGTTCAACCTTCCTTCCGGTATTACTCTCTATGTAACTCAGAATAGCGTTTTGGCCGGTCTGGATTTTGAAATCCCGGTCGATGTAAGTGGCCGATGGCATCACTGCGGAATGAGACTCGAGGTGAACCAGCCTTACCGATTTTCCATCGAATAACGCTGCCGCGCTATTGCTGGTTCCGTAGTCAATACCGATTGCTAGGCGCTGTTGCGAATTTTCTGATTTGGAGGTTTCTTGCATATAAGCCGTTCTACTCGAAAAGCTGCTGGCCGGGGAGCAAATGGGTTTGGCCTGACCGCGGCTGAAAAGTCGCACTTTATATCATATTTCAGACCAATATCTCCAGCAGAAACAGTAAGCTATGGTTGGTTGCGTCTTATTAAACTGTGGCTTTTCCAGTTGAATATTGGCGGAACTTACCCTATGCTCCCTCGGTCAAATAGTTATCCTGAAAAAAAGAGTTTCTCTGGAGTTTTCATGGCATTAGGAATTAAGCGCAGCCAGCGGAAGAGTGCCAATTTAATGGCCAAAGTCATATTCAGTGTTTTGCTGGCCTGCTTATCAGTCGGCAGCTACGCGGGTACCATCGTGCGGGTGAGCACCAGCGTGGGTGACTATTCAATTGAGCTGCTCGATGATGTGGCGCCAATAACGGTGCAGAATTTCCTTGGTTATGTGAATCGTAATGAATATAACGGCACTTTCCTGCATCGCGTCGTGGATGATTTTGTGGTCCAAGGCGGAGCGTATCGCTTTCGTCCGTTTCAAGATTTGGCAGTTGTACCCTCCTATAGCAATATCCAGAATGAGTTTTCCGTATCCAACATTCGTGGCACGGTCGCTATGGCCAAACTGCCAGGAGACCCTAACAGCGCATCCAACCAGTGGTTTGTAAACATCTCAGACAACAGTGGTAATCTGGATAATACCGATGAAGGCTTCACGGTGTTTGGTCAGGTGTTGGGCGAGGGTATGACAATAATCGATGCTATCGATGCTTTGCCTACGGTTTCGCCAGGGACTCTAGTGCCCAGCGCGCCATACTTCACAGAACTCTACGAAAGCCCCAGCAATTTTGTTCAGATGACTGTTGAAGTCACTGAAAGATTCAGTTCGGCTCCCCATGTTTTTGAAAGCAACTCAGGCTTATTGATCACATCTGTTGATGTGGATAACGGTACGGAACTTATTAGCATGAATTTCAACCAAATTCCGGCTGGTGAAGAAGTTGTGTTCAGGGCCAATCTAGAATCAGTTATTCCAAGAAAAGAAGACTTCGCCGGAATGGCGAGTTATTCCACCAGTGATCAACGACTTCGAATTCCCGATCTTGAAGTTAATCTGAATGGTTCGGTCAGCGTGGTGTCCAACGTAGTATTAGTGTTATCAGATCAGCAGGCATCTTTGTTTACGCTTGAGTCTTACGACCAGTAGTAAGCTTGGAAAGTATAAATACAACAAGGAACTTATAAGCAGATGGCTGCCGAGCGTGGGGAATTCTCATCTAGATTTGGTTTTTTAATGGCGGCATCAGGCTCCGCCGTTGGTTTGGGTAACATATGGGGCTTCCCCACAAACACCGCATCTAATGGTGGAGCAGCGTTCCTGTTTGCCTATCTTGTTCTCGCATTTGCTTTGGCATATCCTGCTCTTATGGCGGAATTGATTATTGGTCGCCATGCTCGCTCAAACGCTCTTACCGCACTCAAATTTATTTCACCCGGCAAGAAAAGCAAAATCCTGGCGACCTTGGTTGGCTTCGGTGGAATGATTACAGTTAGTTTCATTTTAAGCTTTTATGCAATTGTTAGTGGCTGGATGGTGGCTTTTTTCTTCGACCCTATTGCACGTATGTCGGGACTCGATGGGCTATCTCAATGGCTGATTACTGATACGGTTATGCGTGATTCTGTATTTCTGATGGCTTTTATGATGTTGACTATTTACATCATTAGCGCCGGTGTGAAAAACGGCATAGAACGGTGGGCATCCAGACTTATGCCTGCACTAATGGTTATCCTGTTGTCTCTTATTATTTATGTAATGACCTTGCCTGGAGCTATGGACGGCTTACGTGCCTATCTGGTCCCGGATTTTTCCCGTATCACCGATCCGCAATTGCTTGTTAGTGCAATGGGTCAGGCATTTTTCTCATTGTCTCTGGGTGTAGGAACCATGCTTGTTTATGGTTCTTATATCAGTAAGGAAGAGAATCTGCCTTTGGCTGGTTCTCTGGTAGCTCTTCTTGATGTGGGTATAGCAGTGCTTGCCGGCTTATTGATTCTCCCTGCCATGTACGTGGCTTTGGCGAATGGAGTGGAGATTTATGACGCGGCAGGTGGCCTCATAGCCGGCCCCGGTTTGATTGTTTCCGTACTACCTTCATTGTTTGGCAATATGGGTTTCATGGGCATAGTCGTTGCTTTGGCCTTCTTTCTGTTGATGACCATTGCATCGGTAACTTCATCTATCTCAATGCTGGAAGTCCCGGTTTCATACGCGGTTGAAAATCATGGAGTGGAGCGTCACAAGGCAGCGATTATCGTCGGTTCCGTAATCGCAGCAGTATCTTTGGTTATTGCGGCCAATTTCGATCCATTATTCGACTTGGTCGTAACTTTTGCTACAGAGTTTAGCCAACCACTTCTCAGCTTTGCATTCTGTATATTTGTTGCATGGATTTGGAGCCGCAATGACATTTTGCAGGAAATCAAACAAGGCAGTCCTAATGCCGAGTCCGGATTGTTCTGGAAAATCTGGCCGTTCTATGTGAAGTTCATTTGCCCGCTAGCCATCCTGGTGGTTTATTACCAGCAATTCCAATAGCCGTAACAGGGCGACTTGGATTGCATTTTTAATATGGATGATGTTAAAAATCATCTATGCTAGGGTTAAACCCCCTGATTTACAGCCCCCGAAAGTCCCGAAGAGGAATGGCTCATGACTGCTAATCAACTCTCTACTGACAAGCCGCTGTCTGGTGTTAGCCGCAGACGATTTATTCATTCCACTTCTATCCTGGCTTCAGGTTTTTTACCGGCAGTTTCACTAGCTGCGAACTCTTCAGTTGCTAATAATGTTAAGGCACTCACCTTTGATGTGTTCGGGACGGTGGTCGACTGGAGATCCTCTATTATCAGGGAGGGCCAGTTACTCTCTGCCCGAAAGGGTTATCAAGTTGATTGGGCTGAATTTGCAGACCGCTGGAGATCTGGATACGGGCCGGCAATGAACAAAGTGCGGAGCGGGGAGTTACCGTGGACGAAGATTGATGATCTGCATAGATTGATCCTAAATGATCTGGTAGTGGAGTTCGGCTTGGAAGGAATGACCGAGGCGGAGCTGGATGATTTTAACCGTTGCTGGCACCGACTATCGCCTTGGCCTGATACGGTAGCAGGGCTTAATCGTCTTAAAACTAAATACATTATTACCACGCTTTCTAATGGTAACGTTTCGCTGCTAACTAATATGGCGAAGAACGGCGGTCTTCCATGGGATGCCATTCTCTCCGCCGAGCTTTCCGGGCATTACAAGCCGGATGCGGAAGCATACCTTAAGGCGGCAGATTTACTAAGCCTGACACCGGAACAGGTAATGATGGTAGCTGCTCATCCCGGAGATTTACGTGCAGCTGCGCGTACCGGTTTGCGTACAGCCTATGTTATTCGACCGCTGGAGAGAGGTCCGGGACGACCAGTCAATCGTAATCCGGATGGTGAATTCGATTATACGGCTGAAAATTTTATCGATCTTGCCAAGCAGCTGGGAGCTTGATTTGTCTGAAGTTAAGTTGGAAGATGATGTAAAGCAAGAGTTGGTTACAAAAATAAAAAATTACTTTGTTGAAGAGCTAGATCAGGATATTGGAAGTTTTGAAGCCGAATTTCTCATCGACTTCTTCTCCAGTGAGCTTGGCAAGTTTTATTATAATCAAGGTCTGGCAGATGCACTCTCTGCATTCGAAGGCAAGATTGAAGAATTCAGTGATATCATTTTTCAGTTGGAAAAAGAATAAGCAAACAGAGAGGAGTCTGATTCTATTCTTTGATTATTCGCAGCGGTAATCTTATGAAGAAGGTGCTTCCACTGTCTTTTTGAGATTCAAAGAAATTTCACCACCCATTTTCTCAATCATTCCTTTCACGATAACCAGTCCAAGCCCTGTGCCTTTAGGCTCCATTTCTTCGTGCTCTTCCTCTCTGGAAAACTCCTTGAATAGCTGCTGTTGAAATCCCTTGCTCATGCCGCGTCCGGTGTCCTCGACAGAAATTTCGATTCCCAGTTTACGTTGAAAATATGCCGCTTTATAAGACAGCAGAATGCTTCCCGATTCCGTATACTTTATGGCATTGGTAATTACGCTCACTAAAACATGTTGTAGCCGAGACTTGTCGGTCTGTACGATTAAATTATCTGTTGCATATTCAGAATTTAGTTCAAGACCTTTCTCCAAAACTAGAGGTGACATCAGGTTTTTGATTTCGTTCAGAAAGGATGACATCTCCAGTAATTCAATTTCAGGTTCAAAATTGTCAGATTCAATCTCTGCCATTTCCAGCAGGTCGTTAATGAGATTATGCAGATGATTACTTTGGTTTATCACAGTAGTCATATGTTGCTGTGTGGCCTCATCCAAATTTCCCGATTGGCTCACAAGTAATCGTTTCGAATTGGAAAGAATGAGATGTCCCGGCGTCAAAAACTCTCGAGATAAATTTCTAAGGAAGTCGCCTTTGGCTTTTGTTTCCATTTTAGCTTCCGCCAGCTCTTCGCTTTTAGTTCGAATAAATTCTATTGCCGACATCAGTATTGAGAGAGCAGCAATAATAAGCAGGACTTCGCCTATGACGGAAATAGAACCTGCTCGTTCTGTCAAGGCAAGTTTATAGGTAATGATCGACAGAAAGACGAAGAAAATCAACAACCATGAAAATAGTAAATAGAGGGCTGTTTTTGAGCCTTGTTTTGTAGAGATGGCGGACATCGCCATTACGGTGCTGATCACTGCGAGTGCACTAATGATAAGAAATTGATAATTCTCCGAGGTTATAAATTCGAAGGGAACAAGCAGCGAATAAATACCTGTTAGTAGCATAATGTAGAAAACGAACCTGAGAACGATATTTAGTCTGCCTCGATATTTACTTTCAAATTGCAGATTGGAGCTTAGAAAACAGAAGCTGGCCAGTATGGCGCATGCTGCTATTAAGGCTATTCTGGTATTCGCTTCTATACTTTCACCCCAAAGCCAGAGCTTTCCGGTGCCGGTTTGAGCCAGCAGGTAAGGTATAATTGAGGCGAAGAACAGTGTAATGCTACGAAACTGATGCTGACGGGTAGTCAGGTACAGAGTAATGCAGGCAAAAAAGCTAAGAAGGAACAGCGCGAGTATTCCGTCATAAAACATCATAATTGCCAGCTGGCTGGAAGCGAATACAGGGTAGGTACTCAGGCCCAGAGCTACTTCCACGCCACTACGGGATTCTGCTTTGATGTAGATTGTAAGCGGAGATGCCGGGAATGAAATGTCGAATGGAACAACCGGAAACCGATAGGGATAGAGTTGTTCCGAGAATGGAACGGTATCTCCTGCTCTGGCAGTAGATATCAATTCACCCTGTTGAACAAAATAGAATTCTGCTATATCGAGCGTGGCGTTATTCAAAGTTAGTTACAGTTCAATGTTTGCCAATTCTTCGCCGGTGAGACAATTGAAAGCCAGAAAGCTGAATCAGAAAGACCAAAGGTCGGAATGTCATGGGTTGAGCGCTGCCAGTTCTGAATTTCTGACATAATGTCTTCGATGCGAAGGGATTTGTCGGGGTCTTCCAGGTAATCCAGGTAGGGGCCCAGATTCACTGGCAGCTGATTGATGCCAACGTTTAATTCAGCGGCAGAGGAGTCGGAGGGGGTCAACGCGAAAATAGCGGCAGCAACAAAAACAATCAATAAGGTCGGGCACTTGATAAGGTTGAATTTGTGACCTGCTGTGATTTAAGTAAGACTCATGACTAATTCTGACCTTGCTTCGTGCCTCCAGTTTATTAACCAATTTGGCTACAAATCATCTCTGTTATTAGATATCCAGCTTCCAAAAATACTATCGTGCCGTTAGTGTGGCTACTGAACTATTCCCGCTTATTTGCAGCAGCAAGAGGCTGAGTTCATCCCATGGATTAGCGTCACTCATACCTTTGATTGATTGGTCTATTAACCTTGAATGATCGAGCAGCTCCCACACTGTTTGCTGATTTAGGCGGCCGAGTATCGAACTAATTGCGTTCTTGCGGTTAAACCAGACTCTTGCTGACTGAATAATCGAAGAAATATTTTGCCCCCGGTCTTTGCTTTCCAGCATAGGTATCAGGCTTCTCAATTCCCTTGATAGAGCAGCCAATATTACCAGAGGAAAAATCCCTTCATTACGAAGACCGCTCAGCATTTTTTGCGAGCGCACAGTATCTCCCAGAAATGCGGCGTCGACCAGTTGAAAGGCATTAAATCTGGAGCTATCAGCTACTACCTGCATTACGGTCTTACTGTCCAGCGCTATTGTTTGCCCCGGTTCAGTGTTAGAAAGCAATTTTATTTTCTCGATTTCCTGCATGGCGGCCAAAAGATTGCCCTCTACTTTATCCGCCAGCAATGCTACCGCCTGGGATTCGGCCTGTACGCCTTCCCGTATCAATCTTTGTTCGAGCCAGCTTTGAAGGTTTTCCCGGTTAACCGGCCATATCTGTATTAACGCACCGGCGCTTTCTATTTGGGTAAACCATTTGGTTTTTGGTGTGCCTGCGTCTAGTTTTGGCCCGCTAATTAGTATTAAGAAGTCTGTAGAAGGATCTTCCAGGTAGAATTGAATCGCTTTCTTACCTGCATCATCAAGCTTGGCGCTACCAAGCCGTAGCTCGATTATTTTTTGTTCAGAAAATAATGAAAGATTTGAAGTTATATGTTGAAACTCACCCCAATCGAAACTGCGGTCTACATTAAATACTTCGCGTTCGAGAAATCCTGATTTACGATAATGTGTGCGGATGGCATCAGCAGCTTCCTGCATAAGTAGCGGTTCATCACCACTTAGCCAATATAAAGGCAGTTGCTCATTATTAAGAGTGCGGGTGAGTTGTTCGGGTTTTATTTTCACGGCTTACTTATAGGCCCACTTGCTCACCGACTGCGGATAGTCGACGAATCAATTGATTGCCGAGTTCCCTGCGCATCTCCGAGGTGATTATTTCGACTTCTTCCTGGTTGCCGCTAATGTTTTCAATGTCTTCGAAATAAACTCGTTCTACAAACAGGGTTTCAGGGCTGATAAGGTATTGTTTATCACGACCAAGAGCTATCTCCATTTCCAGCCGTAGTTCGTGCTGGGCAGCCCGCGCACGGGGGTTAACTGTGATGGGCCGAGATATTATCTGTTCACCTGAAACTATAAGAGTCAGTTGTTCGGTGTCAGCCTCGACGCTATCGAGCAATTGAACATCGACCCCGGAGCTCTCCAGGCTTCGAAGAATTAGCCGGGACAACTCGCTGGCGGGTTGTTGGCTGAAGAAATTCAGATTCGAGTAGGCACTGGAAAGGGTGTCACTACTACGCAGACTAAAGCCGCATGCTGAGAGGAAAAGAAATATCCCTAACAGCAGAATGCTTCTGTATTTACGTAAATTTTTCATAGCGATACTCTACTCACGGCTTAAACTCTAATTCACTACGATATTTACCAGTTTTCCGGGTACTACTATCACTTTTCGTACTGTACCTTCATCGGTGTACTTCTTAACCGACTCATTCTCCAGCGCAAGAACTTCAAGCTGATCTTTACCCAAATCTTTGGGGACTTCAATTTTGGCGCGAAGCTTACCGTTCACCTGTAATACGATGAGGATACTGCTTTGAGTGAGAGCAGATTCGTCAACTTGCGGCCAGGCAGCATCCATTACCGCCCCTTCCTGACCAAGGTAATTCCATAGTACATGGCAAAAGTGTGGTGTAATCGGAGCCAGCATCAAGATAATGGACTCCAGCGCTTCCTGAATCACTATCTGATCAACATCACTCTGTGCCGAATCGGTGAATCGGTTGACTGTGTTGAGCAATTCCATGGTGGCAGCGATTGCGGTGTTGAAGGTATGGCGCCGCCCACAATCATCGGTAACTTTTCCAATAGTCTGATGTGTTTTTAGACGTATCTTTGCCTGTTCTTCATTCAATTGGATGTCGTCAAAGGAGCCCGCTGTTACCGGTTGGTGAGCATTGATTATTTTCCACAATCTTTTCAGAAAGCGATAGCTGCCCTCAACGCCACTGTCGGACCAGTCCAGAGACTGGTCAGGTGGGGCGGCAAACATGGTAAACATGCGAACCGTGTCGGCACCGTATTTTTCAATTAGTGGTAAAGGGTCAACCGTATTACCCGTTGATTTCGACATCTTGCTGCCGTCTTTTAATACCATGCCCTGAGTGAGTAGCTGGGTGAAAGGTTCGTCAGAATTAACGAGGCCTTCGTTACGCATCAGTTTATGGAAAAAGCGGGCATAAAGAAGGTGGAGAATGGCATGTTCTACACCGCCTATGTATTGGTCCACCGGCAGCCAATAGTTTGATCGCTCGTCGAGCATCGACGAATCCTGATCGCGACTGGCAAATCTTGCGTAGTACCAGGAAGACTCCATAAAGGTATCGAAGGTGTCGGTTTCCCTTCTCGCTTCTCCCTGACACTTGGGGCAGGGTACTTGATAGAATTCCGGCATCTTACCCAGCGGCGAACCACTGTCGTCAAACTCGATGTCTTCAGGCAGAAGAACAGGTAAGTCTTCATCGGGTACAGGGACAGCACCGCAGCTTTCGCAGTTGATAATTGGAATGGGAGCGCCCCAATATCGCTGTCGTGACACACCCCAGTCACGAAGTCGAAAATTCACTTTCTTCGTGCCCGCGTTCATGCTGCCGAGATT
>Ga0315321_10003710_pt1 | contig 11833 bp, 10 predicted proteins | sample M180m21515metaG_FD_203464 | JGI IMG/M metagenome (GOLD analysis project Ga0315321, IMG submission 203464) | Ammonia-oxidizing marine archaeal communities from Monterey Bay, California, United States - M1 80m 21515 | ecosystem: Environmental > Aquatic > Marine > Intertidal zone | place: USA... | reverse complement strand
CCTAGGGAAAGATAAATAAGCTTCCCGCCCGGGCTGATTACCCAGACCGACGCTTTCGATTTATCCAACAGCCGCGCAAACGGCCGAATACCGGTTCCAGATACCATCAGTTCCGCCAGCAAACTCGTTTGATGTGATGAACCGCGAACACCCGACTGGCAAATTTACCAGTGGCAGCAGCTTGAACTCATCAGCCGAGTGTGATGACGCAAGATCGTGTCTAAAAGACATCCAAGATGAAATGATGACCCGAATGGAATCGGCGGTGGCTCGGGTAATAGTTGTGCCACTTTTTGTTGTAGACAGGAATCCGCATCTCTGGCGGATACCTGTGGTACATGCTATCGCTACTACGGAAGTACTCCTGCCCCCAGAAATTCTGGGGGTAGTAGACGTATGGATAGTGATAAAACCGATTCCAGTCGCGGAAATCGGACTGTCCACCCCAAGCGCGGCCATAGGCCCGTTGGTCAGCCGAAGCATTATCGGAAAGAGCGACGTAACTGCATGACAGTACGGCGGCGATCAAAAGATGACGAAGCATCACTGCGTCCCCCCTCGAGACGTACGAAATCGCCACGCTGCGGCGAATATCGCGGGAATATTTTGGCTAATTCCGGACAATTGGCTGTTTTCCTGAGTCTTCAGCTGTCTGGCCCGGCTGTCATGTTGTGATCATCGGTATTCACAATGGTGCGAATGTTTGCCTTGTTTGGGCGTAATTCGCTTGCGAACTCGGTAACACAACCCGACGTACCGTCACTATCGGCACGTTGGGTAGCATCGGTTGAGTCGTTCAGGGGTGGATTATGCCGGGAAAACTCTGCGGAAGCGGTCCACCCGTCCGTTGAACGACTTCTCATGAACCATCTTTGCCACCTATGATTACCTGATAGCTCCGCTGCAATCTGTAAAGGCAGCGTAGTTGATCATTGACTTATGATCGTATGAGACTTGATGCTACAAGGCAGCGAAGGCCTGCATCCAATCCCTTGCACCGTGGTATATCGAATGTTCGTATCGCAATCCTCGATTCGACCTCTACTTGTCGTCTTGTTGCTGTCTGTCGGCAGTTTCTCGGGGTCCGTCGCAGAAGCCTGTCCGTTCTGCAACGCTGTGTCGCAGACCTTGCGGCAGGAAATGGGTTCCATGGATGCCGTTGTCATCGCGACGTCGCTTCAAGACGACACAACTCGAAATAAAGAAACTGGCGAGGTATTGATGAAGGTGGAGGTCGTTCTGAAAGGGGGCGATCTCATCAAAATTGGGCAGGAAGTCAACGCAATCTATTACGGTGAAGTGAGCATCGGTCGTCGATTCATGCTCTCGGGTGTTGATCCACCAGACCTGCAATGGTCCTGCCTGCCCGTCAGTAAAAGAGCAGAAAAGTACATTGGCAATATTACGAAATTGCCAGACGATTCACTGGAGCGATTACGCTTCTATCACAAGTTCCTGCAAGACGAAGAATCAATGTTGGCACGCGATGCCTACGACGAGTTTGCAGTAGCTCCCTACGATGCTGTTAAAAAACTGGGTCCCGAAATGGATCGTAAGCAGTTGCTTGAATGGATCGGCGATCCCGAAATGGCAACCGACCGGAAACGGTTGTACTTGACCATGTTGGGCGTTTGTGGCGACGAGAAGAATCTACCGTTCCTGGAGGAAATGCTTCGCAGCACCCAGAAGAGTACTCGTGGTGGGCTCGATGCTTTGATCGCCTGCTATCTCACGTTGGCTGGTGAAAAGGGTTTGCCGCTGGTGGATGAATTGTTTCTAGCCAACAAGAAGGCACCTTATGCCGACACATATGCCGCAATCATGGCGGTGCGTTTCCATGGAACTGAGGGCGATGTGCTTCCACGTAGCGCTTTGGTCGAGTCGCTGCATCACGTGCTGGATCGCAAGGATCTGGCCGACTTGGTGATCCCCGATCTCGCACGCTGGAGCGATTGGAGCCAAATCGACCGATTGGTGGATTTATTCGTCAAAGCAGACCCAGATAACAATTGGGTACGTGTGCCTGTGGTTAACTATCTTCGTGCTTGCCCGCTGCCAACAGCCAAGAAGGCGCTTGAAAAACTGGAAGCAATTGACCCCGAAAGTGTCCGCCGTGCTAACACTTTCTTCTCAATTCCCGTCCCCAGTCGCGAAACTGGTAAATCGGATTCCAGTTCATCCGTGGATCGAGACACGGAGGGTAAATTCTCTGGAGGTGCCGCGTTCCCTGATCGTGATGAAAATGAACTCGGGATGAATGAACGGTCGGTATTTGCTCAACCAGGGCAGGCCACTGCAGCTTTGTCACTGGCAGCTCCTTCACTGGGAGATCTGTCACCAGCAACACTCGGCTCCACCACGCTGACTCCGACCCCTGTTTTGCAAGAGGGAATGAACCCTTGGCGGTTGGGCTACGTACTAGGGCTTGCATTGGCGACCATTATGATCGTTCAGTTCTTGCTGCTTTCGGGCGGAACACAGCCTGCCAAGGGATAGTCGTGGGATCCTGAAGGAGTCGCCAATATGTTGAAGATCATCTTGGTGAAATAGAAAAATGTCAGCTGATATCCAGATACGCTCCACTTCTAGCGAGCAGGAATTTCCCTACCGTGCGCTGAGTACGACCGCGATTGCTTCGGTCATCTGTGCCGCCGTTTCGTTGCTGGGTTTGTTTGTCTGGGCCTTCTTGGGCTTGGCTTTTTTGGGCATGTTTCTGGGCTTCGTGGGATTCTCGAAGATCAAACGGTTTCCTCAGGAGTTCGCGGGTCATTCACTGGCGATGGCTGGAATCGTGTTCAATATTCTGGTCATTTTGGGTGGTGTTAGCCTGCATAGCTACGTTTATTTGACCGAGGTGCCTGAGGGCTACACACGCGTTCATTTCTGGGAATTGCAGCAGGCTTCCAATTCACCGGGCGACCAACCGAGCTCAAAAGCAATTGAGATCAACGGCAACGACATTTTCTTGAAGGGTTACATTCATCCCTCCTCGGGCAGCGGTTTGCTGAAACGATTCATCCTCGTGCCTGATTTGGGGACTTGTTGCTTCGGAGGACAGCCCAAAAGCAGCGATATGATCGAAGTCAGGTTGTTGAATGGTCAAACGACGAAAGCCGGTTTGACGAAGAAAAAGCTGGCCGGCACGTTCACGCTAAATCGTGGGCCACAGAAAGTGACTGACTTTGACAACACGGTGTTCTATCAAATGAAAGTCGATCAAATCCGCTGAGTCCGAGAGTCAATCATTTTGATGTGTTCGCTGTCTCCTGCCTGTGCGTATACTGGGGTAGTAAGGCGAGGGCGTAGCTTTCGTTGCAGCAACAGGTCCCTTTCGAGCCAACACATGAGACTTTTGCGTTTCGCGTTGATCGTGAACTCCATTCTGCTAGTCGGAGTTTCACAAGCGGCAAGTCCGCCATTGACGAATCCCCAGCAGGACCAAAAGACGAACATCGGGAAAACCAGTGGTGCAGGCGAGGTTGCTGCCAAGCCGCAGGCTGAGGGTGTCGCTCAGGCCACCAGCGAAAAACCTATTTCGAAGACCAAGGTTGAAGTTCGCAAAAGCAGTGACTCGGCGCGAGCCAAAGGTGATATCAATTTTGATGACCTGAGCTTCAAGATTGAAAAGGACGCCAAATTCAATCCAGCATTGTTGACGGACGACATCAAGAAGCTCGATGGCGTGAAGGTCAAATTGCGGGGTTACATCCTGCCCAGTACCTTGTTCAAGGAAACCAACATTGATCAGTTTGTGCTGGTCAGGGATAATCAGGAATGCTGTTTTGGCCCCGGTGCTGCTCTCTTCGATTGTGTGATCGTTGAAATGGTACCCGGCAATACAACGGACTTTGTGACACGACCAGTCACTGTCGAAGGCAAATTCAAGATCGATACTGAAAAGTACAAGTATCCCAATGGAGTTGGTCCACGAGGCGCAAGCCACTTCGCAATCTTCAAGATTGATGGTGTGAAGGTTAAGTAGACCGCGGCTTCACATGTCTTGTGTCGGGTGCCGTCATGCACCAGGTGACCAACCGGGTCTGGGCTGAAGATGAATTTCTGGATCTTCATCACCCTGTAGTGCCTGGATCTGACGCGACACTTCATCGACTTGTTCTGCCGTGGTCAAAGGCATCAACTTGACGCGAAATGATGCCGTCGCTCCACCATCAAGTTCGACGGTGCGACCCTGCTTCTCTTCGAATGAACGAATATTGGGGTAATTGGTGGCTGGTTCCAAACCGGTGACATAACCATCACTCTCAGCAGCTGTATTTTTCCACACAATGAATCTTGGCAAGCCATTTACATTGAAGGTCACGCCCAAGCCTTTTTCGCCGTCAGCAGATCTGAGCATTGCTGTGGTCGCACTGGATTCATCCGCCCGAAGTCGTGCAAAGTAGACACGCTCTGCATAGCCTTCTTCGGGTGCACCGAATTCGTTCCATGTTTCCATTTCACGGGCAGCGAGTGCGTCTTTTGGGGCAAGTGATTCAATCGGTGCTTCGATCTTCGCACCCTCGCCAAGAATGGGTGCTCCCACATTGATATGATACAGCAATTGAATGGATGTTGGTTTTGAGAGTTCATTGGTCACATCGTCCAGAACTGCAACTTCAGCGCTACCTGCTTCAAAACGAATTCGGCTGCGCAACCGGAGCCGTTTGACGAACAGACGCGATTCCAGAACTTCGCCGATCACTTCGAGTCTTCCCGATGCCTCGTCGTACTCGATTGCTAGTGAATCAGCGGGCAGATTGCCGATTCGCCCATGCAGCGGGTGAATCAGGTTCCCTTCTGCGTCATGTTCTGGGGCACCGTTACTTTCAAGCCCACATCGGACGAGCAGCTCGTCAAAACCTTCCAACCAGCCGATGCCACTGGAATCGAATACTGGAACCTGGGAGGGGTGCACGGGGCCAAAGATCGGAGATTGCCAACCGAAACGCACTCCACTGGCCTCCATTCTCCAGATTGACATGCCCCGGGTAGGTAGAACCATGACGCGAATCACGCCGGTATCGACCTCGATCACCTCCACTTGATCAGCAGCTCCCCCAGAAAATCGTCCATGGCGGGTGTTGATTTCACCTTTGCGGGTGTCAATTTGCATTGATAGTGGTGATTCCTGATCCCAGACAATGCTGGGAACTCGGGATCCGAGTGAACGGTGAGTCGCGGATTTGGTCGCCATGAGGTGATTGTGGGACTGGTGGTAACGCTCAATTCGGTCTTCGGGATAATCCCGAAGGTTATTTTTGCTGAATAAAAAAGACACTTTCCTCGCGTTCTTGTACCCGAGGCTGTCAGTCAATAAAACATCTAAGTCGAAGGCTGGCTACCGAGCAGACTTGCCGATTGCCGGCTTTTCGAAAAACATCCCCAAATTGCTGAGTGAAGTGCATTGCCGAAGAGGAACGTAAAATTAGATGAAGTGTACGTTTCGGGACGCTGACACAAGTATTTGGAACACTGCCCGTATTTGGAACACTGCCCGGAGACTTCGTCAAATCCGGGGACTTCGTCAAATCGGGGGACTCGCCCCACAGACCCTAGCGATGATTCGGTTTGCTAAAAAAACATCGAACAAGTTTATTGCTCTTATCTTGCCGTGACCCGAGGCGTCAGAATTGAGAATCCAGGGACATCAAAACCAGTGAGTTCAAGATACTTTTGTGCCATGCTTTAGGTCCGAAACACGCAGTGATTTTCCAACAGTGGGATGCTAGCCGCGTTTGTGGATAGTGTGTGACAGGTGACCCTCGCTGATCTGGAACACGTTAAACTATACCCCTCGGCTCAGATTTCTATTTTCGTTTTCCTTTGAACTATTTGCAGAACAACATGTCTGACCAGCAAAAAAATTACCCGAAGCTTCACAATGCAATGTGGCCAGGCCTCGTTGGAAAGGGAGATGATGAGGGTCAGGAACCGCCCATCAGTCTGGAACGAATGCTTGAGCTGACTGCCAACGCAGAAGTTGATGGCCAAAAGTTTGAAGGTGTTGACTACTTTCTCTTTCACCCCCACACCGACCCAGATGCCAGTGATGATGAGCTGAAAAGAATCGCTGACTTGATTGGGAGTCATGGCCTCAAGGTAGGGTCGTTGGTGGCTCCTGTTTGGCCCGGTACGGTTGGTGATTCAGCAATGGGTGACGATGAGCAACAGGGAAAGTTTCTCCAAGCCATTGAAAAGGCCTGTCGAATCGCAAAGGTCTTTAATGAGCATGGCATCCGTGAATATGGTGTGATCCGAATTGATTCGGCAGAGTTCGGGGTCGAGAAATGGAAAGAAGATCCAGCTGCCGGTACAGCTAGGATTGTAGAAACGTTCACCAAGGCAGCAGAAATCGCTGCCGACCATGGAGAGCGTCTCGCTTGTGAAGGTGAGATCTGTTGGGCTGGCATGCACAGTTGGAAAGACATGCTGGACCTATTGGAAGCAGTCGGCAAACCCGAAACTCTCGGGTTCCAGGCAGATCAGGCGCACACCTATCTGTATTTGATGGGATACAACGCGCCAGAGCACGCGCTGCTGCAGGATGGCTATAGCGAAGAAGAATTCTATGCTGCCTATGAGCAGATGACGGATAAGCTGCGACCTTGGACAATCGATTTCCATGTCGCTCAGAACGATGGCACAGTGCACGGTGCAGGTTCGCACGACAAGACCGGTAAGCATTGCCAAGCCGATGATCCCAATGGCAAGCTTGACATCACTCGTACCGCTGGTTACTGGCTGAAAGATGCCTCCTCGCGCGGAATCCAACACATTTGCTGGGACGGATGCATGTTCCCAAATGAAGTGCTTGAGAATCCAGAGACATGGAATCAGATCTTAAAAGCTATGGTCGATGTTCGTGATGCTCATGGCAGTACTGTCTGAGCCCGCTTTTAACCACTTTCATCTCGCACAGCAGTGGTGTGAGACGCTTTCACAACGGATTTGAATCGCCAGTCAGGCTTCAGGTTTTTCCGATTTACTCGCTAACAAACAATAAGAATGAAACCACTTAACATTGGACTTATCGGCTACGGGTTCATGGGCCGGACCCACAGTAATGGCTACAAACGGGTCAACGATTTTTTCCCGGAGTTGGAGTATCGTCCCGTCCTGAAAGCTGTTTGCGGACGCAACGCTGAAAAGGTCCAGGACTTTGCTAATCAATGGCAGTACGAATCCATTGAAACGGATTGGCGAGCATTGATCGCCCGCGACGATATCGATGCTGTTGATATCTGTACGCCAAATAACTCCCACGCAGAAATTGCAATTGCCGCTGCTGAGGCGGGCAAGATGATCTTGTGCGAGAAGCCGCTTGCTTTGAATCCCGAAGAGGGTGAGAAGATGATTGCGGCTGTAGAGAAAGCAGGCGTTACCAATACGGTTTGGTACAACTATCGACGAGCGCCTGCCGTCACCATGGCAAAGCAGCTGATCGACGAAGGAAGACTCGGCCGCATTTTCCATTATCGAGCCAACTTCCTGCAGGACTGGACCATTTCCGATGACTTACCACAGGGTGGCGCCGCACTGTGGCGTTTAGATGTCGCTGCGGCTGGCTCCGGTGTTACCGGCGACTTGCTGGCCCACTGCATCGATACAGCCATTTGGCTCAATGGTTCCATCAAAGATGTCTCGGCCATGACGGAGACCTTTGTGAAGGAACGCATGCACACCGAAACTGGCAAAATGGAGCCCGTTGGAATTGATGATGCATGTGCGTTCCTGTGCCACTTTGAAAATGGGTCTCTGGGACTCTTTGAGTCAACTCGCTATGCACGGGGACATAAGGCGCTCTATACGTTTGAAATAAATGGTGAGAATGCCTCGATCCGTTGGGATTTGCATGACCTTCATCGTCTCGAGTATTTCGATCATGGCGATGAAGGAAAACTAAGAGGTTGGCGGTCCATTCATGTGACTGATCATGATGGGGAGCACCCCTACATGGACAAGTGGTGGGTGCCTGGGCTCCAAATCGGTTATGAACATACCTTTGTTCACCACGTGGCTGACTTCTTGCAAGCTCTCCAAACTGGAGAGGAGGCACATCCAAATTTCCGCGATGCACAAGAGACGCAGCGGGTTTGCGATGCCGTTCTCAGTAGTGCTGCGGAGCGAAATTGGAAACAGGTTTGATCTGATTTTCCAACATGATCTGATGAAAAATCCCCCGTTCTTTGAATGGGGGATTTTTTATTCCGATTGGTCGTCGGGATCACTTTCCGGGTTTCGATTCAGCAGGTAGCGGGTAAAGTCAAACAAACCACTGAAGCGATAATCAGGATCTACGTAATTTTGAATTACATAAAACGCAAAATAGTACGACCGGCAACTTGCCCAGAGACAGATCAACAAGAGGGCAAGAATATCCCATCTCGGTACCTGAATAAGAATCAGTGCTGCCGAAATCAAAGAGATCAACAGCAGTAGAAAACCTTTTGTATAAATCCACTTTGATGACGTAAGATCTTGGGTGAGTCGCACCATATGAGACCGCCTCTGTTTTAGATGTCGAAAATCGCAGGAACAAATTCAGTCATGAGTCAAAAACAACTTACCGATGCCTTAGCAGTTGTACAGCAAGAATTGGCGGCAGCTGATCATCTGGAAGCTGAGGATGTCGAAAAATTGCGAACAGTGCTACGGGATATCGAAGCTGTTTTAGATAAAGGTAGCGAACAGAAAGAATCGCTTAGTCAGCACGTCAGCCATTCAGCGAAGCGATTCGAGGAGTCTCATCCTGTACTTACTGAAACATTGGGCAGCATCGCTGATATTCTGCAACAGATGGGTATCTGAAATCAGTCAGTGCTGACTCCTGTGTTCAGCCAGAAGTCCTTGCAGGCATCTTGAATCTGTTGTTTCCCAATCAAGCGGCTTTCGCGGCGTTTTCCAGTCCAGCGGTCGGCGACTCCTTTGAGCTTCACGCGAACTTCGCTGTCCAATCCATTCGATGAACAGATCTGATTGGCGATTGCCAGTTGATAGCGAGCTTGTGGATAGATTGGGACAAAGCGGCTGCTCAGGGACAGGGACTCCAGTGATAATCGCTGCCAGCCGTCATTGTCTTCATCGTCCTCCAAAAAGGTGGTCAATGCTGAGTCCAGCTTACCGCTGACAGATCGGTGCAGTTCAATTTCGGCTCGACTCGTGTGCGGTGAGTAAAGCGACCATGATGTCCAATGATCCCAGTAGCCGGAACGCTCTAGAAATGGACAGAAGACCGCCAGCAGGATCAATAGCTTGACTAACAAAGCTGCCCCTGAACGTATTGGACCGTGACTTTTCTCATACGTGGCGTGATCCGCAGTTCTTGATTCTGGTGCTATTGGCTGCACAGTTGGCCGTACCCAGAACAACAGATATGCCTGCGCAATCAACATTAAATTCCAAAGCAATACACCGCGGCTGTGGTTGAGGCCCCAAGGGCCAAGCAGGATCAACAGCGAGATGTGCATCATGACCAGTACGATAACCGACAATCGGCGAGTTTTTGGCAGGTACAGTCCGAGTCCAGCCAAGAGCTCGACTGTCGGAAACAAAAGCGTGATGCGCGTGGCTGTGTCAGCATCAAGATTGAAAGGTAGTCCCCCTAGAAATTCAGCTAACACTCCTAGTAGATCCTGCCCCACCGTATGCTGGAACTGGAAATCAAATTTCCCAGCCGCACTGTAGACATAGACACTCGCAGCGAGAAGCATGATCCACTTGCGACCAGAGCTTGAATTCATGACGCAAAATATCAATGCGTAGAAAAACGATTGATAAGCCCATGGTTGAAGCCGGTGTTGATCGACTAGAAAAGAGGTCAGCAGCGATCCAGCAACCATCATCCAACCGAGTCGAACTTGTTTGTCATTGCAACTCGCGATTGCAATGAGCAGACCAATCAAAAGAGTGACGGATGGCAGCAGCAGTACATTACCCGACATCGGAATGACGGGGGAAACCAGAGAAACAGCCAAGGATATTTGGGAGCTTGGTGGCACAAACCACAATGGATAGGTGGAAAGAACCAGTACCAGCAGAAAAAATCCCCAGACTTTCGCAAAGATCCGCAAATCTGATATCCCAGTGTTTGCGGAGGGTTCACTCTTTTCTGGCTTCGTCGTTGCGATGGTAGTACCTGTCAGTTTTTTTGTCATCTTGCTTCTGACAGTTTAGTCGACAAAGTCCTCGGTCCACGATGTCAGCTGTATAAAAGTGGTTCTGACTCCACGGTGCGAACTACGGTCAGGCCAGCTTTTTGCCAAGCATGGAAACCACCGCTCATATTCACGACGGTAAATCCTTTTGCTTGCAGCAGACTGGCAGCGATGGCTGAACGTTTGCCGCTCATGCATTGGGTGATCACTCGGGTTTTGACTGGCAAATGAGAGAGCTTGTGTTGCAGATCTCCGAGGAAATGATGGTGAGCTTGTGGGGCGTGACCATTTTGCCATTCCACTTTCGATCGGACATCCAAAAGCCAGGATGATCCCTGCTGAATTCCAGGGGCTACCATTTTTGGTGTAGCGCTGATTAATTTCTCTGTCATCAATCCCTCGCGTTCTAATGCCACGGAATTGATGTGATATTCAATCAAGTCGATACCAATCGAGCGGAGAATGTTGACTGATGAAATCAAGTCGTTTGTGCTGCCAATGAGTGTGAGTGGCGAATCATAATCGATCACTGAACCTGCCCATTGCCCAAGATCTGCTAATGGAATGTTCATTGATCCCGACATGTGGGCCTTCATGTATTCGGCAACAGGTCGAACATCGATCATCGGTTGTGTTTGCGGAACACTCGACAGTTCTTGGGGCTGCAGCGTACGGATCGAAGGAAGATCACTTAAAAGTTTGGGCCCTTTTTTGTTGACTCTTTTCATGCGACCAAAGTAGCGGGGAGTTTCAGGTTGCTCAGCCAAGATGTATTGGACAAAACTGGTTTCATCGCTGAATTGAAGCGATGGATTGAACCTTTTTTCATAGCCAACGGTGGTAGATCGAATGGCACCGAGGTTCTTTCCACACGCGCTACCTGCACCGTGGGCCGGCCATACCTGAAGGTAATCCGGTAATTGTTTGAAGCGTTCCGCTGATTGGAATAGCTCACGGGCAGCTTCTTTGGCACTGCCAATTATTCCGGCCGCTGTCTCAAGTAGATCAGGTCGCCCCATACTTCCGACAAACATGAAATCGCCCGTGAAAATTCCCATCGGTGCAGTCGCTCCACCACCGAGGTCGGTGACCAGCAAAGAAATGCTTTCAGGTGTATGCCCCGGCGTGTGAATGATCTCGAGTTGAATCTTCCCAATTTCAAATGTGTCACCATCAGTGACCAGATTGATGTGCTGAAGATGACTAACGTCGTATTTCCACTCGGCTGGTCCTGCGTTCGATAAGTGCAGCATTGCTCCAACGTGGTCTGCAAGTTCGCGAGAGCCAGAGACAAAGTCAGCGTGGATATGTGTTTCTGCGGCCGCCACAATTTGCAAACCTGCGGCTTGGGCAGCTTTCAGATAAGGCGTGATGTTGCGACTGGGATCAATGATCAATGCCTCACCGCTCTTTTGACATCCAAGCATGTAGGAAGCATGTGCTAATGATTCATCGTAAAAGTATTTTAATAACATCAGCAGGCTGCCTTTTCGTAACTTGGAACTAATATTTTTTCTGTCGGTGCACTCAGGCTCAGGTGCTTCTGGAACAGGTATCGAGGTCACTGCATGTGCTTCGATTCCATGGCATCCTGCTAAGCAGCATCCCCATGCCGCAGGTATTGCTGATCCCAGCAAAAACCAAGCCTGCCCCAACAAAGATCGCCACTGCCAGGAAAT
>Ga0315321_10003702_pt1 | contig 11855 bp, 12 predicted proteins | sample M180m21515metaG_FD_203464 | JGI IMG/M metagenome (GOLD analysis project Ga0315321, IMG submission 203464) | Ammonia-oxidizing marine archaeal communities from Monterey Bay, California, United States - M1 80m 21515 | ecosystem: Environmental > Aquatic > Marine > Intertidal zone | place: USA... | reverse complement strand
CCCTGCTCATACGCCCGCTTTTTAAGGTCAGGCCGCCTGGGTCTGGAATATGTCCATGACGTATTCCCTGAATTTTCCAACGAGGAAAATGTCGAGATGATTATCAAGGCCGAGCATAATCTCCAACGCCTGATCATTGGACATGCCGCGCTTATAAGACCGCTCTTCGATCAGGGCAGAGTATACGTCCGAGATTGCCGTCAGGCGCACAATGTCACTTATTTGCCCGCCGCTGAGCCCTTCCGGATAGCCTGTCCCATCCAGCTTTTCATGGTGGCTCGCGGCCATGGCGATGACATCGGGATTTAGCTCTTCCTGACGGGTGAGGATATCCCGTGAGAACACTGGATGACGTTGAATAACTTTGTATTCCTTGTCATCGAGTTTTCCCGGCTTATCGAGCACTGTCAGCGGTATGAGCGCCTTACCGGCGTCATGCAAGAACGTGCCGACGGTAATCTTCCGCAGGTCCTCACCGCGGATGCCAATGTCATGGCTGAAGAAGGCAAGCGCGCCGCACACCAACATACTGTGCCGGAAAGAGCTGTCATGATGGTGCTGCAAGGCATCAAGCCATGAATCAACCGTTGTATCAGTTAGGTTCGCCTGAATATCTTTGCAGGCATCGTAAACTTGCGCGATTGGCATGCGCTCGCCGCTCGCAATCGTCGCAGCGACGGCGTCGAAGCTCTCGCGCGAACTCTTTAAAGCCCTTTTTTGGAGTGGCTTAAGATTACGCCAAGTCGTATCGACACCAAGTTGGAGGGCATTGCGCACCGCAGTCGTGACTTCATCCCGGGCGAATGGCGCAACGAAATGCTTTGATTGTTCAAAGCTCTCTGCGATCTCAATGTTGGTCCGATGATATGTTGGGAAGACGAAAACCGGCGGTGACGATGAATGCGCCGCAATTCTGCGAAGGTTCGGCAACTGCTGCGGCGTAAATCGGACCATGCAGAAGACGATTGATTTGGCCGTCGTTTCCAGGAGTTCTGTAGTGTTGTTAAACTTGGCCCCGCCCACACGGAATTGACCATTCAGCATGCGAGCCAGTGGTGCCGCGAGCCGATTACCATCATGCGCAACGACGACGTCGATCCGACGTGCGGATTGAGGGTGCTGTCCTATAAGCATCAGTGGCAATCTCCAGCCTTCCGAGCATCTAGTGGCTCGGACGAACAGAAGACACTAACTGCGAACGGCTGAAAATCGACTAATACTGAGCTTTGAAAAACAACCTAAGGTTAACTGCTAATGGCAGTTTTCCCTGAGTCCTGGCCGTTAAACATGCACTGGCAAGTACACGCTTTTCTTAGAGGTGCAGAAGCCGCCTACTCAGCCGCAGCTTTGCGGGATTGGCGCTTGCGTTCGTGCGGGTCGAGGTAGCGTTTGCGGAGGCGGACGGCTTTGGGAGTTACTTCTACCAGCTCGTCATCCGCGATATAGGCCAAGGCCTTTTCCAGGGTCATGTCCACTGGGGTTGTTAGGGTGACGGACTCATCCTTGCCGGATGCCCGGAAGTTGGTGAGCTGTTTGGACTTGAGGGGGTTTACCTCAAGATCTGAAGGCTTGGCGTTCTCACCGATGATCATGCCCTGATAGACTGGCACGCCAGACGGGATGAACATCAGCCCACGTTCTTCCAGATTAAACAGAGCGTAAGGCGACGCCTTGCCTGTTTCCATGGAGATCATAACACCTGTGCGCCGAGCGGCGATGGCACCCTTGTGCGGGCCATAGGCGTGGAACACCCGGTTCATAACGCCGGTGCCGCGTGTTTCTGTGAGGAACAGGCCGTGATAGCCGATCAGGCCGCGCGCGGGTGCCAGGAACGTCAAGCGCTGCTTGCCGCCACCAGATGGGCGCATGTCCTGCAACTCACCACGCCGTTCGGAGACCGACTGCACGACAGCACCGGAATATTCTTCGTCCACGTCCACAACGACTTCTTCAATCGGCTCTTCCCGCTTGCCCGTTTCCGGGTTGCTGCGGAACAGCACGCGCGGACGGCTGACGGAAAGCTCATAGCCCTCGCGGCGCATTTGCTCGATCAGCACGGCGAGCTGCAATTCGCCCCGGCCCGCGACTTCGAAGGCGTCCTTATCTTGTGTTTCGCTGATGCGGATTGCGACATTGCCTTCCGCTTCACGCATCAACCGATCCCGGATTTGGCGAGACGTAACTTTGTCACCGTCCTGGCCTGCCAGCGGGCTGTCATTGATAGAGAAAGTCATGGCCAGTGTGGACGGATCAATCGGCTGCGAAGGCAATGGTTCCGTCACTTCTGTAACAGCGATGGTGTCCGCTACCGTGGCTTCGGAAAGCCCCGCCAGCGCCACGATATCGCCAGCGCTCGCTTGGTCGACAGGTTGACGTTCCAGGCCACGGAAAGCCAGGATTTTGGTGATACGCCCGCTTTCAATGCGACCGCTGCCCGTGCGCAGCGCATGGACCTGGCCATTGGCGACAATCGTACCGCTCTCAATACGGCCCGTCAGAATGCGGCCCAGATATGGGTCAGCCTCAAGCGTTGTCGCCAGCATGCTGAACGGCCCGTCAGCATCGACATCTGGAGCGGAGGTATGGCTGACGATCACATCGAACAGCGCTGCCATGTCTTCGGTCTTTTCGTCCGGGTCCATGCTCGCCCACCCGGCCTTGGCGGAGGCGAATACGCATGGAAAATCTAGCTGGCCTTCGTTAGCACCAAGCGCACCGAAGAGATCAAACGTCTCATCCTGCACTTCGTAGGCGCGCTGCTCTGGCTTATCGACCTTATTGACCACCACAATCGGCTTCAGGCCAAGTGCCAGCGCTTTCGCCAGCACGAACTTGGTCTGCGGCATTGGGCCTTCGGATGCATCCACAAGCAGGCAAACGCCATCAACCATGCCCAGAATACGCTCAACCTCACCACCGAAATCGGCATGGCCCGGTGTATCGACGATGTTGATCCGCGTCCCCTGCCATTCGACCGAAGTACACTTCGCTAGGATGGTGATCCCGCGTTCCTGCTCCAGATCGTTAGAATCCATGGCGCGTTCAGCAACGCGCTGGTTTTCCCGGAAGGAGCCGGACTGCCTTAGCAGGCAATCAACGAGAGTCGTTTTGCCATGATCGACGTGCGCGATAATCGCAATATTGCGGATATCCATTGGGCTAAACCATTCCAGGCGCGACCAGGGCGCTCAGCGCCGCTCCCGCGTCTCTAACAAACTTGTGTGACCGTGTTGCGGCGCAATATAGGCCACAATCCTTGCTACTCAAGGGCTTTAAAGCCGCAGGGGCTTAAGTCGAGGCCTGTTTTTGGGCAATGCGGATACAGGTAATCTACTCAACTCGCGTCTTTACGTTCAAAGTCCACAGGGTCAGCGGCGGAAAGGCCTTGCAGGATGCGGCGCAGCACATCTAGGCCCATTTCAACGCCGCCATTCCGTACCCTGTTCGGTCCGCCGACAATGCAGGCACTGCGGGTGATGGTTTCCTGGCCACTTCGGGCGACGGCGATCTGGACCATGCCTTCGCCCGAATTGCCTTCATTGGCAGGCGCTATCAACACAGCGAGGCCGTGGCTGGCGCTGGAAGTGTCAGCGACAGCTTCGGCATAGGCTTTTGCTGTGCTGGATGTCGTCTGGTCATGCGCTTCACCGAGGCCAAGCGCCCGACCGAGCGCACGGACGGTGCCGCCAACGCCGCCGCGCTTGAACACCTTTCCGTCGGAATCCAGCGCGACCATCCGGCCTGCAACAGCACCGTTCGTGCCGTATTCGGCAACGGCCAGTGTGCCGCCCGCCATCGCTTTCAGTATGGCGCTTTCAAGGGTATCCGTGTCTTCACTCAGGATATAAGCGCCCATGCGCTCCCGGATCGCAGCTTCGATGGGCGCCATGCGGGCTTCAAGTTCTTCCATGGATTGGCCACGCCCAAACAGCTTTGTTTCAAGCTGCGGATAATGCGCCTGGAAACCAAGCTTGACTTCGCCACCTTCTGCTAAGTCCTCCGCACCTTTGAGCATGTCATCAACACGGCTTTCGCCCATGCCGAACGAATGAAAGCGCTTCAGGCGAACAACGGCCTGCGTACCGCTTTGGGCCAGCAAGCGGGGGATCAGCTGATGCTCCAGCATATGCCGAATTTCACGCGGGACGCCGGGTGTGAAATAGAACTTCGCCTTGCCGATCGTCAGCGCGAAACCACATGCCGTGCCGACGGGGTTGTCAATCAATTCCGAGCCTTCGGGCAGCATCGCCTGCTTTTTATTGTTTGGCGGCATGACCCGGCCGCGGGCCGCGTAGAAAGTTTCGATATGCTTCAGCCAGCCCTCGTCTAACTTGAGGCCAACGCCAGCAGCTTCCGCCGCCACTTCCTGGCTTAGGTCATCGACTGTCGGCCCAAGGCCGCCATTGACGATGACGGCATCTGAGCGCGCGCCGGCCAGTTTAAAAGCTTCAACCAGGCTCTCCCGGTCATCGCCAACAGTCGTGCCCCATACGACATCAAGACCCACTTCCTGAAGACGGCGCGCCATATGGCTGTAATTGGTGTTGATCGTTTTACCGCTCAATACCTCGTCGCCTGTGCAGAGAATCTCAATACGCATCACTGTTTCCTTTGGGCCGCATCGCCTTGTTCATACTGCTTATACAAAGCCTGATCGCTGCTGACAAAGCGGACGTGCGCACTGCATCACCTCGTGGCATACTCATAGGTCCCTGCTTCTTCCCGTTTTCAACGGATACCCGATAATGGCTTGGCGATTTTTCATTGGCGCGCTGGCGCTTTCGTTCGTGACAAGTCCCGTCTTGGCGGCAAACAGCGGCGACCTCGCCCGTGTTTTGGCCGGCGAAGACTGTGTGAAATGCAACCTCAAAGGGGCGGACCTCAGCGGCGTGAATCTTGCTGGACGCAATCTTGGCGGCGCAAAACTGGATGCCGCAAAGTTCGTTGGCGCGAATATCGCGGGCGCTAATCTCTCCGGCGCCAAGCTAGTCGCTGCGGATTTCACGAATGCTAAAGCCGCTGGCGCGCAATTCGTAATCTCCAATTTGGATGATTCAATATTCACAGGTGCGGAGCTTGAAGCAGCAGATTTCACCAGCGCCAGGATGGATGAGGTCAAGTTGCAGGGGGTGCGGGCCGATGGTGCGATCTTCAGCAAGGCGAAAATGCGTGCGGCAGACTTCACTGGCGCGCGCTTACCCGGTGCAAACTTTAATGGCACGAAGGCACCCGCAGGCATCTTTGACAAAACCCTGATGGATGGCGCCCTACTGCGCTACGCCAAGATGTTCGGCGCATCCTTCAAGGACGCAAGCTTGCCCGGCGCTGACTTCACGGAAGCAGGCTTATGGCGCGTGGATTTCATGGGAGCAAAACTAGACGGCACCAAATTCATCAACGCATATCTGAAACTCGCCAAATTCCCAAAGGGCCTAGAAGGCGTGGACTTTTGCGGCGCCACAATGCCAGACGGAAAATCGAACTTTAACGCCTGCTAGATCAATACGGCCCTGGCTCAAGGTCGGAACCGTCAAAGAACCGGTTGGAGCGGAACCGGGTCAGGTCATGGCCTGGCGTTTTGCCTTGAACTAAGTCCGCAGTTAGTCGCCCAATTGCCGGACCAATGCCAAAACCGTGGCCGGAAAGGCCTGTCGCTGTAAATAAGCCCGGCATGCGATGATCTTGACCAAGCACCGGTACTGCGTCCGGCGTTACGTCGATCATCCCGGCCCACGCCTCCACAACGTCCAAATCCTTCAGGCCCGGAAACCGTTGGCCAAGCCGTTCCTGCACGCGGGCGACGACAGTGGGCGACGGCGGCGGGTTCAACACACGCATCGCCTCAAACGGGCTCTGCTCATCAGCAGACCAGCGCCGAGGTGCCCCCCAGGCCCCGGGATAGCCTTTCGGCGCCATCGGTTTGATGCGCACATCCTTGGCCGAAAGCTTCATCAGCTTCAGGTATTTGCGGAAATATTTGAAGGATTTCGGGCTTAAGAAGTGCTCGGCCAAATCTGCGCTGGTGACAGAATACCCGCCATCGTCACGGCGCCGTAGTGCAAGGCCAGGGCTGGAGACGTTTGGTCCGTCATACCCGCCGTCTGGCGCTGGGCCGGTGCGCATCACTGTTGACCGGACAGCCAATTGCGGCAGGTCGATCCCAGCATTTCCGGCAAAATGCGTTGACCATGCGCCGCCCGCTAGAACGACACGATCCGTCGTGACCCGACCATGTTCCGTTACGACCCCAGCGACGCGGCCACCAGCCACATCGAGCGTGCGGACAGCGCAATTTTCGACAATGATTGCCCCCGCCCGTTCCGCCGCCCGCGCTAATGCGGGCACGGCTAAAAACGGCTCGGCCCGACCATCACTTGGGGTAATCATGCCCCCGGCCCACTCGCCACCGTCAGCCGGTCCAGCGATATTAGGATAACGGTCACGGATGTCCGCCGCCGTCAGCAGCACTGTGTCGAGCTGCGCCTGTTTTGCCGCATCGTACCAGCCTTCATATTTCGTCATGGCAGCAGGACTATCGGCTAAATATAGGCAGCCTGATTGGCTAAAGCTCAGGTCCGTCTCACCCGTTTCTGCGGCGAGCCCCTGCCAGAGACGGTTTGCCTCCATCATAATCGGAAGTTCGGCCCAGTCCCGGCCTTGCTGGCGCACCCAGCCCCAGTTCCGGCTGGATTGTTCCGCCGCAACCCGACCCTTCTCACACAACACAACCCGAACACCACGCTTGGCAAGATAGTAAGCCGTAGACACACCCGCGACCCCGCCGCCGATCACCACCACATCCGCCTGATCCGGATGCGGCCCCGGAAATTGCACAGGCGATGCTTCGCTAATTAGCGAAGGCTGAGCTGCGGGAAAAGCATTCATGGGTCATCTCCAGATGATTGGATGCCAGCAGCCTAGCGCGTTCCCAAATAGTCACCAATCCGCGAACTCCGCAAAAGGCCTCCTTCACCGCTTGATTTAGTTTGGCAATGGTGGTGCTGCACCAATGTGATCAACGGCTTGCTCATAGCCATGACCAAGCGACAGGAGGGTGCGTTCCTGGAACGGGCGGGCGATAAGTTGGCAGGACAAAGGCAACCCTTTGGTGGATATGCCAAGCGGCGTCGCCAGCCCTGGCAGCCCCAAATAGTTGAATGGCCGCGTCGCCCGGGTGATCCCAGCAACCATCGTCTGGATAGCACCCGGTTGGCCCTCATCGGTTTCAGCAATGCTTGGCACCGGCATGGTGATGGACGGCAGCAGCAGCGCATCTGCTTTCGCGAAAACCTGATTGCAGAAGTTCCGAAGCACCTGTCCGCGCGCTGCCTGAGCTTCCAAATACACGGTCGCTGGAATGGCGAACCCGGCCTCTGTTCGGCTGTAGACATGGGTGGCGTAATCATCAGGCCGTTCACGCATCCAGCGACCATGAAGCGTGGCCGCCTCGCTTTTGGAGATGGCGTCGGCTGCACTGTAGTGAGGCGCACAGTCAGGTAACGTCACTTCCAGAATTTCACACCCCACCCCCTCAAACACCTTAAGGGCAGCCATGTGGGCTTCGTGGGTTTCAGGGTCGACAGGGCCAAAGGGCTCTCCCATTGCACGCGCGATACGCAGGCCTTTCAGTGGTTTATCGATCAAGCCGTGCCAGTTCGGGATTTCGCGGCGGCTGGTTGTTGGGTCTTTCGGATCATGGCCCGCGATCACTGCATACATCATCGCTGCATCCACGGCTGACCGTGTGAGTGGTCCAACGGTATCAAGCGACCAGGCACGTGGCATGGCTCCGTAACGGCTGACAGCACCATATGTCGGTTTCAGGCCAAAGAGGCCACACATGATCGCAGGCAAGCGGATTGAACCGCCGGTGTCTGATCCAAGAGCGCCATAAACAACACCTGCTGCCACAGATGCGCCGGAGCCAGAGGACGACCCACCCGCAATATGATCTGGGTTCCAAGGATTGCGCGCATGGCCGTAATGGGCGTTATGACCGGTGGGACCAGCCGCGAATTCAGACATATTCAAGCGGCCAGTTTCAATCGCACCTGCAGCATTCAAGCGCGCGACCACCGTAGCCGTGTCTTCACCGACGAGATCACCCAACAGGGCTGAGCCGCCAGAACTCCGCTCGCCCACCCGCATGAACATATCTTTGAGCGCGAGCGGAGCGCCGAGCAATGGGCGCTTATCGCCCTTCGCCCGCGCGGTGTCTGCCACTTTCGCAGCCTTGATTGCAGCATCGCCATCCATACGAATGAAGGCGTTGATATGAGGCTGCCAAGCCTCCATCCGCTGCAACATATCTTCCGTCGCCTCAAGCGAGGAGATGTGCCCGGCTTCCATCTCCATCATCAATTCATGCAAGCTTTGCAGGCGATTGGGGCGCGTCATGCGTCATCTCCCGCACAGTCTTCCAACGCCTTTAGAAAGTGCGACGGCTCATCGTAGAAGCCAAACTTCGGCGTGATTGCAGATGCGACGCCTTGGCGGATGCGATCTGCCTCTGCAGCGACATCTGCCGCCCGCTCCGGCGTCATTCTGAGACCACCGTAATAATCCTGCTTTTCCGCCATTTCCGCTCTCCCCGGCATCGTTTGTTGATGAAGTCTACGCGGACATATCGTTTTGTGCGATCCTGCAGATCACGTAATTGGAATTTAGCCATGACACCTGAAACCGAAGACAAACTTACCGACCTTCTGGCTCACTTGCGCCAGTCCGGTAAGCCGCAATCTGGCCTCGCCCCAGACCTGATGCCACCGGATGCCGCAGCGGCATATCGCGTCGCGGCCAAGGTGCGGGATCGGCTTGGTTGGGAGGTGGGTGGTTGGAAGATTGCAGCCAATAAACCGGAAATGCAGGCTGCCCTCCGGGCGGAAGAACCAATCTTCGGCTCCGTGTTTCATCACCTCATTCACGAAAATCCGGCGACGCTTGATCACAGCACACTGCAGCACCCCGTTGTTGAATGCGAATATGTCGTGCGCTTCCGAGACGGCCTGCCGCCACGCCCCACGCCCTACTCAGAAGCCGATATCGCAGACGCAATTGCGGACATCCATATCGGCATAGAAGTCGCTGAGTGCCGCTTCAGTCATGATGACGCCTTCCCTGCCCTTCCCGCAATTTTGGCAGACGGCAGCGGTAACGGGCATCTTGTCATCGGCGCGGCTATCCCCAATTGGCGAGACGCTAGCATCGCTGACGCTCCAGTTACGCTGACCGTCGATGGTGATATCCGCCGCACAGGCAATGCTGGCGACGCCATCGACCATCCATTGGTTCCAGCAACCTGGCTCGCCAACCGCCTTAATCAGGACGGCTTGGCGATCCAGGGAGGCGATGTCGTCAGCACCGGCACCTGCAGCCACATGCTGCTCGCGAAGTCAGGCAATGCCTGCACTGGCCAGTTCGGGGACTTCGGCCAAGTGCAGGTTCACTTCAGCTAGGGTCAGGTGCTGACGATTTGGCTACTGACACTTGGGCGGTTCTGAATACGATCTGCCCACGCGCTGACATGCTTCAGATCAGCCGGAATCTCGTAACTGATGAAGCTCGCAATCATCAGCGTGGCGGCGCCGGTGATATCCGCAACACTAAACGCATCGCCAGCACGGAACGGACGGCGGATGCTCAGCAGCAGGCTCGCCAGACAGTTCTCCGCTATATCCCGAAACGCAAAACCGATCACGATGCCTAATACGCCAGCACCACCGACCAGAGACACTGCCAGGCGCGTGAGGCCAGCAGCTTCGAGGACGATATAGAGGCCTAAGAAGAAGACAGGCAGGGAAATCGCTCTCGCCAGGATATCCCGCAGGAATGGTGACGGCGTGGAGTTCCGCATGAGGTGCCGCGCAAGCCGTGCAATCAAAGACGCGAATATCCACGCCAGCGGCAATACAATAAGCGCCAGCACAATCAGCGGCAGCGCCTGAACAATAGACCGCACCATAGCCGTGATTTGATCGAAGGCTGGCTCAAAGCTCCATTCGACCTTTTTCTCAACGGTCACGCGATTAACAACGGCGACCACGTCCTGTGTCTTCTGCGCCTTTTCCCGCGCCCAGGCACGGCGCTCTGCACTCCCCGTAACACCGTCGATGAATACAACGCCGTCATCCACCGACACGCGGGCATTCTCGAACCAACCTGTGGCCTGCAGGATCTCTTGGATGCGCTTGGCGATCGCATCATCCCGCGCGACCGGCTCAACTGCGACTGCCTGGACAGGTGCTGCCACGTCCTCTTCTGTCGGCGCGGTGTCCTGCGCTGCCGCTGGAAGCCAGATCAAGGCAACGAGCAACCAAATGGCCGCGAATTGCATTCGTTTCACGCTCTTTGTGTCCTGCAAGTCGAATACACCAGATCAGCATCTATACAATGCAGAGGCGTCTGGGTATGCCAACCATTGCTGGCTAATGTGGTTCCATTCAATATCAGCGACCCGTTCAGGAGATGCTTTCCCCATGGAATTGACTGTCAAACCTCTTCAAATCGTCAGTGACCAACTGAACGGCTTGGTGGAAAGCATGATTGCCCTGCTGCCGAATTTTATTGCGGCCTTTGTCATCCTCCTGATCACAGGTGCCTTCGCATTCATCGTCGGCAGAATTCTGGAACGGTTGATGCGCCGGTCGCGCGCACGGCCACCGCTGATCGACGCAATTGTTAAGCTCGCCAGGATAGCGATTTGGCTGTTGGGCTTCCTAACGCCGCAACGATCATCGCCCCTAACCTCACGCCGACAAAACTGCTCGCAGGCCTTGGCCTTGGCTCCATCGCCATAGGCCTTGCATTCAAAGATATCTTCGAGAACTTCCTGGCTGGCTTCCTAATCCTGATGCGGAAACCCATGCGGATCGGCGACGATATTGAATGTGAGGGTCTGTCCGGCCAAGTCGAGCATATTTCGATCCAGGACACCTTCTTGCGCAAACGCTCTGGCGAGTTGATCCTGGTACCGAACAGTTTCATCTTCAAAAACCCGGTCAAATTTTAACCGACCGGGAGCTTCGCCGTATTTCCATCATCGTAGGCGTTGCTTATGGCGAGGATGTCGACAAGGCCCGGGACGTAATTATGGAAGCCATGCTGAGCGTTGAAAAACGGGACCAAATGCGGGGTGTGGATGTTTTCGCACGGGAGTTCAATTCCTCTTCCATCGACTTCCTGGTCCGCTGGTGGGCCGACAGCACGCCCAAGAATGAACACCAATCCAGAGACGAAGCCGTCGCCGCCATTAAGCACGCACTGGATGAGGCAGGGATCGAGATTCCGTTCCCATACCGCACGCTTACGTTCAAGGAACCGCTTACGATCCGCAATTACAACGATGCAGACGGCGAGAATTCTGCGTGACGACATCTGCCGCCAAACCGCCCCGTATCGCTATCCTGCTCCTGGCAGCAGGCGAGACGCTGATCTGGGCGGCATTGTTTTATGTTTTTGCAACGCTGCTCCTGGAATGGGAACGCAGTCTCGGCTGGGCAAAAACGGACTTGGCGCTTGGCTTCACGATTGCAATCGCCATGGCTGCCATATCGTCTCCCATCGCTGGACGCCTGATCGACAACGGCTATGGCAGATTTGTTTTAAGCTGTGGCGCTCTATTTGGTTGCACGGCGTTAGCGGCCCTTTCGACCGCTAGCACACCAGTGATGTTCTGGATCTTCTGGGCGGGCATTGGCATCGCCCAAGGGTTCTGCCTTTACGAACCTTGCTTTTCCGTCGTCACCCGAGCAACTGGGGAAGCCGCAAGGCCAGCCATCACAAAGATCACGCTGATTGCCGGGTTCGCGTCACCTATAGCGTTTCTGCCGGGTGCCGCCATTGCAGAGGCTTATGAT
>Ga0315321_10003695_pt1 | contig 11866 bp, 8 predicted proteins | sample M180m21515metaG_FD_203464 | JGI IMG/M metagenome (GOLD analysis project Ga0315321, IMG submission 203464) | Ammonia-oxidizing marine archaeal communities from Monterey Bay, California, United States - M1 80m 21515 | ecosystem: Environmental > Aquatic > Marine > Intertidal zone | place: USA... | reverse complement strand
TCAGAATTCTTCAGTATTGCTGTTTCATTCGGATCGAATTTCCCCCCGACTACAACATCTACAGCTATAGGAATCGAAGCATTACGCATTTCCATTTTACCCATTAAGTCTTTAGCAGTAGAAACCAGGCTATCTTCACATAAAGATTTTCCAATATTTTTGCCCGTAGCTTTTAGAAAAGTATTTGCAATACCCCCACCTACAACTAATTGGTCAACTTTTTCTGATAAAGATTCAAGAACAGTTAGTTTTGTTGAAACCTTAGAACCCCCTACAATAGCAACCATTGGTCGCGCAGGATTTAATAAGGCTTTAGTTAGCGCTTCTAATTCCTCAGTTAACAAGATTCCGGCACAGGCTACAGGCGCATACTTTGCAATACCATGAGTCGAGGCTTGTGCACGATGTGCCGTACCAAAGGCATCCATTACAAAGACGTCGCAGAGCTTTGCATATTTTTGTGCGGTTTCTTCTGTATTCTTTTTTTCACCTTTATTAAAACGGCAATTTTCTAATACTACAAGATCACCACTTTTAATTTCAAATCCACCCTCAACCCAATCCTTAATTAAATGTACCGGTTTATTTAAACGTGCTGATATATTATCAGCAACAGGCTTGAGAGAGTTTTCTTCAGACCATACCCCTTCTTCAGGACGACCTAAGTGTGAAGTTACCATTACTTTGGCACCTTGTTCTAGGCAGTAATTAATCGTAGACATAGAAGCGGTAATACGCGCATCAGATGTCACTACTCCATTTTCGATTGGCACATTAAGGTCAGAGCGAATGAATATTCGCTTATTTCTTAGATTAAGTTCAGTAAGTTTTATAACTGGCATGGCTGATCCAAATATATTTGGGCAAGAAAAAAATAACTTGAAGTATTTACTACAAATACGATCTAAATTTAATTTGCAGTAAATGGTAAGAAAGCAGGGGAATAAACCCCCCACCTAATAATATTCACGATATAACTATTTAGCTACAACGCGCGCCATTTCAAGAATTTTACTAGAATATCCCCATTCATTATCGTACCAAGAGACACATTTTATAAATGTGCCATCTAGGGACATGCCGGCCTCTGCATCAAAAACTGATGTGCAGCTTTCACCCCTGAAGTCAGTAGAAACAACCTTTTGGTCAGTATATGCAAGTACACCCTTCATGCTCCCTTCAGATGCCTTTTTCATAGCTGCGCAGACTTCTTCATAGGTGGTATCCTTGTTCAATTCTACCGTGAGATCCACAACTGAAACATCTGATGTTGGAACACGGAACGCCATGCCAGTAAGTTTCTTGTTTAATTCTGGAATAACTACTCCTACAGCTTTAGCAGCGCCCGTCGAAGATGGGATGATATTCTCAAGAATACCCCGTCCACCACGCCAGTCCTTGTTAGAAGGACCATCAACAGTTTTTTGAGTGGCTGTGGCTGCATGTACAGTAGTCATCAGACCACGCTTAATACCAAAATTATCGTTTAATACTTTTGCGACTGGCGCAAGGCAGTTAGTTGTACAAGAAGCGTTGGAAATAATAGCTTGACCAGCATAGGTGTTGTCATTTACTCCATTGACAAACATAGGCGTGTCATCTTTAGAAGGTGCCGACATAATTACTTTTTTGGCACCGGCAGCGAGATGTTTCTCACAAGTTTCTTTAGTAAGGAAGAGACCCGTTGACTCAATAACAATATCCGCCCCTACTTCATTCCATTTAAGCTCCGATGGATCTTTAATAGCGGTCAGACGGGTTTTTTTACCGTTGACTACTAGAGTATTATCGCCTTCTAAAGCTACCTCTCCTTTGAATCGCCCATGTACTGAGTCATGTTTTAGCATGTAAGCTAAATAATCTGGTTCGAGTAAATCGTTTATTGCAACGATTTCAATGTCTTTAAAATCTTCGACTGCTGCACGAAATACCATACGTCCAATGCGGCCAAACCCATTTATACCGACTTTAATTGTCATATTGAAAGTCCCCTGAATAAAAAAATTAAATTACAGTTGAACACAAATCCTTATGTCACTTAAAAACAATCAGATTACATTTTTTACCGTCTTAACAACATTATCTACCGTGAAACCAAAGTGGTTGAACAGGTCGCCCGCGGGCGCAGATTCACCAAAAGTAGTCATTCCTACCACAGCTCCTTCAAGTCCTACATATTTGTACCAGAAATCTGCGGTACCTGCTTCCACTGCAACACGTTTTACGCCATTCAGAAGCACGCTGTCCTTATAGGCTTGATCCTGTCGGTCAAATAAACTGGTGCATGGCATTGAAACAACCCTGACACTGATACCTGATTCAGCCAATACTTGCTGAGCACTCATGGCTAGCCCAATTTCTGAACCAGTCGCAATAATTATGGCTTGTGGTTTTCCATCTGATGCTTCTGATAAAATATAACCACCTCTATCAATCAACTTAATTGTTGCAGCATTACGTTTCTGGAATGGAAGATTTTGACGGCTAAAAATAAGAGTTGATGGGCCGTCCTTACGTTCAATTGAACGTGCCCATGATACTGTTGATTCGACCGAATCGCATGGGCGCCATACATCCATGTTAGGGATGTACCGAAGAGTTGCAGTTTGCTCTACTGCTTGGTGTGTAGGGCCATCTTCGCCAAGACCAATTGAATCGTGTGTAAATACAAACAAATTACGAATTTTCATCAGAGCTGCCATTCGCAATGCATTGCGGGCGTATTCTGAGAACATAAGAAATGTTGCACCGTAAGGTATTATGCCACCATGCAATGATAGCCCGTTCATTATCGCACTCATGCCAAATTCACGAACACCGTAATAAATATAGTTGCCACCAGTCTCATTACTAATACCTTTTGAACCAGACCATAGGGTAAGATTTGATCCCGCAAGATCAGCTGAGCCGCCGACTAGTTCTGGTAAAGCAGGAGCTAAGTCTTCAATAGCATTTTGTGAGGCTTTGCGGCTTGCAATGGTCTCTGCTTTTTCATTGACCTGAGTAATAGCATTCTCTGCATGTTCATGCCAATTAGCTGGAAGATCTCCTGCTATGCGACGCTTAAATTCAGTAGACTCACTTGGGTATTTTTTTGTATATTCATTAAATTTTTGATCCCATTCAGCTTCTATTTTTTTGCCTTTGGTACGACCATCCCATGCGTCATAAACCTCTTTGGGTATTTCGAATGGCGGGTAGTTCCATCCTATCCTTGCGCGTGAAGCAGCTATTTCTTCTTCACCTAGCGCTGCTCCGTGAACGGCATGGGTTCCCTCTTTGTTAGGGGATCCCATTCCTATTACTGTCTTGCAGCAAATAATTGAAGGTTTTCCGGTCGCTTGTTTAGCTTCCGCAATAGCAGCTTCAATTGCCACAGGGTCGTGACCATTTACATCTGAAACCACGTGCCAGCCATAAGCTTCAAAGCGTTTAGGAGTGTCGTCACTAAACCAGCCTTCTACGTGGCCATCTATAGAAATACCATTGTCATCGTAAAAACAAATTAGTTTTCCAAGTCCTAGGGTTCCTGCTAAAGAGCAGGATTCATGGGAAATTCCTTCCATAAGGCAGCCGTCGCCAAGGAATGTATAACTGTAATGATTAACAATATCAAAACCTGGGCGATTAAATTCGGAGGCAAGAATTTTTTCTGCTAATGCCATACCTACTGCATTTGTAATTCCCTGACCTAAAGGTCCAGTCGTTGTTTCTACACCAGGCGTATAACCATATTCTGGGTGACCTGGAGTTTTGGAATGAAGCTGACGGAATTGCTTAATATCTTCTATTGATAAATCATATCCGGTAAGGTGCAACAGAGCATAAATTAGCATAGAGCCATGCCCATTAGATAGAATGAACCGATCCCGGTCTGCCCAATTTGGATTAGCAGGGTTATGACGCAAATGGTGAATCCACAGTACTTCTGCAATTTCAGCCATGCCCATGGGTGCGCCAGGGTGGCCAGAATTAGCTTTTTGAACGGCGTCCATTGCTAATGCACGAACAGCACTGGTTAGGTCTTTGAACACTGGCGGTTCAGAATTTTTAGATGTTCCCATGGATACAAACTCCCTAGCTCAACAAAAAATAAAGAAAAAAATACCCAGCCACACATTTGTGAAAATAGTGTGACGATATTTAATAGGCAAAGGCGGCATTATCCCTTAAGAAGCGGAGACAGACAACCAAATGAGCTAACTTTATGAGACTTTTGTTTGATATCAATGACTTCGAAGTTTAATATCTAACGCTTTAAGTTTGCGATAAAGGTGCGTTCGTTCCAGGCCGGCCCGTTCTGCTACTCGAGTCATGTTGCCCTCTTCATGATCTATGAGTTGCTCAAAATACGATTTCTCAAAAATATCGCGGGCCTCTCGTAAAGTCATGTTAATAGGGGCGTTCTGAACTGCTTGTCCCGGTATTGGTGCTCCAAGGATTCTTTTCACGTCATCTGCTGAAATTTCTTTTCCGGTGCAGGTTAGACCCAAAGAGCGTACCGTTCCAGTAAGTTGCACAAGATTGCCAGGCCAGTCATAGTTGCGTAAAGCATTAAGTGCCGCAGTGTTAAATTGTCGAATAGATGCGTCACCTGATTCAATACAATGTGAGAGAATTTGGTTCGCAAGTTCAGGAATATCTTCTTTGTGTTCTTTTAGGGCAGGGACATTTATACAAAGGCCGCTTAAAATCTCATACAATTTCGGCTCAAATTCACCTTGAGCTGTTAGCTGTGTTAGTGGCAGGGAGCTTGCACATACAAGTCGAACATTGTATGTATCTAGTTTACTTAGTAGTTTTAGTAAACCATTTTGTTCTAACCTATTTAAGTTGCCAATCTCTTTTAGGAATAACAGTCCATCTTTTGCTTTTTCAAGTAAATCAAACGGAGAGTCTGATAGTAATATACACGTATCAGGTTCTATCCATGGCGTGTTATGGCAATGGAGGAAATTAGCACATAATTCTGTTCCTGCTCCCTGTTCTCCGATAAGTAGTAATGGAGTTTTTAGATTAGAAATCTGTTCTAGTCTCTTTCTTAGATCTGTTATTAACGCTCCTTTTCCAAGGCTGGCAAGTGAGAGGGTTGAGGAGAACTTGCTCTGGCCTGCGCGTAATGCCTGCGCTACTGTATTTAATAGCATTTGCAATGGCACCGGTTTTTCTAGGTAACCAAAAGCTCCTATACGGGTTGCCTCAACTGCAGTTGCGATAGTGCCATGTCCTGACATTACTATTACAGGCATTGTCAATAGCCCGTTACTCGCCCATTCTTTTAGTAGGGTGACGCCGTCTGTGTCTGGCATCCAAATATCAAGCAGCACCAGATCAGGGCGTGATTTGTTTCGCCAGATACGTGCTTGCTCAGCACTTTCTGCTAATGTTACATGGTAACCCTCATCACGTAATATTTCTGATAGTAGTTCACGTATGCCAATTTCATCATCGACAACTAGTATTGTATTGTTTGTCATAATTATAAATTTTATTTTTTACATTGTATGTAATGCGATATTTAATTGATTAAGTTATTTCACGGGTAATAGTTGAATCATTTTCAGAAATAGCTGGTAGGGTAATAGCAATATAGGCGCCATGTGGCTGAATATTTTCAATTTTAATTGTTCCATTGTGCTCTTCTACAATCTTTTTTACTATTGGCAAGCCTAATCCCGTGCCTTTGATTTTAGTAGTAACGTATGGTTCAAATGCACGCGTTATGACGTGATCAGGGAAGCCCTTGCCATTGTCACTTAGACTAAGGCATATTCCGTCTTGCACTACTTTTGTGCTCACAGTAATGATTGGCTCTGGAATATCAATCAGAGTATCTTGGGAGTTTTGCAGAAGATTATGAATAACTTGACGCAATCTTGTTGAGTCTCCTTTAATAGGCGGTAAATTAGGGGTTAAAGCTAAGCGTATATAAGAGTGTAACGCACCTTCAGCAGTGCTTGTTGTTTCATATAGCTCCAATACTTCCTGTATTAGTTTATTGAGGTCTAGCAAGTTCAGTTTTAGTTTTGGTTCGCGTGCATATTGGCTGAATTCGTTTACCATCGTCTTCAATGCTGCCACTTGATTTACGATTGTTTCAGTTGATTTTCTCAGAATTTCTGAATCCTGTGGGTCCAGTTTTTTGGATAATTTATGTTGTACTCGTTCAGCACTAAGTTGTATTGGTGTAAGGGGATTCTTGATTTCATGAGCCAGACGCCTCGCAACCTCTCCCCATGCAGCAGTACGTTGTGCTTGAAGCAAATTAGTAATATCGTCAAAAACAACGACACCACCACCACCTGAAACATGTGGAAGGCGTGTTCCGCGCAAGAGAAGAACCTGGCTTATGCCATCGATGGTACGCTCTATTTGGCATTGCCATTCACCGGTTTTTCCTGACTGAAATCCTTCACGAATTCCGTTCTCAAGAGCACGAAGCGGAGGTTTTTGGCTCGCACATTCCTCCATAGTTAATCCTTCGAGATCGGCCAAAGGAATTTTTAAGATATATTCAGCGCTTAGATTTGTAGTACGCATACGTAAACTCTCATCAAATACAAGGACACCTGATGAGAGATTGGCTAGAATGTTCTCTAAATAAGCCCTAGCACTTTCAACCTCATGCTGATTGCGCTGTGCTTCCGTACGCGCTTCTTCTAGTTGATGGGTCATGAGATTGAATGATTCAGTTAGTACACCTAATTCATCATTACTTTGTATCGGATGCCTTCTGCTAAAGTCTCCCTGAGCCACCGCGCGGGTGCCTTCTGCTAGCATGCCTAACGGAGCACTAAGCCGCTCACTAATAAAGAAAGCAGCAGCTAGTGCAGAAAAAAGCGAGAGCAACAGTACCAGAGTTAATGTTACTCCATAGAGCCTCTTCAGACCGTGGCGTGATAATGACAGCTCTTCATAATCACGATATATTGTTTGAACTATTTCCGCATCTTCTGCTAGTTGCTTTGGCACTGGTTGCAACAACTGCAAAATTCGAATACCACTTTCATGTTTAAGAACATTTACCGGAACTGGTTCAACTACACGTAAATATAAGCCTTTCCCTGGTATGAACTCAACAGCACTATAGGCCTCTTGTATTCTAACTTGTCGCATCACTTCAGTGCTTGGCATTTCTGGAACTTCTGTGCCAGCGGTATCAGAGAATGCAATTACTCTGCCATCCTGATTAAATAGTGTTGCCTCTTGTACTTTTGACTGCTCTAAGAGTTGTTTTAGTTCTGGTAATGGTAGAGCGGATTGCCCAGATAAAGTAACGGCAGTGACCTGGGCATTCTTTCGTAGCTCTTCTAATAAATTATCTAATGCGATTCGCCCAAGATTTAATCCTCCTTCTAGTGCCTGATCAACTTTAACATCAAACCATGACTCGATACTTTTACCAAGGAACTGTACTGATGCGCTGTATACTAATACACCTGGCAGAACAGCCATTAGAGAGAAAATGAGCAATAAACGTAATGCAAGCCTAGAGCCTAGTACCTTTTTTTTAAGCCTGCGCCTGAGTCTCCAAATGAGATATCCAACTACTGTCATGAGAAGTAGTACGAAACCAACATTGAGCTGAATTAGAAGCTGATATTTTCGCTCAAAGAAGTCAGTATCATCACCTGCAATTGCAAGCAAAAATAGCATTACCGCACTAATTAAAATCGCGCCAATAGTTATTATGTATTTCACGGTTTATCCTGAAGAATAAGCCTTTGCAAAGGGAATTTAAGTTTCCATTGTTGCCAGCCTGAACTTAAATTCCATTCCTTTGAGCCAAGTGCTTCCACTTGAAACGGTTTTGGTAGTCGCGATAGATCCAATCTCATACGCAATTTTGCTATATGCTCTTTATCTTGTATCAACTTTGAATTTGTTACGATAGGACGGTCTCGTACGCGACTTAAGACACGTAATGCCTCTTTTAGAGTACTGAAACTTTGATTCTGTAATCCACCGCTTAGACGGTATTGGCGTGTGAGCGCGTAGTAACTTAATGAATCTCGCTGTTTGCTCCGAGCGATTCTTTTATCAAACCAGTACCAGCGTGGACTTACTAATCTAAAGTCAGTTACAAAATAAAGTGCAATGCCTTTTTTGAGCGCCCTTTTTAAAGTAGGGTTTAACATTATCTCAATATCGGCATTGAATTGATAACCATCGTCAACGGCGTCTATTTCAACAAATTCTAATTTTATACTTTCTGCTTTAGCTGTGAAGGAGATTAATAGGAATACAGTCAGCAACATTGCTGTTGCCATACGCATTGCCTGCGCAATAGAGTTAGATTTTTTGTAGCAAGGTATAAAAGAAACCATCATGCTGGGAACTCGGTAACAGTTGTCCGTCAAGAGCTTCAACCATAGGTAAGGGTTCAATTCTAGCATCTGAATGATGAAGCAAAAATTCTTCAACCTGTAATTTATTTTCTTCAAAAAATATAGAACAGGTAACGTAGAGCAATTTACCATCTCTTGCTAGGGTCTGCCACAAGGCATTGAGTATTTTTTGTTGAATAGAGCTAAATTGGGCAATATCACTCGGGCGGCGTAGCCATTTTATATCAGGATGACGGCGAACTACTCCCGATGCAGAGCAGGGCACATCAGCTAAAATCCGATCAAATAATTTACCATCCCACCATTCTTGCGGGGTTGATGCATCACCGCAGACAATACGATATTTTTTGAAAGCAAGGCGTGTAAAATTTTGCTTAACTAGGGCAAGTCGTGCGGGACTATTATCTAATGTAGTTAGGTCTATATCTGCCAATTCTAATAAATGTCCACTTTTTCCGCCAGGGGCGGCACAAGCATCTAAAATACGCATCCCGTCATGTACATCTAAGAATTCTGCTGCTAATTGCGCACCTGCATCCTGAACTGAGACCATCCCTGCAGTGAACCCAGGCAGTTTTTCTACTGCTACTGAGTGTTCAAGAATGAGAGCATTGTTCGATGTTACTTGCGCACTAAAATTATGATCATTTAGTTGGCTTAGATACTCTAAAATGCCTATTTTCTTTTGATTAACTCGAAGTGTCATGGGTGGTCGCTGATTACTTGCTTTTAGTACTGCGCTATAGTCTCTAGGGTATTGGTTGCGAAGTTTGTCTATCCACCACTGCGGATGGGAATATTTTCCGACCTCTTTTATGTTCGCCGTTATTAGAAGAGTCTCTCGTTGCCGTATAAATTCGCGTAGTACTGCATTAATTAACCCTTTTGCACCTTTGCCATAGCTGAGGCTCAGGGATGCAGAGACGGCGTAGTTAACCACCGCATATGAAGCAGCCTTGCTGTATTGCAGTTGATACAGGCCTACCAGTAATAAACACCGAACATCCTGTTTCTTTATGGGTTTCTTAAGTAACAAACTAAGTAACGTATCTAGCTGCCCATAGAATCGTAAAACACCATAACTTATATCTTGAATAGCTCCGCGTTGTTGGTCTGATAGGTTGTGGTGAGTACGCCACAATTCTTTCAAGACAACAGTTAGGCTGGCTCCAGCTAGAACTTTACTCACTGCATCAGTTGCTATGATTTGAGTTTTAATCATCCTGCTGCTGTAAAATAATTACCGGGTTTTAATGAATATCCGGCAAGAAATTCAGCAGCGCTTAGTTTTTTGCCGCCTGGTTTCTGTACTATTTCTAGCATTAGAGCATCTTTGCCACATGCAACGACTATGCCTTCCTGCTTGGCCGATAGAATCTCACCTGGCCTACCTATAGCGTTGGTAATAGCCCTTGCTTGAAAAATTTTCAGAGGGAATCCGTCTATGACAGAATGTGCTACAGGATAGGGATTAAATGCTCGTACGGCATAACTGATTTCTTCAGCATTCATTTGCCAATTAATTTTTGCTTCTATCTTTTCTAGTTTTGAGGCATAGCTTACATTTTCTTTAGTTTGCGGTACCGCTGTAATTTTTTCATTTTTTAAGAGGTGTAGAGCCGTAACAATGCAGCTTGAACCGAGTATGGATAGTTTGTCATATAGAGTATTAGCATTGTCATTATTTAGTATAGACGTACTCCGTTGCAGTAATATATCTCCAGTATCGAGACCGCGATCCATTTGCATGATGGTAATACCGGTTTCTTGTTCTCCCGCTAGAATTGCTCTTTGAATTGGCGCCGCTCCTCGCCAGCGTGGCAACAAAGAGGCATGGATATTTATACATCCAAGACGTGGAGTATTTAAAATGATTGAGGGTAAAATTAATCCGTAAGCCGCGACTACCATCACATCTGCACAAACCTTACTTAATTGCTCATATACTTCGGGTTGTTTAAGTGAACGTGGTTGTAATAGGGCGATCTTGTGTTTTTGTGCTAGTAATTTAACAGCACTAGCATTTAATTTCATTCCTCTTCCAGCGGGGCGATCAGGCTGAGTCAATACAAGCGCAATCTCGTGTCCCTCTATTATTAGGGCTTCAAGTGCATGTGCAGCAAATTGTGGCGTACCTGCAAAAATAATCTTCATGGTTACCTGCTTTAGATGCCATTAAGTATTTTATTTGTGTCAGAGAGTTTCATAAGACATATATTTTTATTAAAGTGGCTTAATTGTTCATGGGAAATAAAAGATAAATAATCGGTTACATTATATTTCGTTGTTGTTTCTTTATTTTTCCAAGAATCCTCGTCTGTTTTAACTGTGACAAATACTCAACGAACACTTTACCTATGAGATGATCCATTTCATGTTGAATGCAGACTGCCAGTAACCCATTTGCTTCAAGCACATACTGATCTCCATGAATATTCAATGCTTTAACCAAGACATAATCAGCGCGCCGTACTTTTGCAAATACTTCCGGGACTGACAGGCAGCCTTCCTCACTATCAGATACTCCAGAAGAAGATGTGATCTCCGGATTGATCAATACCTGCAACTGATCGTGGGTATCAGATACATCAATTACAATCACGCGCTGGTGGACATCTACCTGCGTTGCTGCTAAACCAATGCCAGGGGCGGCATACATGGTTTCTGCCATGTTATGAACCAAAGTTCGAGTCTCATCAGTTACTTCTGGTACTTTAGCTGCAACCCTATGCAGTCGTTCATCTGGGTATCGCAATATTTTTAGAAGAGCCATAAAAGAATAATAATTTAGAATCTTAAGCTTGATGGACTAAATACAAGGCTCAAGAAAAATTGTCCTATTTTTTTATATCAATTAGCCGATAGCCAACTCTAATAAGTCAGTTAGAATTATTGTTTCCGAAAAATCTATCACTTTCGGTAATTGAGGAGGCTCGTGCATAATTCTATTATATCTGTGATTCTGTTTATGAGTTTACTTTATAGCTAGAAGTAAATTCAATTTATACAATTAACGTTGAGTCGCATAGAAAGCGATTGATCATTTCGTTGTTGCCCTTAAAATTAGAGTCTTTAGTTTGCTCCTAACAATGATTTATTTAACGCTTTAGATAGAATGTGATTATATTGCGACAATAACTATGGCACCCAGAATAGTCTTGAGTTGTTTTTTGCGGTTGCTTGACTGAAGAAAAGGTATCCGCCATGCTTGTTATGTTCAAATTAAATTTATCAGAGTCAAGAATTAGTATATTAAATCAGTTCTTCTGCCGATGTAATAAATCGAAATATGTAAGTTTAATTTGAAAATAATCGCAGCTCATTTTATATTTAACTGAATATTTAAGATATTTATTATGGTAGTCTCCCACCATAATTCTGAAATCATTTTTTGATTATATAAAACTAATTTACAAGAGAGTCCTATGGGTAAAGTTTTAATCATAGCTGAGAAACCATCTGTCGCTAGAGATATTGCGCGAGTTTTAGGTGGGTTTGTTAAACATACTGATTATTAT
>Ga0315321_10003692_pt1 | contig 11872 bp, 6 predicted proteins | sample M180m21515metaG_FD_203464 | JGI IMG/M metagenome (GOLD analysis project Ga0315321, IMG submission 203464) | Ammonia-oxidizing marine archaeal communities from Monterey Bay, California, United States - M1 80m 21515 | ecosystem: Environmental > Aquatic > Marine > Intertidal zone | place: USA... | reverse complement strand
GGCATCGAAGCAACCGACAGCGACGCTACAATCGCTGACAAGCGTAAGGCCAACATCGCAGCGATCATGAAGGCAGCTGATGACGCCCACGCCAAACACACGCATCAGGTCGTGTCGCTCTACCAAGGTGCGGTCTATCAACTATATCGCTACCGCATTTGGGACGACCTGCGACTGGTTGTGGCACCGCACCTACAAACAGCCCACTACGGCGGTGACCCGGACAACTTCACCTTTCCGCGCTGGAGCATCGACTTCTCGTTCTTACGCGCCTACTTCGAAGACAAGCCTGCTGACACTTCACCGCACTACTTTAGATGGCGTAAAGAAGGAGCCAAAGCAGACGAATTGGTGTTTGTCCCCGGCAACCCTGGCAACACCAATCGCCAAATGACGATGCAGCAGTTGCAGCTGCAGCGCGAGGTTGAGTACCCAATGGTGCTCGAACAGTTCAAGAACAGCATCGCGATCCTCAAGCCATTTAAGGATCGTGCGCCACAATTGCTGACAACTCTGCTCCGCTGGCAAAACAGCTACAAAGCCATCAAAGGCATGATCGCCGGACTTGAAGATCCTGACCTGATGATGAAAAAGCAGGATCACGAGCAACACTTCCGCGGCGTTGTTTCCAGCGATAAGGATCTCGGTGAGCAGTACGGCGACCTATGGCGCGAACTTAACAAGATCATAGGCAAACAACGCGAATTGATGCCGAAGGCGATGTTCTACCTGCCGGGATTCTCTAGCACGATTCAGCTTGGCCTCCTGATCGCAAAGAGCCTTGATCCATCGATCGACTCCGATGAGCGCGAAATAGCTAAGCAAGCTGCACTCAACTTTGATGGGGGCAGCAGCCCACTGACACACGCACTCTTAATCGACCAGTTCGAGCGCGCCAGCAAGTGGCTGCGCCCAAACGACCCGTTCTTAAGGACCGTCGCTGGCGAACACCGCTCCGGTCGCGGCACCGATTGGGCTGCAGCCATCGGTGAGCTCCGTCAAAGCAAACTGAACAGCGAAGGGTTCGCACAGTTGATACTTGTTGATGCCACCGGCCAAGAGCAGTGGCTGAAGAGCAACGATATCGGCGTGCAAGTAGCTCGTGTTTTATGGCCACTAGCACAAGAGGCTGAAAAGCAGCAACTGGCACTCAACGACAGCTTGGCCAAACAAGGCACGCGACTTGGCCGTGCCTTGCACAAAGTCTACGGCAGCAACATCAGCCCCGATGCCACAATGACCCTACGCTTCTCCGATGGCCGCGTGAAGGGATACAACTACAACGGAACTTTGGCGCCGTGGGCGACCACGTTTTACGGCTTGTATGGACGCGGCATTGAGTTTGACAACGCCTATCCATTCAACATCCCCGCTGCATGGCTCGACAATCAGGCGAAAGTAGACATGTCGAAGAAGGTCTGCTTCGCGAGCACAAACGACATCGTCGGCGGAAACTCCGGCTCATGCGTAGTCGACAAACAACTGCGAGTCGTTGGACTAGTCTTCGACGGCAACATCGAGTCATTACCAAACGACTTCTACTTCAGCCAACAGGTCGCACGCGCAGTCAACGTGCACACCGACGCAATCATCGAAGCTCTGCAACACGTCTACGGAATGATGCGTATCGTCGACGAACTTCACGATGGCGCTGGACGCTGAAGCGCATTTTCGCTGGCCAGAAAATGCTTTCGGAGCCTCTTCCGAAGAAAACGGCCGAACACAAGGTCGCCAACGCGCGATCGCAAGGTAACTACGCAAACGCCTGGGGCTAGAGCATAGTCACGCCCACGACCTGTAGCTTACTATTTGGTAACGTGTCACTTCGCATTGATTAGCCACGAATCGCACCATTCCCATGCGCGCAGCCTCGACTACAAACCTAGCAATCCTTGCCACCGCCACCTTGGCTTTGATTGCCGCGAACTCGGCACCGTTCTTTGCAGCCTCTACAGATGTACAACAGCCAGGCACACAGCCAGGCGAAGCAACCATCCTGGGCAGCCTTCCCCAATGTGATGGATGCCACGGCTACTACGACCCAGCTGTCGAGCCGGTAGAGAACTGGATGGGAAGCATGATGGCGCAAGCCGGTCGCGACCCAGTCTTCTGGGCCGCGCTCGCGGTCGCCGATACCGACTTCCCTGGTTCTGGTGACTACTGCATCCGATGCCACTCGCCACGCGGCTGGCATGAAGGGCGAGCGACACCAACGGACGGCTCCAGCCTCAACCCCAATGGCGACCACAACGGCATCGAATGTGGCATCTGTCATCAACTCACAAACCCCGACGCTAGCGAGCATGCCGGCAAGCAATACTCGCCATACATCGCCCACAGCGGTGGCGCAAATCCAGAAGGCTTCTACGGCAGTGGCATGGCGGTGCTCGCAGGGAACAGCACGCGCTACGGGCCATATGCCACAACCGCCGCGGGTCACCCGTTCGTGCAATCAGAGTTCCACCGTTCGGCCAAACTCTGCGCCACGTGTCACGAAGTCTCCAACCCAGTAACCGGCGACCTAGCTCCCAACAATGGCGTGCACACGCCATTGCCCATGGGCCAGTTCAGCGGCATCTCGGGTGCACCGGTAACACAGAAGGCTGCGTTCAAGAACCCGCCTTACGCTTACGGCACCGTCGAGCGCACGTTCAGTGAACACGCTTCGAGTTCGCTCTCCACGATGCTGGTCAGCAACTTCACCTCGTTGCCGCAGGACCTTCAACGTGGCGCCCTCAAACGCGCCTACGACCAAGCACTACTCGCCCAAACCGGTGGCAACTACGAAGACGGCACGGACCGCACGTTCAGCTGCCAGTCATGCCACATGGAGCCAGTCATTGGCGAAGGTGCTGCATTTGGTATCGCGCCACTTCGCTACGACCAACCGCGTCACGACCTCACAGGCGGCAACACCTGGGTCCCCAACGCAATCCAGTGGCTCGACAACCAATCGCCAAGCCGTCTGCGACTCGGCCAGAACATCACCCCAGTGATGAGCGCGGCCATGGACCGCGGAGTGATCCGCGCTCGTGCCTCGCTACAGCGCGCTGGGGCTCTCGATGGCATCAACGACAACCAAACGATGCGCGTCACCAACCTGACGGGCCACAAACTGATCACTGGCTACCCAGAAGGTCGCCGTATGTGGCTACGCGTCCGCTGGCTCAACGAGCAGTTGCAAGTCATCCAAGAAGAGGGCGGCTACGACCAGATCACGACCACAGTCAATGGCACTAGCCACCAGGTCAGCACGATCACCGACCCGAGCGCGCGCATCTACGAGGCGAAGATGGCGATCACACAGGACTGGGCGTTCCAAATGCTTGGTCTCGGGATCAACCCAGTACTGCCACTGGGGTTCGACAAATACACTGGTCAGCCGACGATGACGCTAGCGCAGCTCGCAGTCAGCCCACCCGGCACCGAAGTCGAAACATTCCACTTCGTGCTCAACAACAAGCTCGTTTCCGACAACCGCATCCCGCCGTACGGCTTCCGTCACGATGACGCACAAACCCGTAACGCGTTACCAATTCCGGAAACGCAATTTGGCAACCCCGGCCCCGGCGGTGTCTACGACTACTTCGACGATGTCGCTCTAACGCCACCGCCCGGAGCCACGCGCGCCGAGTTCGATCTGATGTATCAGACTTCGAGCTGGGAGTACATTCAGTTCTTGCTGCTGGCCAACCCCGGCACGAGCCCCTTCTTGGCAACAGCTGGCCAAGACCTATTTGACGCCTACATGGCAACCGGCGGCTCTGCCCCGGAAGTCATGACCAGCGCCCGCTGGTGCAATATGCCAGGCACAAATGAAGACCTCGTGATCAAGACAGCCGTCAATGGCGCACCGTTCGACGACACGTGCGCGAAACGGGTCGCTGCCGGTGACGTACTAAACGTTCAAGTCAGCAGCCCCGGCAACTCGCACACGGCTCACGTCGGCGGCCTGTTCTTGCAGATCCACGATCCATGGGCGCCGCCACTCGCTGGCCTCATCCCCGGCCTCTGGCTCGACAGCAGCAATGCGTCCGTCATCATCCCGGGTCTTCCGGTTAGCGGCTTCCAGCTCAACGTCACGCTGCCCGCTGGCTTCACCACTCAGATGTTCCGCTGGCAAGCGCTCATGCTGACTCCAAACCCTGCGAATGGCTTGTTCGCACTCAGCAACGCGCACGACTTCTATCACGACTAGTCGTTTCGAGAGCCGCGCTCTACGCGTGGCATTGAGGCAGTGAACTTCACCCACGAGTTCGGCCGTCGTGACCAAATCTGTCGGCGCCAACATGGCGCGCGCGGAACTGCGGATACACACCCCGCCACGCCAGCGCGCATCGGGGAATGCAGTCGCGAACGGTCGCATCCACTGCACGTGCTTACGCACACGGCGCGGCGATCAACGCGACCGGCGTGATGAGATCAAGATCCAGCCAAGGACCGCGAGTATCGCCGCCCCACATGCACCGCCAAGTGCAACCTTCCACAGATCCTCGTCATGGATCACATCCACAGTCACAAGGCCGAGAACATCGACAACAGCCCAACAAACATATGCAACGGCGGCACGCGCACTCGATCGCCAGATCGATGATGCAACCGCGATACTCGTGACACCTAGGCCACCTGCAATCACCGCTGGCAGCCAACCATCAGCAACCGAATAGCAACCAAACCAGCCGACGCCCCACCCCATAACTAAGATGGCGATGATCTGCTCGGTAGTTCGGTTCGACGTGGCGTTCATAGGTCTCCGGCTCGACGGAGCCAACATGGCCGCGGCGCAAGAGCGGGACTTACGCGCAAGATCGTGAGATATTTGCGGAACGCACAAAAACTTCAGATCAGCTAGCACACCGTCGCGGTGACAACGAACACCCGAGCAAGATCAAAGAATATCAAGCACACCCGTCGCCCCATTCGTCAACGTATCCATGCCAGTCGCATAGTTCGTATCGACACTGAGCGGCGTGTTCCACGGCAGGTCATCTTTATCGCCGACGCCACCTAGTGCAGCCGCAACAAAAGCACGAGCAAGCTTCGATATGGACCGATCCTCACTCAGCTTAACCAACGTATCAATCGCGCGCCGGTCACCGATACGACTGATCGAAGATGCAATCGCCGCAAGCACAGCCACACTTTCGGTCTCTTGAATCATCTGAAGCAAGTGATCGTTGGCGTGACGGTCGCCGAGGCATCCAAGACCAACAGCGGCTTGCTGCAACAAGAACGGACGGCGCGACGATCGAAGCATCACTTCGGTCATCATCTGGGCAGCCCCCTCGTCACGGAGCAAACCAAGACCAACACACAAGTAGCCTGCCGTGCGACTGTCGCCTTCGTATTCACGCAACATGCGCAGCATCTTGGGCGCGGCCTCGACGTGACCGTTGAGGCCGACAGCTATCGCCAACGCTGAACGACTGTCATCGCTAGATGCCAGAAGTAGGTCTCCGAGCAGCATGTCGCCCACAAACTCATCAGGCTTACCTCTGGCGGCATCGGGCTCCGTCAGCAACCCCAGCGAAAGCGCAAGCCATGGTCGCTCACTACTCTTGTTGCCGCGCGCATATGCCTTCACCAGCCACTCCTTGTTGGCCTTGCCACCAATGCGACCGAGAGACATCACGCTCAACTGTCTAGCGGTTTGGTCGACACCCTTCTGCCAGTTGTCGCGGAGCGATTCGCTGAAAGCCGCTTCATTGCCATTGGCTTCTGCCGGCATCGTCAACATGCCCAAGGCAATCGCGCTCGACTGCAATATAGGATTGCCACGCCGCTTTTTGGCATTAAGCGTCTTAGCGAACACCTCTTTGCACCGACGATGAAGACTTGTCTCACCACGACCGAGCAAGCGACCGATCGCGACCGCAGCATGCGCCTGCACGCTTTCATCAGTAGCGCCAAGATCTTGCCCGAACCAATCGAGCAATCCTTCAACGGCTTGCCATGCGAGCCGCTTATCTGACGAGCGCGATGTATCACTCCGCATCACGCCAAGGCCATTGACGATCGCTGTGCGAAGATCACGGTCCTTAATGTTCTTGTCTTGCAGCGTCTTCCATAACAAGTCGTAGATCTGCTGCGATAGTGAAGGATCACCAACTCGGCGCGCCAACAAACCGAGACCGTATGCAGCATATGCACGTGTTCGGTTGCGGACTTCTTCACGTTCCGCCAACTTGCGCGCTGCCCTCCCGTCGATCAGCAAGTCCGCCAGAATAGGGACCGTCTCACGACGGCCGATGATTCCCAATGCGAGCACTGCGCTCTCGCGAACCTCTTGATCGTCGCGCGCAATGCGCTCGGAAATGACCTTCTCTAATTGAATACCGGCCCCGTCGAGACCGACCTTTCCGAGTGCGATGACTGAGGCGCTCTGGATGTCACGGCTGCGGTCTTTCTCAAGCATCTTGACCAAAGCTGGCACGATGCGTTCTTGACGATCCTTCTTCGTCGCTTGAAGCACGTCCGTCAACTGCATCGCACGACGCTGGCCTAGATAGAAGTCATCCGAACCAGTGATCGGCGGCGTGATGCCCTTAATGCGTGACTTGAGGTAGGGCTCCTTATTGAACTCCCACCAAGTCTGCCACGTCCGCGAGAATGCCACGATGTCACGAGCACCGGTCGTAGGCTTCGGAACAGGCCCCAAGCGCCCGCCGGTCAAGCTCGACGGCAATGCCCCAGGCACTAAGCCAATCGGAGGACCACGATACTGGCCACCATGCGCTGATAAGCTCGAGGCCAGAAGCAACGTGACCAACGAGCATCTGTGTAGAAATGGAGCCATGACGTTATGCAGACCTGTAGTCACGGCTCGTGCGAGCGGTAACCGACCTAAGCCGAGCAAATAGCGCAATTCAGTAATCATTCGACCTTACAGGGCAACGCGCACAAATGGCGTGGCCCCAACGATGCGATCGCCGTCAGGAGTAATGAGCAGGGCACGGACAAGCGCTGATTGTAACCACAGCTCCGGCAGGTCGGGCAATACGAGTCCACTGGTCAAGAAGCCGTCAACGCCAACTTCCCCGATCACATTTACGCCCAATCGATTACGCCAATCCGCCCACATCACCGTTGGGGTAGACCAAGCCTGCCCCAAATACGGCTCACTGCCAGCAAGGCTACGCACGACCCATGGATGCGGACGATCGAGCGCAAGCTCAAGAACGTGCAAGTGTCCAGGTGAAACAGGAGTCGCCGCATGGAGAAGTGCTTGATGCCCATTCTGCACCAAGACCGCGCTAGCCAATGGAGCCGCAACTTTCTCCAGCATCAAATCACCGATCGCTGGCCGGTCACCCACCCAAGCAACTCCCGGCGATCCGCCTCGGATCGCACCGTCGAACAAGTTCATTACGACTTCGTCATCGACGAGGCACTCAAGGCGGAACCCATCCACCTGCATCGCCAATGTGTGCTGCGACGACAACCACGGCGCCTCGATCTGACGCACGACCATATGATCGCCACCCATCCAGCGCTCAAGACGAATCTTGCTCGACTGCCAATCGACTGAGAACAAGTAGCAACCATGCTTCTTGTGGTGGCGCGTGACGAGACCGAACGCCTTGGCCTCACGGTTCGAATTGACGGTGACAGACACTCGGTAATTGCGCAACTCGGCGCCTGCTGCGCCAATGGTATGCACCTGGAATGACGTCTCGCGTGCATTCGTGACAAGCACACTTTGGAACGCCTGTGCGCCAAATGGCTCAATCTTGCGCACCATCGCTGCATCAGCAGGCGCAACGGCCACATCAACGCTTGATGACTTGCTTGTCTCAAACCGCAACGACAACGGCTTACCGTGGGCGTTCGTTGGGAAGTGCACGCTCGACTTACCCTCAACAATTAACACCCGCTCACTCGGCTCTATTGCCGTGATCGAACGAGTGGTGCCAGAGTTTGCTGCTGACACGACAACACAGCGCATCCGGCCACCCTGCATCTGCCATTGTGTTTGCGCCATCAAAGATGCAAACGAAGCGACGCACAACGATCCTGCCGTAGCCACCATGCGGATTGCTCCTGCGTGCATCATTCGCCTTCGTTGCTCCGTAGCATGTTGATGAACATAGCACCTTGATCACGCGCATCGTCGAGTGCCACATGCGTATGCGGCAAATCGTCACTCCACTCCTTTGGCAATGCGTGCTTAACGCAGTCGCGATAGGGCTTCTTGAGCAGTGCCATTGCATAGGTCTTGGCATCGAGAGCCGAATGACCAAACGGTGACTCGTCGCAAAAGCGCTGCAGATACCAATAGATCCACATGAAGTCGAAAGCCGCGGGCTGACCAAGCATCACAATTCTACCAGGTAGCCTGCGCAACCATTTCACATAGCGAGGAAGAGCCTCAGATGGATCCTGCGGATTCTCGCGTGCCGTGGCTAACGCGGCTGGAAATTTCTCCCACCAAAGCATCGTACGGGGATGCGGCTTAGCTCCCGGCAATGGCAACAAATTGACTGTGAACTCAGCTACTACCGATTTGTCGCGACGCAACGCAACCGATGCAAAGCTCAACATGGAATGCGGGCCAGGGATGGGGCCATCCGCCTCGATATCGGTGCTGACATAAATCTCTTCTGGCATTGTGAATTAGGATTACGTGGCCGTTTGAACAAAGAGGCACCAGAGATTCTATGGCACCAGCCACAGCCGAACGCGTGCTCTTCACGGATCTTCCAACTACGAAAGAACCAAGCAAAAACGAGAGCCAATAACCGCTCAACCGTAGAGCCGCCAAGGGCCGGTCCGACCGCGAAGAGGCACCCGATAACGCCTGACGAACTCCGAATCTTGGCGAACTATCACACTTGTCTGGCAAAGCGCACTTTCGGGCAGCTAGCGAGGTCGCTAACCTGTTTGCCCTGAAACGAGGAAACTATGAGCTTTAGTCATCAAGGTCGCGAAATCCGCAAGGTTGCAGTCATTGGTTCCGGACAAATTGGTCCGGACATCGCCCTCTACTTCAGCAAGGTGCTGAGCCCGTTTGATGTGCAAACGGTTGTTGTGGATGTCAGCGCCGATGCGCTGGCCGGCGGCCAGAAGAAGCTTGAGAAGAAGATCGCCAAGGGTGTTGAGACCGGCGCCTTCTCGGCTGAACAACAAGCTCAGATGACCAGCAGCGTCACCTGGACGACCGACTATGAGTCGATCAAGGGTGCCGACCTCGTCGTCGAAGCTGCTACAGAGAACAAAGAACTGAAAGGCAAGATCTTCGGCATGGTCGAAGACCTCGTCAGCGATGACGCGATTCTTTGCAGCAACAGCTCGCACCTCGAGCCCGAAGTAATCTTCGCCAACGCGAAGCTCAAGGGCCGCACCGGCGTCGTGCACTACTTCTTCCCGGCTGAGCGCAACCTGCTGGTCGAAGTCGTTCCGGGCAAGGACACCGACAATGCTACGACGCAGTGGCTGATGTCGTTCTACGAAGGCATCGGTAAGGTGCCGATCGAAGTGCAGTCGCGCTACGGCTACGCGCTTGACCCGGTCTTCGAAGGCCTGTTCTACGCCTGTGCGCTGCTCGCTGAAGCTGGCGTTGGCACGACCAAGCAGATCGATGTCGTCTGCAAGAAGACGTTCAAGATGGGCGTCGGCTCGTTCACCGCAATGAACTTGACCGGCGGCAACCCGATCACCGCCGTCGGCCTCGACAACTACACAACCAAGATCGGTCCTTACTTCCGCACGCCGGACTCGCTCAAGGACAAGGTCGCCAAGAATGAGCGCTGGGACGTTCCCGCACGCGGTGAGAAGCCCGAAGTGCCCGAAGACCTCGCCGCCAAGATCCGAGACAACCTGTTGGGTGCCTACTTCGGCCTCTGCGGCGAGATTGTCGACGCCGGCCTGATCTCGGTTGCGGACTTTAACATGGGCCTCGACGTCGGCCTCGACATGAAGCCCGCGTTTGCGTTCATGAACGAACTCGGCACCAAAAAGGCGCTCGAGCTCGTGCAAGCCTACGCCGCCAACAACGATGGCTTCCCGGTGCCGAAGTGCATCGAAGACCTCGGCAAGGACAACTTGCCATTCGACATCCCAGTCGTGCTGCGCGAAGACAAGGACGGCATCGCTGTTCTAACGATCCGCCGCCCGAAGGTGCTCAACGCACTCGACCAAGGCGTCTTCGAAGAGATCCGCACGCGCTTCCAAGAGTGTGACGCCGACGCATCAGTCAAGGGCATCGTGCTCACCGGCTTTGGCAAGAAGGCCTTCGTCAGTGGCGCCGACGTGCGCTTCTTGGCCAAGATCGACAGCGTCAAGATGGGCGAAGAAACGTCGCGCGGTTCGCAGGTCTGCGTCGACGCGATCCAAGCCGTGCAGAAGCCGACGGTAGCTGCACTCAATGGCCTCGCCTTCGGCGGCGGCATCGAAACCGCGATGGCGTGCGAAACCCGCATCGCCCTCAAGGGCTTGCGCGTTCTCGCCGGCCAACCCGAAGCCAACCTAGGCATCATTCCGGGTGCCGGTGGCACGGTTCGCCTGCCGCGTATCGTCGGCATCGAAAACGCCAACGTCATGCTTCGCGGCTGCCGCCCGATCAGCAGTGAGAAGGCCCTCGCCTTCGGCTTGATCCGCGAAGAGGTCGAGTCAGGTCTCGTCGACCGCGCCGTAGAGCTCTGCCGTGACATGGTCGATGGCAAGGCAGAGCGTTCGCGCATGTCGGAAGCTCCGATGGAGAACGTGCCCGACAGCCTGCCCGCAGTCGAAATTGGCCACCTGAGCACCAAGGTCGACGAGATCTTGCAGAAGGCCATCCTCGGCGCCGCCAAACTGCCGCTCACCGAAGCCGTTCCGTTTGAAGCAAAGTGCTTCGGCGAAGTCTGCGGCACCGAAGACATGCGCATCGGCGTCGACAACTTCATGAAGAACGGGCCGAAATCGAAGGCTGAGTTCGTCCACCGCTAGAACGATCAGCGGCGAATTGGATCCGGCAGGCGACTTCAATGCCGCCATGCCGAACGAGGCAGTCAGGTAACGGAGCGGTACCGGGGCATGTCGCCCGAAGTGGGACAGGCCATCCAACTGTATGCTGCGGGTGCAATGCGACCCCCTCTGCTCCTATGTCTCGCCACCCTCGGCGCGTTTGCGTCCGCCCAAACCCCACAACTTCCTGAGGCCCAAGCCCCAGCGAAGCGACCGCTCGAAGCGAAGGACTACGGTCAATGGGAATCCCTGCGTGGCTCAGGCACGCTGTCGCCTGATGGCTTGTGGCTCAGCTACAACGTCTCGCGCGCCAACGGCAACAACGAACTTCGCCTCGCCAACATCGGTAAGAACGAGCGAGTGGTCTTTGCGAACGCGACCAGTGCTCGCTTCAGCGATGATTCGCACATGCTCGGCTACTTGATCGGCGTGGCGCCGGACAAGCGTGAGCAGATGAAGAAGGATAAGAAACCAGTGCGCACCAAGTTCGCACTGCGTGAGTTGTCGAGTGGCAACACAGTGACCATCGACGGTGTATCTGCGTTTGCATTCAGCAAGGATGGCAAGCACGTCGCCCTCGAGCGCTTCAAGAAGACCGGCCAAAAGAAGGGTGGGGCGGACTTGGTCGTCCGTGATCTGACGACGGGTGCTGAGATGTGCTTCGGCAACATCGGCTCTTACCAATGGTGTGAAGAGGCGAACCTGCTCGCGATGATTGTCGATACCGAAGACAAGATCGGCGGCAACGTCACCGTACTGCACGCCGACACCGGCATGCTGCGCGTGCTCGATTCGCACAAGGCGCGCTACACAGGGTTGTCATGGCGCGATGACGCGACCGACGTGGCGTTCTTGCGGATCACAGATCACAAGAGTGAAGATGACGAGCAACCGAGCCACGTCGTCATCGCCTGGACGGGCCTAGGCA
>Ga0315321_10003688_pt1 | contig 11875 bp, 9 predicted proteins | sample M180m21515metaG_FD_203464 | JGI IMG/M metagenome (GOLD analysis project Ga0315321, IMG submission 203464) | Ammonia-oxidizing marine archaeal communities from Monterey Bay, California, United States - M1 80m 21515 | ecosystem: Environmental > Aquatic > Marine > Intertidal zone | place: USA... | reverse complement strand
TCAATTGGCGGTTTTAAAATGGGCACAAGTACGGTGATTTCTAGAAATGACATGGATGGAGTTCCTACCATTAACAGATCGGTAGCAGATTACGCAAAATTTGATCCGAGAGTCTCTGTAAATGGAGGAGTTGGACGTGATGCTCAGATAAGCATCATGGGAGCGAACAACCGTTTTAATGACTTCACTATTGATGGCGTAAGTTTCAACGACCCTTTTGGTTTGAATGCTAATGGTTTTGGAACCATGAGGAATCCAATAAGCATGGATTTTGTAGAGCAGATGTCTATTGAAATTACTCCTTTTGATGCTTCAAGAGGAAATGCAACAGGTGGCATGATTAATGTGGTAACAAAATCGGGAACGAATGATTTTAGTGGAAGTGTTTACTATTCACAAAGAGATGAATCCAACGTGGGCGATTACGATGGAAAAGACTTCCCTACTTTTGAAGAAGAAGTAACTGCCTTCACTTTGGGTGGCCCAATCATAAAAGACAAACTATTTTTCTTCGTTGGGTATGAAGAGAATGAGAAAGCATTGCCTGGTTTGTACGGAACTGTTGATAGTGGTGCAATGAATACAGCAGAAGATGTAACAACAGCTTTAGCTGAAGAGATAAGACAATACACAATTGATAATTACGGAGGATATGACCCTGGTTACATAAACTTGGTAAGCAATCCTGAAACTCATGAGGAATACACGGTAAAAATTGATGCTGTTTTAAATGATGATCACAGAGCAACTCTTAACGTTTCACATTCAGAAGATCAATATTTCGAACGATACAATTGGGGAGCGACAGTGTTTAGTAATAACTGGTACGTTAAACCTCCTGAAATAGACAGAGCTTCAATAGAAGTCTTCAGTGACTGGGGAGATAACTTATCTACCAAGATTAAGTACTCCAGCTATGAAATGGTTGAAGATGATGAGTCCGTAGGAAATGGCCTTTTCCCAGAAATGAACATTAGAATAGGTGGAGATAATGTGTTCTTGGGCGGTGATAGATATAGAGGCGCTAACTACATTGAAGTGAACAGCGATTTACTGACTTTCAAAGCTGATTATGTTCGTGATGATCACGTTTATACCTTTGGTTATGAAAGAGATGAAACAGAATTAATGAATGAGTTCATTGCCCGTTATAATGGAGAGGTTAGATTTAATAGCTTTGAAGATTATAAAAATGGCATATGGAGTCGTTTAAGAATTCATGAACCTTATGCAGGCCATGACAATACCAGATCTGTAGCCGCTGATTTTGAATTAGAAAAGACTACTTTATATTTACAAGACAAGAGGACTGTTAATGATAATCTAACAGTTCAACTTGGACTTAGGTATGATTCTGTTCTAACGCCAACAGCTCCTCCAGTTAATGTTGCTTTCATAGAAAGGTTCGGTTATTCAAATAGTAATAAATTTGATTTCAGTTCATTCCAGCCTAGGTTTTCCTTTAACTGGAATGCTACTGATTCGTTTTTGGGCAGTCCTGAAAACATAGTGGATGTAACTGTAAGAGGTGGACGCGGGTTATTTATGGGAAGAATTCCAAGAGTTTGGTATGGAAATGCTTATTCCAGAACTGGAGCAACGGCAGACTACAGAGGTTGGTTCTCTTATGATCCTACTGCATCTAACTTTCCTGGTCCTATGCCTAAAGGTGATCCTACAGCTTTTTGGTTAGGAGCTGGATCAAAATACGTTGTGCCTGACGGAAGTAGCCCTTATTACGCTGCACAAAGTACAGATCCAAATTTTAAAGCTCCTACTTCTTGGAGAACAAGTCTAGGCATTGATATTATGACTACTGGCGGCTGGGACGTTACTTTTGAATACAATCACGATGAAGTTAAACATGCAGTTTCCTTCTTCGACCCTAGCTTGGAAAGAACTGGTACTCTAGCTGATGGTAGAGGAACTTACGATGGTAAGGGCATTTATCAATTAACAAATGATGATCAGGGTCGAACTGAAGCCTACACAATTTCATTGAGTAAAGACTTTGGTGATCTCCAATTCAATGCGGGTTATACGCACATGAATGCTACTGATGTTTATGCACTTACAAGCGCTCAAAGTGAAAGTGCTTATGGAAGAATGCCTAAGCATGATGGAGAGAATCTCTCAGCACAAAGATCTAACTTTATGGTTGAACATAAATTTATTTCATCTCTTGATTACACAACTCAGCTAATCGGCGATAACGACACTAGATTTTCTCTAGTGTACGTTGCTAAATCAGGCGAACCTTACAGTGTTACTTTTGATGGTGATTCAATGACTGACGGTAATGACGGGTATGATCTTGCCTATATTCCTACTGGAGTTTCTGATTCTAATGTTGAATTCACCAATGCTGGAGTAGCAGCTGCTGTTATGGCTCATGTTAATGGCACAGGCTTGGCAGGTTATAAAGGTACGTATGCACCAAGAAATGCTTTTAATAGCCCTTGGATACGTTCACTTGATCTTAGAATCACACAAGATATACAAGTAATGGAAGGCCATAAGGTAATTGTTTATTTGGACGTTACAAACATTCTTAACTTAATTGACGATGAGAAAGGAATAGTTCAAGAGTATGGAAACAGAAGCAGACAAATAGAGCTGAGCGGTATTTCTGCTGATGGTAAGTTTCAAATATCAGGTGTAGATCCTGACGATAGCCTTTACGTTTATAATGAAAATGGTCAATCTGCTTACCAATTTAACTTAGGATTTAAATACCAGTTCTAAGTAAAAAAATGTTAAAAAACGCCACTCATGTGGCGTTTTTTATTCTAGGTCCGGAGATTTTACAAATCTCGGTAGCATAATCCACGGCAAGCTGAAGAGCATCTTGATGACTATTTTTTTCTTTTAAAGCCATAAAGACACCTACAAGTGCATCACCAGCCCCATTAGTGCTTACTGGAGAGATGGCTTTTGCACTTACTTTTATATTGCCTTCTGAGATGGAAGCTCCTTCAGCACCTAAAGTAGTAATAATCTTTTTGTCTTTCAAAGAGAATGCATTTTTTAATTCACTAACTTCGTCTTCGTTTCCATAAACGTAACTTATTTTTTGGGATAAAATCCAAGAAATTTTATCAAAGTTTAACGAGATAAGGCTTACGTCAGAAATGCCAAAACATACTTCAACGTTATTGATATTGGCAATTTTAATTGATTCTTTAACGGTATTAAATCCACTATCAGTTCCAAGCGAGAACGTATCTAACAAAAGCACATCTGAATTCTTAAGACTCTTAATTGATAGGCATTTAGGAGAAAGATCTAAATTTGCATCTAATGAAGAAGCCATTGTGCGTTCACCATCAGGTGTTATAAACACAATACACACACCAGTTGATCTAGAAGAGCACGCACTAAATACTTCTAAGGCCTTTATGCTATCCAGAAAATCTTCACCGTCTGTATCGGAGCCTATAGAGCAACTAAATGAACTCTTTGCTCCTTGTGAAGCTGCAGCGCTTAGAGAGTTAGCAATGGAGCCACCAGCTGTCCTCGATATTTCTTTTTTTTTAAACTTACTTAATAAATGATCCTTTTCTTCAGAAGAGATATTTTTCATACCTCCTTTTGGTATACCAGTTTCTTTAAGTTCTTCGTCTGTTATAAGAAATTCAACATCTATAAGGGCATTTCCAAAGCCATATATATTCATCATCTCTATACCTATTAATCTAAAGTTGGTAAATTGTAACCTTGTTTTAAAGGGATTATAAATTTGTCTTCTCCTTTTTCAGTATTATCATTAAAAAATCAAAGCCGAGACCCATTGGGGTTTGCTAATGACCTCGGTTTAAACTTTATGCAATGGGGTTTTTGTGGAATAAAAGACCATTCAATTGACAAAGAATTAGTTAAGGAAGTGATAGGTATTTTTGGCTATTTTTTTTCATTGTCTGAAGAAGTAAAAAAGCAATATTATGATTCTAGTCTTGGTGGTTCTAGAGGTTATACGCCTTATAAAATAGAAACGCCCAAAGGTGGAGCGAGTCCTGATATGAAAGAATTCTGGCACGTTGGGCGAGAGTTATCTCTTGGCCACTCGTATCGACAATGGATGCCAAGTAATTACGTTGTAAAAGAAATTCCTAATTTTCAAGAGAAAACCCAAGAGCTGTATGATCAATTTGATAAACTCGGAAAAACTATCCTTACCTCTATAGCTCTTTATCTTGACCTAGAAGAGACTTATTTTGACGAGGTAGTAAATGAAGGAAACAGTCTCATGAGATCTATCCACTATCCTGCTGTTGCATCTTCTGAAAAAGGAGAAAGGGCAGGAGCACACGAAGATATAAACCTAATAACTCTTCTTATAGGGGGTCATCAATCAGGCTTGGAACTCTTATCCAAGAATGGTAACTGGGAAAAAATAAGTCTAGATGATGATGTTATCATCTGTAACATAGGTGATATGTTACAGCGATTAACTAATAATTATCTTAAATCAACTACTCACAGAGTAACGGCATCTTCAAATGAAGTTTTGACTTCACGATACTCCATACCATTTTTTGTTCATCCAAATCCAGACTGGTTCATTGATACATTGAAATCTTTTGTTACTGAAGAAAACCCCAACAACTACAAAGAAGGTATTCTTGCAGAAGATTATTTAAGAGAACGTCTTCAAGAAATTAAATTAATTTAAATATATGGAATACCTACAACCGGTTATTGGCTTCTTTGTTCTTTTACTATTGGGAGCTATTTTCAGTACTAACATAAAAAAAATAAAACTTAGATACTTGATCAATGCAATATTTATTCAGTTTGCTTTGGCCTTTTTGTTATTGAAATGGACAGTAATCACTGATTTCTTTGAAATATTATCCAGGGGGGTGCTGGCGTTAACTTCAGCTACAGATAGTGGAGTAGCTTTTGTATTTGGATATTTAGCTACAGGCGCACCTGGCGCGCCCTTTGAAGTAATTAACCCTGGCGGAACTTTTATATTTGCTTTCGGCGGTCTGGTATTGGTTATTGTTGTCTCTGCTTTCTCTGCCTTACTGTGGCATTGGCGAGTAATCCCTATCATAGTTAACGGATTATCATATTTATTTAAAAAACCTTTAAACGTAGGAGGACCTGTTGGCCTAAGCGCAACAGCTAATGTTTTCTTGGGTCAGGTTGAAGCACCTTTATTGGTGAGACCTTATCTTGCTACTATGACTAAACATGAGCTGTTAATACTCATGACAGTTGGAATGTCCACGATTGCTGGTTCTATAATGGCTACGCTCAATTTAATGCTTTTTGATGTCTATGGTGCTTCTCTAATAGGTCATTTTTTGACTGCATCTATAATCTCAGTTCCGGCAGCCATAATGTACGCAAACATGATGATACCGAGTGAAGAAAAAACTGACTTTCCTTCCGATCATGATGAGAAAATGTACAGAAGTTCAATTGATGCCATAACGGAAGGAACTCGTTCCGGCTTAGATATATTTCTTAATATCATGGCCCTGTTGATAGTAGTGCTATCGCTTGTTGCGTTGGTTAATATGTCCTTAGCTGAATTGCCAGATTTCAACGGCCATGCTCTTTCCCTGGAAAGAATCGCAGGGTGGATATTTGCACCTCTGGCATGGTGCATGGGAATTCCCTGGCAGGAATCTCAATTGGCAGGTGAACTGTTGGGCATTAAAACAATGACCAATGAATTTATAGCCTATATTCGTCTAGCAGAAATTGATGCTTCATTACTGTCTGAAAGAACTAGATTGATCATGCTATACGCACTGTGTGGGTTTGCTAATCTTAGTAGCGTTGGCATACTGATAAGCGGAATGGGTGCCATGGCTCCAGACAGAAAAGATGATCTAATAGCTGTTAGCGGCAGGGCGTTGGTAGCTGCTGTACTGGCTTCGTGCATGACGGGTTTTATAGTAGGAATACTATAAGATTAATCTAATTCTTTTGAATTAAAATGCTTCCTGCAAAGAGGTATGTAACTTTCGTTTCCACCAACTTCAATTTGACTGCCTTCGGAAACAATTGACCCATTAGAATTTATTCTCACAACCATTGTTGCTTTACCACCACAATGACAGACAGTTTTAATTTCTTTTATATTATCGGACCAAGCTAAGAGATATTGACTACCCTCAAAGAGTTCGCCTTTGAAGTCTGTTCGTATTCCAAAAGTCAGTACTGGTATGTTCAATTCATCCACTATTCTGCCAAGTTGAAAGACTTGATTTTTGGATAGAAATTGAGCTTCATCAATCAACACACAGTTAGTATGATTTTTTTTGGATTCTTGAAGTACCTCTTCAAATATATTTGTGTTCTCAAAGAAGTAGTTGGCAGGAGCTTTTATTCCAATTCTGGAAACTATTTCATTCTTACCGTATCTTTCATCTTTGGAAGAAGTGAATAAAATTGTACTCATTCCTCTTTCTCTGTAGTTATGGTCTGCTTGCAAAAGTGCTGTAGATTTTCCAGCATTCATTGAGGAATAGTTAAAATAGAGCTTTGCCATTAATTAAACTTAGTCTTTTATGTGTTGTGATACTATACCAAATTCTTATGTCCAACATTACTGATGAACCTACTGAAATCGAAGAACTTGGTGAGATTCCTCATCCTGAGTCACTTAGTGTTTGGGGTTTAGCTTGGCCTTCTATTCTTAATAATCTCCTTTTTGCATCTGTTGGACTTGTGGCTATTAAGGCTGTGGGTAGTCTTGGAGCTGAAGCAGTGGCAGCCGTTGGAACTGGACAACGAATTTTTTGGGTATTTCAAGCTTTATTAATGGCAATAATGGCTGGTACAACAGCATTGGTAGCAAGAGCGATAGGCGGCAATGATCCAGTCGAAGCAGCTCTAGTTACCAGGGCATCATTAGGTTTGTGTCTGTTTATATCTGTCATAACAGCTCTTATTTTTTGGTTAGGTGCTGAACAAATGATTGGTGTTTTTGGGCTTGATGAGAACTCTCAAAAACTTTCAATACAGTACACAATTATTCTAGTAACTTTTACACCAGTTTTTGCTGTCTCCATGGTCCTCTCCACGGCCCAGAGGGCGGCTGGTGATACTAGAACGCCTCTATACATTGCTGTTTTTACAAATATTTTAAATATATTTTTACTTGTTGGTTTGGTTAATGGAAGGTTTGGTTTACCAGATCTGGGAATAGTGGGTGCAGCTCTAGCGGCAGGAATATCATTTACTTTTAATTCTTTTATCATTTTATTCTTATGGTTCACTAAGAGATTAGCAATTGAAATAGGAACTCCAGGCTCTATGTCAAAAGAGCGCATGAAGCAGCTAGTTTCGATAAGTTATCCGGCTGGTATGGAGTCGTTTATTTTTCAGTTTGGTATGTTGGCTTTCTTTTGGATAGTCGCTCTGTATGGTACGAATGCAGTGGCTGCCTATAATATCGGAACCAATGTACTTATGCTTTCCTTTACAGTAGGTATGGGATTTGCAATCGCAGGATCCACACTAACAGGTCAATATTTAGGGGCTTCAGATCCTGATGGTGCGTATGACAGCGCTTTTAAAGCCGCGAGTTACACCATGCTGTCTATGGGTTCTTTAGGAATAATATTGGCAATTTTTTCAAGAGATTTGGCAACTTTCTTCATAGACGATCCTGATGTTGTAAGTAAAGCCGTAGTTTTTGTTTGGATCTTAGGCATCATGCAACCTTTTATGGCATTGCAGTTTTCATTAGGAGGTGCCGTTAGAGGAGCAGGAGACACAAAATCTCCCCTTGTGATAACTTTGGTGGGCCTAGTTTTAATCCGGGTCCCATTAGCTTTTATTGTTTATAAATTAGGTTTACCTGTGGAGTGGATTTTTGCTACTCTAATAGCTGATTATTTTATTCAAGGAGTGTTGTTAATTATCCGTTTTAAGTCTAGGCGTTGGATGAAAGTGCTAAAATTAAACAATACTAACTAACTGTTTTAGTCTTTTTTGATTTAGAATTTTAGGAGAATGACTGTGAGAAAATACGAAGATCTATCTGTAGTCCTTAACGGACACATCGCCACAATAACAATACAAAGGCCGCCAAATAATTTTTTTGATTATTTATTGATTCAACAAATTGCTGATGTTTTAGAAGATTTAGATCAAGAGAGCGAATGCAGGGTTAATATCCTTACTTCTGAAGGTAAAAATTTCTGTGCTGGTGCAAATTTCAGCCAAGACACAGAGATGATGAATAAATCTAACCCTTATTCAAAACTTTATAGAGAGGCTGTTAGATTGTTTAGAACAAGAAAACCAATAATTGCTGCTGTACAAGGAGCTGCAGTGGGTGGAGGACTGGGATTAGCATTAGCAGCTGATTTCAGGATAGCATCTCCAGAATCTAAATTTAGTGCAAATTTTGCAAAACTTGGTTTTCATCAAGGTTTCGGCAGTTCAGTAACACTGCCAAGAGTCGTAGGAACTCAAAATGCTGCAATGATGTTATACACCGCAAAAAGAGTTAAAGGAGAAGAGGCATTTAATTTAGGACTCGTAGATTTTCTGGTGCCAACTTCTGATATCTTGAAGAAAGCAATTGAATTCTCTTCAGAAATAGCTTCTTCGGCTCCCATGGCTGTCGAATCCATAAGAGCTACCGTAAGAGGTGACTTAGCCAATCAAGTTGAAGAAGTTGTAGCTTGGGAACTTTCAGAGCAAATCAGATTACAATCATCTGATGATTTTAAAGAAGGCATAGCTGCGTCATTAGAACGCAGAGAAGCAAACTTTAACCGCTCTTAAGAACAATGACTAAAATAAATCTTCTTCTATCTGCACTACTTTTATCTCCAGCTGTGCCGTTGAAGCCAACACGCCTGATACTGAAGATCAATAAATTGATAAGATTAAAGTTTTTCTAAGATGAAAGGTTTATAGTTTGTTTATAATTTATATTTGAAAGGAGAGAAACAATGAAACTTTATAATTCTATTGGTCCAAATCCACATGTGGTTCGAATGTTTATAGCAGAACTGGGTTTAAATATTGAAACGATTGAAATGGATTTAATTGCAGGCGAGAATCGTCAGGAGGAGCATTTAAAAAGGAATCCTTCAGGGCAATCACCTACATTGGAGCTTGAAGATGGATCTTTTTTATCTGAGATTACAGCTATATGTGAATATTTAGATGAGAAGCAAGGCAATACTGATCTGATGGGGAAGACACCAGAAGAAAGAGCTTTAACCAGGATGTGGACAAGAAGAGTTGATTTACAAATAATTGAACCTTTAATAACAGGGTTTAGATATTCTGAAGGACTGGAATTGTTTAAATCACGCATGCAAACTATTCCGGAAGCTGCGGACGGATTGAAGTCTATAGCTCAAGAAAAACTGGCTTGGCTTAACGGTGAAATGGATGGCAAGGATTACATTTGTGGAGATAGATTTAGTTTGGCAGATATAATGTTATATTGCTTCATAGCCTTTGGAGCAACTGTAGGGCAAAATTTAAGCGAAGAGAATACCAATATTACTTCTTGGTATGACAGAGTTAAGGAACGATCTAGCGCTGCAGCCTAAGAAAAACTACGTGAAGTATTTTCACTTTATCTCTGGTTGTTTTCCTTTCTTTAAACCTCTCTCTTCAAGCTTCAGTAGATACCATTGAAGGCTACTGGCTTTTTAGATAACGTAATTATTGAGTGGGAGTAAAAAAATTAAAAAATCAATATTTTAGGGTGAATCTGTGCAGAAGAAGGCAGCAAAACAAAACTTAAAGGCTAACAATCCAACTCAGCAACAAATTAGTACTCTTTTAGAGCACTATCTGAACGGACGATTTAGTGATGCAGAAAAGCTTGCTGTTCGCATCACTCAAGACTTTCCTAAACGTCAATTTGCCTGGAAAGTACTAGGCGCAGTATTAGAGGCAACAGGCAGAAAGTCTGAAGCTGTAGATGTTAACCAGAAAGCAGTCGCTTTATCTCCTCAGGATGCAGAAGCCCACAGCAACTTGGGCATCACGCTCAAAGCACTAGGAAGGTTAGACGAAGCTGAAGCAAGCTATAACCAAGCGATAGCGTTGAAGCCTGACTTAGCCGAAGCCCACACCAATTTGGGTGTCACGCTTAAAGAACTTGGCAGATTAGACGAAGCTGAAGCAAGCTATAACCAAGCGATAGCGTTGAAGCCTGACTTAGCCGAAGCCCACAGCAACTTGGGTACCACGCTCAAAGAACTTGGCAGATTAGACGAAGCTGAAGCAAGCTATAACCAAGCGATAGCGTTGAAGCCTGACTTAGCCGACGCCCACCGAAATCTTACATTAATGAAAAAATTTGATGCACAAGATGAGCAGTATTCAAAAATGCAGGAGCTATATCTTGATAAAAATATTTCAGAAGAGCAGCGTTGCCATATTAACTTTGGCTTAGCAAAGGCATGTGAGGATTTAGGAGATTTTGAACAAGCGTTCGCGCATTATAGCGAGGGTAATATGCAACGTAAAAAGCTGTTGAACTATGATATCAATAAAGATGTAGAGCGGTTCAGAAAGATTAAATCTAACTACCCTCAGATAGCAAATAATTCTCTAGAACCTGAAAAATTTTCAAAGGATTTAATGCCAATTTTTATTGTTGGTATGCCGCGTTCTGGAACAACTTTAGTTGAACAAATAATTTCTTCTCATTCGAAAGTCACTGGAGCAGGAGAGTTAGCTTTTGCAGCTCAATTTGGTGCAGCTATTGCTACTGGTATTACTGAAGCAAATAATGAGTCCTTGCTGAATTTCCGGAGTAAATATTTAACAAAACTAAAGAGCGTTTCTAATAAAAATCTGATTATTACAGATAAGATGCCACAAAACTTCCGTTATATCGGATTGCTAGCTGCGGCTTTTCCTGAGGCTAAAATAATACACGTCAAAAGAAACCCTGCTGCGGTATGTTGGGCTAATTATAAGCAGTATTTTGTATCAAAGAATATTGGCTACTGTTACGCAATTGATGACGTAATCAGTTATCATAAATTGTATGAAAATCTCATGGATTTTTGGACAAACATGCTCAGTAACAGGATTTACAAACTTGATTACGAATTACTAACAGTCAATCAGGAAAGTGAGACTCGGCAACTAATTGAATATCTAGGCTTAGATTGGGATGAAAAATGCCTATCGCCTCAAAACAATATGAGGAGCGTAGCAACAGCGTCTAACGTTCAGGTTAGAAAAAAAGTGTATCGAGGTAGTTCGGAGCAATGGAGAAAGTATCAACCATTCCTTAATGGAGCGCTTGATAGTTTCCTGCTGCCGTGAGTTGAATAGCAACTGAGAAGTTAAACAAAAAAAATAAATGATAGATTATAAAATTAAAGCTTCCTGTCATTGCGGTGCTGTGGAGTTAGAATTATTTTTACCAAATGGATTTGATTTGAGAAGATGCAACTGCAGTATTTGCAGGAGGAAAGGTGCTATCGTTTCCTCGGTTCTATTAGATGATCTTAAGATTTCGAAAGGCATTGATCTGCTTAAGCTCTATCAATTTAATACAAAAACTGCTAAACATTACTTTTGCTCAATTTGTGGTATCTACACTCACCATCAAAGAAGGTCTAATCCTAATGAGTACAGTTTTAATACAGGATGCGTAGAAGGATTTAAAGCAGAAGATTATTCTGATCCTTATTTAATAGATGGAATTAACCATATAAAAGACAGAAAAGAGCTTTAATCATTGTTTGTTTCTATTTGTTATACCGAATAGTACAATGCGCTTGCTTTATCAGAGCTACTAAATCAAAGGATAGTTGGCAGAGTCTGGTTGAATGCACTGGTCTTGAAAACCAGCAAGGAGTTAAATCCTTCATAGGTTCGAATCCTATACTATCCGCCACTTTCAGCCTATTAAGGGGTC
>Ga0315321_10003684_pt1 | contig 11877 bp, 12 predicted proteins | sample M180m21515metaG_FD_203464 | JGI IMG/M metagenome (GOLD analysis project Ga0315321, IMG submission 203464) | Ammonia-oxidizing marine archaeal communities from Monterey Bay, California, United States - M1 80m 21515 | ecosystem: Environmental > Aquatic > Marine > Intertidal zone | place: USA... | reverse complement strand
AGAAGCTATGGGATTTGTTTGATGGTGACCGTGAGCGGCTAAACATCGCCCATGAGTGCATAGACCGGCATGCGGGTGATCCGGCGCGTGTGGCCTTGCGCGTCGCCCATGCTGACGGCGGCGATGAGATTCTGACATTCCGGCAGATCGCCGAACAATCCAGCCGCTTTGCACATCTTCTACAAGCTGAAGGCGTTGGCGCAGGTGAGCGTGTCGCGATCATGCTAGAGCCTGGGGAAGCATACTATGTCGCCCTGTTTGGTTGCATGAAAGCGGGCTGCGTGGCCGTTCCGCTGTTTACCGCTTTTGGCCCGGATGGCCTGCGCCTGCGCATCGACGATTGCACTCCGAAAGTGTTGCTGACGACGGCGGATAAAGCCGGGATCGCAGATGATATCTCTGATCTATCCATCTGGACCGCGGACGACGAATTGCAGATGCGGATCGACAGCTTCCCAGCAGCGTTCGAAGTGAATACTAGCGGCAATGATATGGCCGTGTTCCAGTACACATCTGGAACGACGCGGGCGCTACCAGACGCGATAAAGCACACCCATCGCGCGGTCGTTGTCGTAATCGTTGCAGCACTCTACGGCACGGGTGTGCGGCCATCGGATAAGTATTTCTGCCCATCATCACCCGCATGGGGGCATGGCCTCTGGCACGGAACATTGGCACCGCTTGCGCTTGGGGTGGAAACGGGCGCTTATGCCGGGAAGTTCGATGCGGACCGGCTGATGCAAGCGCTCGTCGATTTTGGCACAACGAACCTTTCCGCCGCGGCCACGCACTACCGAATGATGATGAATGCTGGGTCCGCGGGGGATTATGCGTTCGAGTTCGAGAAACTATCCTTCACCGGCGAGCCGATGGATAGCGAGACTGCCGCTTTTTGTGAGCGCACATTCGGTTTTCCTGTCCGCAGCATGTACGGCACGACTGAGATTGGCGTGATCCTGGTGAACTATCCGGGTGCTGCTGATTTTTCTGTGAAACCGGGCAGTCTAGGCAAACCTCCGCCGGGTGTTGAGGTGGAAGTACATCGGGCCGATGGAACGCCAACTGCGCCCGGCGAATTGGGCGAAATCATGCTCCGCCGCAGGGGTGAGTGGTTCCCGACTAAGGATCTCGGCACGGTCGATGAGGATGGCTACTTTTATCACGGTGGCCGAGCAGACGATGTCATCATTTCTGCTGGATGGACGATTAGCGCAGTAGAGGTCGAAGATGCACTGCTAAAGCATCCTGATGTGCTTGAAGCAGCCTGCATCGGTGTGCCAGACGAAGCGCGCGGCCAAGTGGTGAAGGGCTTCCTAGTCGCGAAGCGTTCTGGCGAAGCGTTCGCAGATGAAGTGCGCCAGTTTGTTCGGAGCCGCTTGTCCACCCATGAATATCCGCGCATCATCGAAACCTTAACTGACCTGCCTAAAACGCCCGCAGGTAAAGTAAATCGCAAAGTCCTGCGTGAGGCTGAATCCGCCCGCGCATCCAAGCCAAAGGCCTAAAAATATGTCTGAGCAATTTCCTGTCATTACTGACGATGGCCTGAACGCGTTGAAGCGCCGGATCGGTGTTGAAATCGTCGGTTCCCTGGCACCTTGGTGCCACGAGGCGACCCGGGACAATATCCGTCATTACGCGCACGGTATTGGCGATGATAATCCGCTTTGGTGTGATCCAGATTATGCGGCGCAAAGTCGGTTTGGTGGGCTTACGGCGCTCCCAAGTTTTCTGTTCGCCTGTGACCGGATCGTGTCAGGATATGTAGGTGGTCTGCCGGGCGTTCACGCCATGTGGGCCGGTGCGGACTGGACTTGGCATAAGCCCATCCGTCGCAATGATGAGCTCCACACCCGAGCTTATCTGAAAGACCTGATCGAGCATGATACGCGCTTTGCGGGTCGTGCGATCCAGCAGATCTACCACGTTGAGTTTTACAATCAGAACAATGAATTACTCGCCAGTGCTGACAGCTGGTGTTTCCGCACAGAGCGTGACACGGCGCGGGAACGCGGCACCAAATATGACGCAACGAAAGAGCGCGGCGTGCGCCAATACAGTGAAGCTGAACTGGAAGAATTCTACAGCCTCTACGCCAATGAGGCACCACGGGGCGCTGAGGTGCGTTATTGGGAGGATGTGAAGGTTGGCGACGAGCTGCCACCAATGCCTAAAGGCCCGATGACGGTCACCGGGTTCATCGCCTATGCCCAAGGTTGGGGCGGGCTTTATATCCGCGCTAACCGCATCGCATGGAAGCAGATCGATGCGCATCCGGGCCTTGGTATAAAAAACAAGTTTGGCATTCCAGATTGCCCAGAGCGTGTTCACTGGGAAGAGGATTTCGCCCGGCAGGTCGGCACCCCCGGTGCCTATGACTATGGCCCCGAACGCTGCTCATGGCTCACCCACCACATGACAGACTGGATGGGTGACCACGGTTTCCTCCGCAACGCCACCTGCAAAATCCGCCGCCACAACCCAGAAGGCGACCTCCTGATCATCCGCGGCAAAGTCACCGGGAAACGCGTTGAAAACGGCCGCCATCTCGTAGACATCGAGCAAGAAGCGCGCCAGCAAGACGATGAGCTTTCTGTATTGGGCACGGGAACTTTGGAATTGCTTTCTAGGGGATAACCCGATGTCAGAGATAGCCAGAACGATCATCGCGGCCCATCGTGGTGGCGCATTGGAAGTGCCAGAGAACAGCTCGATGGCGTTTCGGCATGCGGCGGAATTGGCGGTCGAGTATGTTGAATTTGATGTGCATCCTTCGGCCGATGGGCAGCTTGTCGTGCATCACGATGCCGTCTTTGGGCGGATGACGGATCTGACTGGGTCGGTCATCGAAACGCCGTGGGCTGAGATAGCTAAGGCCAAAATCACAGGCACAGATGGCGAGCGTCCGCTGCTACTGGATGAAGTGATTGATATCTTTGAGCCGACGGCCATTGATCTTCGGCTTGAGATAAAGCCGGATGTGTATGGCGTTCCCTATCCGGGCCTTGAGGCTGAAATCGCTAATGTATTGGTGCAGCGAGAAATGCTGCCTCGGACGCTGATCTCAGCCTTCAACGTGGATACGTTGGCGCGGTTCAAGGATATCGCTGCCGCCAAAGATCTGCTCTGGTTGGTCAGCCCGCAGACGTTCCATCAGATTGGTGGGATCGGGTCTGTGCTGGCACTAGCAAAGCGCTTCGAGATTCCAGAGATCGCGCCACGGATTCAGGTCATGAATGAAGGTGTGGTTGCGGCGGGGAAGGCGGCTGGCGTCAGAATTGGTGCTTATGCGGTAAATGATGAAGCGGACATCAGGGCGATGTTGGCACTTGGCGTTTCTGCCTTTACATCCGACCGGCCCACTTTGGCGCTAAAGATTCGGGGCGAACTCGCACGAGCATAAGCCGAGCGCGCAACGTGAAGCGGGAGGCACAGCGGGGCTGGCCTCCGATAAACGGACAGGCATCTCCAATGCGGGCAAGCGCCGCCAGAGACTGAATTAAGTCTTCAAATCAAGCAGAATGCCCGTCATTTGCTCGCCGGATTGAATAGCCTTCACGCTCGCTTGGAAGCTGCGTTCAGCCGTAATCAGGTCGATGGCGTGCTTAGGATTGGTTGCTTCGGCACCGCCTTTTGCGATGCGTTCACCCGCGTCGCCAGCTTTTTGGGCGGCGCGGTTTAACCCTAGTATGCTTGTCTGATGGGATTCTTGAACGCTCACAGCTCGGTTGCTCCTGGTCGGGGGCCCTACCTGGACCTTTTCCCATACCTTAGATGATATGCAGGGGCCGTTACGACGGTGTTAAGATAATGCTGACGAATCTCTAGCATCCAGCTTGCCTTCCGCCGCATCTGCTGCGCCCAGGTCCATATCAGCAATGCGCGCGCCACGCTTTTCGATGGCGCGTACAGAGATTTCCATGCCATCAATATCGCCCTCGGCCTGCGCTAAATGCCGTTTGAAGGCGTTAGCTCGAGTGGACAACCTGCCGACATCCCCCATAAGGGCGCTCACTTCAGCTTGTAGGCGGCTGGCCTCAGCATGGAATTGGGCGTCTTTCATGATAGCGCGGGCCGTATTCAATGTGGCCCAAAGGGTGGTTGGGGAGACGATATAAACCCGGGCAGTAAACCCAGCCTCAACGACGGCGCGGAAGTTTGCGTGGAGTTCGCCGTATACAGCCTCGCTCGGCACAAAAAGCATGGCGCAGTCCGCCGTTTCGCCAGGCAGGATGTAGCGTTCACTGATATCCGTGATGTGCTTGGATATATCGCGGGCAAATGTTCGACGTGCTGTACTTTCAGCCTGGGCGTCAGTCGCTGCGCGGATTGATAAGAACGCTTCTAGCGGAAACTTTGCATCGATGGCGATGGAGCCCGGCGGGTTCGGTAGCGTGATCAGACAGTCTGGGCGGCGACCATTGGAGAGCGTGACCTGCTCCTGATATGCGCCTGGCGGTAAGGCATCTCGTACAAGATCATAGAGGCGCACTTCACCGTAAGCCCCGCGTGCCTGTTTGTCGCTAAGTGCTGATTGTAATCCGGAAATTTGGCCTGAAAGTTCAGTCAGACGCCCCTGGGCTTGGTCAATACGGCCAAGCCGTTCTGCCAACTTCTGCAGGCCGTCGGAATATGCAGCGCCCGTGCGATTCAGTGTGGCCGCCATTCGATCAGATGAAGCCGCCAAGCGCTGCTCGACAGTAAGAGCAAGGGCGCTTTCTTGGGCTTGTAGGCGTTCGCTCAAGCGAGCGTCAGCGGCCTGTCGATCGTCCGCCAGTCGCGTAATTCGGTCCTGCAAAACACTATGGCGACGCCAAGCGATCAGGCTGCCGAACAGGATAATGACAACAAGCGCGGCGACCGTCCCAGCCAGCACAATCGGTGCCCACTCCGGGGGCGGGTTAGTGGGGTCAAACGTGGATTGAAGCCAATCCAGCACTTGCTGCATCGAAGGTCTAACCGTTAGTCGACGTCGAGATAGACAACAGCACCCGCATTCGCGATGAGCGTGCAGTCGTCATTGCCGTCATGGGGAATCTTAAGCCCGCCTTCGACCACATCAACTTTACCGGTGCCATGGGGCAGAACAGCGAGCACCTGTGCCTTATCGACAGTTTCTGGGTCAGGCGCGCCGATGGTGACGTGGACGAACATCGAATCGGTTGGCACATCGAGCGCCTTAGCGATGGTCAATGTGTTGTGCCAAAGCGCGTCTTTCAGTGCGCGGACGGCGGCCTTGGTGCTATCATCGCCACGAATATCTGTGCCCATCCCGATTTCCAGGACCATACGTTTCATCGCCATCTGCTTCATTTCCTTACAGGAACTGGGCCAAGCGCTGAGTATAGGCTGAATGTGCCCAGGAAGGAATCCCCAGGCAAGCGCTGCCTGCGGCATCAGCCGCATTGCGTTGGGGGCAGGACTGTGAGAAACCGCAATATACGATGTTTTATACGTTTTTAGAGGAGCCGCGCGACCCATGAACGCGCCTGCGCCAGCCAATGCCCTGCCGAAAGGCTTTTTCACCGCCAGCTTGACTGAAGCGGATCCGGAACTTTTCGGCTCTGTCGCAAACGAGCTTGCCCGCCAGCAGGATCAGATCGAACTGATCGCTAGCGAGAACATTGTGTCTCAAGCAGTACTTGAAGCCCAAGGCAGCGTGCTCACCAATAAATACGCAGAGGGCTATCCAGGTCGTCGCTATTATGGTGGGTGCGAGTTTGTTGATGTTGCTGAACAGCTGGCGATTGACCGGGCAAAGCGGCTTTTTGGCTGTTCTTTCGTCAACGTGCAGCCCCATTCAGGCGCGCAGGCGAACCAGGCGGCTTTCATGGCCATGGTGCAGCCGGGCGATACGATCCTCGGCATGTCTTTGGCGGCTGGGGGGCACTTAACCCACGGCGCTGCGCCTAACCAGTCCGGCAAATGGTTCAAAGCTATTCAATATGGCGTGCGCGAAGACGATGGCCGGATTGACTTCGACCAGGTCGAAAGCTTGGCGCGTGAGAATAAGCCAAAGCTGATTATCGCTGGCGGGTCTGCCTACCCGCGCGCGATAGATTTTGCGCGCTTCAAGGATATTGCAGACGAAGTTGGCGCTAAGTTTATGGTCGATATGGCCCATTTTGCCGGGCTGGTGGCTACTGGCGTGCACCCAAGCCCGCTCCCATTTGCAGATGTTGTGACCACTACAACGCACAAAACCTTGCGCGGACCCCGTGGCGGCATGGTGCTCTCCAACGACGATGCGCTCGGCAAAAAGATCAATTCCGCCGTGTTTCCTGGGCTGCAAGGCGGCCCGCTGATGCATGTGATCGCTGCTAAAGCGGTCGCGTTTGGAGAGGCGCTCCAGCCGGAATTCCGCACATATGCTGAGCGCGTTGTTGCCAATGCGCGCGCTTTGGCGGAGACGCTGAAGGCTAAGGGCATGGACATCGTTTCGGGTGGTACAGACACGCATCTAATGTTGGTTGACCTCCGCCCGCTCGGCCTTACGGGCCGGGATGCAGAGGCAAGCCTGGAGCGGGCAGGGCTGACGTGTAACAAGAACGCCATTCCGTTTGATCCTGAAAAACCGGCTGTAACCTCGGGCCTCCGGCTCGGTTCGCCAGCAGGCACAACGCGCGGATTTGATGTGGCGGAATTCACCCGGATTGGTGAGATCATCGGGGACGTTCTGAACGAACTGTCCAAAAGCAGTGAGAACAATGGCGCGGCAGAAGCCGCCGCCCGCGCCGAAGTGGATGCGCTCTGCAAACGTTTCCCCATTTACGGCGCCTGACGGACGAAAGCGGGAACCTGATTAATGCGATGCCCATTCTGCGGCCATGACGATACCCAGGTAAAGGACTCCCGTCCGACGGAGGATAACACCGCCATCCGTCGCCGCCGGGCGTGCCCTGAATGCGGTGCCCGCTTCACGACCTTCGAACGCGTGCATCTGCGCGAACTGACAGTGGTTAAGGCCAACGGCAAACGTGAAGTGTTTGAGCGCGAGAAAATGGAACGCTCCATGCGGATTGCACTTCGCAAGCGGCCAGTAGAAGAAGACCGTATTAGCCGTGTTGTAACCTCAATGGTGCGTCGTTTAGAGACCATGGGCGAGACTGAAATTCCAGCAGGCCAAGTGGGTGAACTGGTGATGGAAGCGCTTCGGTCGCTCGATTCGGTGGCCTATGTACGATTTGCTTCAGTCTATAGAGATTTCCGCGAAGCCAAAGACTTCGAGGCGTTTATTGGCGCTTTGGATGAGGATGATATCTAAACCCAACCATCAGCATATGCAGGCCGCGTTGGCGCTAGGACGCCGCGGACTTGGTCGCGTTTGGCCAAACCCAGCGGTTGGCTGCGTAATTGTGGATACCGCAGGCAATGTCGTTGGCCGGGGATGGACGCAGCAGGGCGGTCGCCCCCATGCGGAGACGGAAGCGCTTTCGCGCGCCGGGGGCCGCGCGAAAGGTGGTACAGCTTACGTCACGCTGGAGCCCTGCAGTCATAACGGCCAGACACCGCCGTGTGCAGAAGCGCTGATCAATGCAGACATTGCCCGTGTCGTTGTAGCGGTGGAGGACCCTGATGCGCGCGTCTCCGGGCGCGGTATCGCGATGCTCGAGGCTGCAGGCATTGCTGTTGAAAGAAATGTTTTGGAGGCTGAAGCGCGGTTTGATCAGGCTGGCTTTCTGTCAAAGGTCGAGCAGGGGCGGCCTCTGATCGCGCTTAAGTCTGCAGCAAGCCTAGATGGACGTATCGCGACAGAGTTTGGACACAGTCAATGGATAACAGGCCCAGAAGCGAGACAACGCGGGCATATGCTGCGCGCCGAATATGACGCGATCATTGTCGGTGTCGGAACGGCGCTAGCCGATGACCCAAGCTTGAATTGCCGTGTCGCCGGGCTGAGCAATGCATCGCCTTTGCGCATTGTTATCGACAGCAAATTACGCCTCAGCACTGCTTCAGACTTGGCGAAGCGCGCCCCAGACCAACCAACTTGGGTTTTTACGACTGTATCTGCGCCATCAGATAACCGCTCTGAACTGGAAGCACGCGGCGTTCGCATAATTGATGCGCCGACCGATCCGAGCGGTCGTGTGGATGTGGCGTCCGCCGCCCAAATGCTCGGCGAAGAAGGTGTTACACGCGCATTGCTCGAAGGCGGGGGTGCGCTTGCGGCGTCGTTTTTGAAGGCGGACCTGATAGACCGGATCCATAGTTTCCGAGCTGGCCTTGTTATTGGTGGGGATGGACGTGCGGCTATCGGTCCGCTGGGACTAGACCGCGTTGACGATGGGCTTAGTTTTAAGGCGTATAGTGTGCGGCAGGTCGGCGACGATATTGAACAGCTTTATGTTCGGCAGCAATAACGCATACCGCTGCATTTGAAAGGCGTTTTCCATGTTTACTGGCTTAGTTTCAGATGTTGGCCGTGTCGTAGAAATTCAGAAGTCTGCCGATGGCGCACGACTTGTCATCGACACGGCGTATGACATCAGCACCATCGAATTGGGTGCCTCCATATCAATTGCTGGCGCTTGTCACACTGTCGTCGAGATGAAGCCTGGCCATGTCTCCTTCGATAGCTCGAACGAAACCCTGGACCGCACGACCATTGGCGACTGGAAAGTTGGCGACCGTATTAATATGGAGCGCTCACTGACGCTGGGCGCAGAACTTGGCGGCCATATCGTATCCGGCCATGTGGACGGTGTTGGCGTTGTATCTGAGCGTGTGCAGGACGGGGATGCTTGGCGGTTCCGTTTCACGGCACCCAAGCCACTGCTACGATTTATTGCTGAGAAGGGATCAATCGCCATCGACGGCGTTTCACTCACGGTGAACGGTGCGGATGATGTGGGTTTTCATGTCGCCATCATCCCGCACACGATGGAAAACACCGCTTTTGAAGCACTGCAAACAGGCAGCCGGGTTAATCTGGAAATTGATATGCTGGCGCGCTACGTTAAGCGATTGCTCGAAACGGAGGGTTTGGCGTCGTGAGCGTCGATATGAATGATATGGCGCGGGTCAGCTTAGACACCATCGCCGAAGACCTACGCCGCAAGGATGAGGACCTTCAGTTCCTTTCCCCGATCGATGAAATTATCGAAGACGCCAGAAATGGACGCATGTTCATTCTGGTTGACGATGAAGACCGGGAGAATGAAGGCGATCTTGTGATCCCTGCACAGATGGCGACGCCGGAAGTGATCAACTTCATGGCCAAGTTTGGTCGTGGCCTGATCTGCCTGTCGCTAACGACTGAGCGCGTTGAGCAGCTGGCGCTGCCGCTGATGCAAAGCGACGTTCGGCAGCGCCAATCAACAGCGTTCACCGTATCTATTGAAGCGCGTGAAGGTGTAACCACCGGCATTTCCGCCCCAGATCGCGCGCGCACGGTTGCGGCTGCGATTGATCCGAAGAATGGCAAGGATGATATCGTAACTCCGGGCCATGTATTTCCATTGCGCGCCCGCGATGGCGGCGTGTTGGTGCGTGCTGGGCATACGGAAGCTGCGGTTGATATCGCGCGGTTGGCTGGATTGAATCCATCCGGTGTGATCTGCGAGATCATGGACGAAGATGGCGGTATGGCGCGCCTACCGGAACTCATCCAGTTCGCGCAGTATCACAGCATGAAGATTGGGGCGATCGCTGATCTGATCGCCTATCGCCGCCGCTTCGATCGTACGATTGAGCGCATTGTCGAGACCGAGCTTGGCAGTCGGTTCGGCGGTGAATTCCGGATGGTCGTATTTAGCTCAACGCTTGAGGGCACAGAGCATGTGGCGCTCGTAAAGGGTGATGTTGCAGGTGATGAGCCTGTCATGGTGCGAATGCACGCCATCAATATTCTGGAAGACCTGCTTGGCGATCATCATCGACAGCGCGGCGGTGGCCTGCAGCAAGCGATGGAGATGGTTGGTGCGTCTGAGCGCGGCGTTGTCGTGCTGATCCGTGAAAGCCAGGCAACCAATTTGTCTGATCGTATTCAGGTCGAGCTTGGCTTTAAGGCCGAAGGCAGTATGTCCACATTGAAGGACTACGGCGTCGGTGCGCAGATATTGCTCGACCTTGGCGTCCAGAACCTGATCCTTCTGTCGAACTCGCCAAAGCGGGTTGTTGGGATTGAAGGCTACGGTTTGAATATCATTGAGACCCGCCCTGTGGTACGCGACACCACTCAAGGCGCTTAACAGCATGCCCAGCAGTTCTCTGGAGGATTTTAACTTGGCCGATGCGGCACAATATCTCGACCTGGACCGCGCGGAAGGAGCCCATGTGCTTCTTTTGACGGCACCTTATTACGGCCAAATTACGGATGAACTGCGTCGAGGCGCAGTGGAGACACTTGACGAATTTGGTGTCACCCACGAGGAAATTGCGGTTGGCGGCGCGTTTGAATTACCGGCCGCTGTCATGCTTGCGGCGTCGCGCCGGGATGGCGGCAAAGAGTTCGATGGCTTTGTGACCCTTGGCTGCGTGCTGCGCGGCGAGACGAGCCATTATGATCTTATCTGCCAGGAAACCGCGCGTGGCCTTATGGACCTTACGGTCAACCGTGGTCTTGCAGTCGGGTTCGGCGTGCTGACCTGTGAAAACGAAGCGCAGGCGCTTGAGCGCGCACGCGTGGATCGGAAGAATAAGGGCCGCGAAGTTGCACTTGCATGCCTTGGAATGATCTCGATGAAGCGGCTGTTCCGCGGCGGGGCTTGATGTCTCCATCAGAATCAGAAGGCCCTGATACGGCTGACACGCCGCCGCCTAGAGCGCCGAGCCGTCGCCATGTCACGCGTATTGCTGTTGTTCAAACACTGTATCAAGCTGATTTAACAGGAAAAAAAATACCCGTGGCTGCACGGGAAATGCGGAAGCATTATCTTGGCCGTGCGGTTGATGGTGAAACACCCGTTGCGGCGGACCCCAAGTTCTTTGATACCGTTATTGAAGCCGTGAATGCCAACGGCCCGACACTGATTGAGATGCTGCAATCAGCGCTAAAGAATCGTCCGCTTGAACGGATGGAATTGGTGCTGCAAGCGATTTTGTTAGCGGGTGCAGCTGAACTTTTTGCCGTCCAAGAGGCCCCACCAAAGGTCATCATCTCAGAATATGTTGAAATCGCAGAGCATTTCTTTGGGCGTCCGGAGGCATCAGTTGTGAATGCGACGCTCGATAAAATCGGCCATCTCGTCCGGCCTGACGAATTTTAGAGCGCCTTTTAGGGGAATAGTGTTGGTGAGCGAGTTTGACCTTATCGCTCAATGCTTTGCACCATTGGCTGGACCGGAGGGTCTTGGCCTTAAAGATGACGCCGCTTTATTCCGGCCAACCCCAGGCACTGAATTGGTCTACACGGTTGATGCGATGGCATCCGGTGTGCATTTCCTGCCTGATGAAGCGCCAGAGATTGTCGCAAAACGCCTCATTCGCGTGAATATATCTGATCTGGCGGCTAAAGGTGCGAAACCGCGTGGATATCTACTGACCATCGCTTTGCCGCACGACCTCGACATTGTGTGGGTGCAGGCTTTCGCTAAGGGGCTTGGTGAAGACCAAGCTGAATATGGCTTTAAGGTCATTGGCGGCGATACGATCTCCACGCCCGGGCCGCTTGTTCTGTCGTTGACGGCAATTGGTGAGGTTCGCCAAGGTCGAATGATCCGACGTGCAGGAGCGCGGGCAGGGGATGACCTCTACGTCACCGGGACGATTGGAGATGCCGCGTTCGGGCTTGAGGTCGCTAAAGGCGCTCATGACGCTATCTCCGAGCCGGATAAGACCTATCTTGAAAGCCGTTTCCGTTTGCCAACACCCCGTCTTGATTTCGGTCAGATGCTCGCAACGGAAGCTATCGCTACGGCAGCGGCTGATGTGTCC
>Ga0315321_10003678_pt1 | contig 11883 bp, 17 predicted proteins | sample M180m21515metaG_FD_203464 | JGI IMG/M metagenome (GOLD analysis project Ga0315321, IMG submission 203464) | Ammonia-oxidizing marine archaeal communities from Monterey Bay, California, United States - M1 80m 21515 | ecosystem: Environmental > Aquatic > Marine > Intertidal zone | place: USA... | reverse complement strand
GTTGATCCTCCAGAGGAAAATCCAGAAGATGACAGATTGAATAAATAATAGTTTTTTGATACGTTACGTTATGTTAGAAGGCGAATGGGATTGGTTAGACCACAGTAAAGATCCTCCAGAGAACTAACTATTATGATGTGCACATTTGTTACACATTCCGACTGCCGTATCCTCTGTTATAATTAATTCCTCATTTGATGAAAAACAACAATGACATAATCCTTTCAATCACTTCACCTCCTCAATAAATTGGTCTAACGTAAAGCCTGCACGTTCAAGACTGTCTCGTAATGTCTTTTGACCCAACTCCTTACGCAACGGTATCTGTAATTGTACCTGTGTGTTAGTTAGAATGTAATGGCTTCCTTTGGTATCCCATATTCTGAAGCCTTTAGTATGTAGAAATTTTATCAGTTTCTTGGTAGAGAACTTTCCAGAACGTTTAATCAAATTCAATCCCCTGATTGACGCTTTCTTTACGTAAAACATGAGTTAATCCCAAACGTCTGATTACGTCAAGGCGTTTCTCTAATTGCTGTTGTTCACTATGTAACGTGCCTAACAGGTCAAGAGTCATTTCTATATGCTCTTCTAAATCATCATACTCTGCCTTACATCGTTTAATCTCTTCAATCTCAACACATGGACATACTCCCCATGCGTTCTTTACAGTCGAACATCCTTTACATGGAGTGAAATGAATGTCTGCCTTACTTCCACACGAATCGTCACATACGTGAAATGACTTTGTCAAACCTTTCTCCAAATTACAACAAAGTATGAATTTCTAGCAGAGTCTTTTGCAGGCTTTCCTTTTACCCAAAAAGTTGGTCTTCCAGAATATCTATAATATTTGGCATGACCTTTTTCAAACACATCATCAAAATATCTGGCACAGATTGCATTGGCTGGAACAAACATCAGAATATTGATGTTGTTTTTTTGCCACTCTTCATCTGCTTTCAAAACCCAGTCTTTTGTACGTCGATTATGTGGAGGGTTGCACCATACGTCCCATTTCCATTGATTGGCTAACCCGTCCTCCTCTGGGGAGTAGAACTTTGCACATTTGTTCTGACCATACTCTGCACACACATCCAAGTCTGGAACAACTCTGTATTGTTTACAGATTGATTCAAAGACGTCTGTTGGTGTTTCGTATTCGTCTGAATTTTGTGCCTTTGACCTTTTGGGTCGTTGATGTAGTTGTACGGTCTTAGCCTTCAATGGCTACTATATGAAATTGAATTATTTAGGATTTTCTAAATAAGTTTGTGTTTTTCTGCACATTTCATGTGATAGTATTTTGGGTTTCGACTTCCTTTGTTTGAGAAATAGATGTCACCTACAAGAATTTCTACACCACATGACGTGCAATCCAATGGTCTATTCCATCTGGTTGTCAGTGATTTAGAAATTGTGTCTGTGAGAACTCCAAATCTCTTATTTCTTGTTACATATTTCATTGTAATTTATCCTCTAAAATTGTCTGATATGTGAGGTGAAAGCGATCAGAAAATGAAAATGTTACAACTTGCTTCAACTTTTTTTCTCTATATCTCTCTACCCCTATTCTATTTCTAGGAACTAAAAAGTTAAGTGAAGTTGTAACAAAGTGTGACTGGACTAGATCAATAGGTTCACTGTTTTTCAATGTTTTATGACTGGAATGGAAACAATGGTTGTTCAAATTATGTACTCTCCTCAATCGTCTTTTGGTTCTCATCAGTACCATCACCATCATGTTCTTTCACTTTTTTCACTAATTTGACTCCAATCCAGTATCTTCCGATCTTTTTTACCACTCCATCGTCCCCTGCTCGTTTAACTTCTGACTCAAAATACTCACCAACTGCCTTACCAAATGAAACGATTGTGTATCGTTCATTGACTTGGTTAGCCATCTGATATTTCTGGAATGCGTCCCACATGTCTTTACGACTTACCATATCGGTTGCTTCGTCTGTTGCAATCAATATGGTTGCATCATTGACGAACATGGACACTGGGTCTGCAAGTTCGTTCCATTCTTTACGTATGACATCAACTTTTGGCTCATGTTTGAATCTGCCACGTACCATCATACGTCTGCCAAGAATAATTAATAGTGATAAAACCTTAGATTTTTCCTCTGCGAGAGAAGTTAATGTATATTTTAAATCTGCATTTCTTTGTTCTTTGGTGAATTGTCTTTCCCATTTTACAATTAAGAACCGTCTGAACATTCCATTTGACTGATCAAACACTTTCGGAAATTTATTAGCAGAGAACATTAACGTTGCATAGTTGCTGAATTTGAACGGATGTTGATGTTTTCTTTGTGCAGAAATTCTATCCCCTGAAACCAATTGTTTGATGATGCCTGTTTTACGTAACTCGTTACTTTCAATATCTGGTACGATGTTTGCAAGTTTTCCGTAAAGTTCTGCAACAGAAAACTTGTCTTCTGACAGTTTCTGAATTGACTCGTTTGAGATATTTTCCTCACCGATAAAATTAGTGATATAATGCAACAGTACACTCTTTCCATTTTCACCACTTCCGATGAACATGATGGCTTTCTCAAACTTTGGCGTTTTCAAAATGATTGAAGCAAAGGCTTCCATTACTGTAAAAATATCGTTCTGTCTTACCGTATCGTTTATCGTAAAACATGACTCCAAGTATTTGAAAAATTCTGTATCTCCAATCAGTTCAGTAATTGTCTCGTACGTTGTTTCATCGGTTGCTTCATATGATTTTTCAGGGTCTACGTAATTGACTGGAATCATTGCAGTTGCAAGTACGTTTGGGCTGTGTTCCTGAAACTCTAACTGGGATAAATTTAGTATGCCATTTGCAGTGATAATTATACGTGGGTCGTTGTCAAATTCCATACGATCCTTGTATGTTGAAACTTTAATTTTCTCAACTACTTCAAATCTGTCACTATGCGTACAGTCTTCGATTTCCTGTTCTGTCTCCTCTTGAATAATTGACTCGGCAAAGTTCTGTCTGTATACTCCAAGTTTTTCATCATACATCAACATCTCTCTCGTGTCTCTAAGTGTAGCAAATCTGTGGTTTTGAGAAATCTTTTCTGCTGTAATACCTATTACGTTTCCTTTCTGATCCTTTGGAGTGACAGGGTATAGTGACTTGTCTTTTTTTAATTTTTGAATGTAATCCCAAGCACATTTGACTTGATACACGACACGTTCGCTTGATAACGGCACGCTACAGTGTTTCTTATTCCAATCCAACGCATACTTTAATGCATTTTCTTTTAGTTCTGGGTCGTCTAAATTTTCTTGACGCATACGCAACCAACGTTCTATTGCCTTGAGGATCATCGGTCTACGTCCACCACCTTCTGGAACCTTCAGGTTTTTGTCATCGTAATTGATTTTTGTGTCAGTTGAAGATTTTAGGTATGCGTCAGTAAGATATGGAATACTGTAACGTTGACAGATAATGTCTACGTCTACGTCAAGTTCGCCATTGTACAACGTAGGTCTAAGTACGTCTGATACTATCTGATACTGTTCCCCGTCTGAATGAATTGATGGGGTGACAACGTGAATTCCATGAGTTCCCTCCCCCTTTACTTCGATTAATGGTATTGTGTTTTGATTCTTGTCGTCCTCTGAATTTGTGCTACTCTCTTTTCTAGGACATGATTTTTCTGAATAATAATATGCGTGTGCTTTGTACGGTGCATCCAAGTGCTGTTCGATTAACGTAATTGATTTTGATTTGTCAAGACCTTTTGGGAACCACTCATCGATTGCCTTTTGATTGTCAAAGTCCATCATGATGAGATATTTTCCTTTCATCTTACCACGATAGACCTCACCTCCAACTATGGCGATTCCGTCAGAAAAAAGATTCCTTGACTTCCAATCATCAAAAATTTCAACAGGTAGTTCATCTTTCAATAAATTGTATTCCTTACCTTGATACTGATACTGGGTGTATTTTACTTTGGAAAAACCTTGTTGTGTATTTCCTTTGTTACGTGAAATCATTGGGATTACGTTTACCCCAACGTCGTGGAACCAAAAATCCGACCATTCGTTGATGTTAGAATAGTCTAACTCTTCACTCAACGATGAAGCTCCTGTGTTTTTCTCACAGAAACCTTCCATTGTTTATATGCATCTGAGTTTACATGTATGTTCAAAAATTCTGTAAATCTTTTCTTAAAGTCACTGTCAAGTTCTTGCCAAGTATAATTTGCCATTGTTGTGGCGACGTTTGAAGACACGTCTGATATGACAGATTCTTTATCCAACATATCAATTACGTAAAATTCACGTAGCATTTCACTTGACGTATCCCATACCCTAGAAGGGGTTTGTTGGCTAACCAACTACTGCTCCCTCCTAGATGGTAATGCGATTTTTAATGACGGTGAGTCATTTTCAGCGACTTTGAGTGCATACTCCATTTTGAGATTATGTGTAAGAAAGAATGCCAGATCAACTGGAAGTCCATCTAATATTTTTCTCAAATCAGTTAATGTTTTCTCATTGTCTGCCTGATTTTTATCACCATCTAATGATTCCCCCTTAAAATAAAGTGGTTGGGAAACCAAGTTCTGGTATAACGAAGCTTTCGTTACGTCCCTTGCATCAAAGATGTGGGTTTGTGAGTGAGATTCTGCTTGAGAATCCTCTACCTCAACACCACAAATATTGCACTTAGAAGTCAGTATTACCACCTTCTAATTTTGCAATACGCTTCTCTAATTCTGCTACCTTACCTTCGATTCCAGTTGCCCCTTTACCGAATTGTTTGCCAGATTTAATGCATTCAAATACGCCTTGGGAGATCATTCTGTAGTGAGATACGGATGTACCTACTTCTTTGTATGATCCTAGAGATTTTTGCATATTCCATTCTTTACAGATTTTTACAATTTCTGTATCGCAATCTTTACACTTTTTCTGTGTCTCTTTAACTTCATCCCCTGCTTGGTATGGTGTCAAATCTATTTTTTTCATTTCTTGTGCCAGTCTAATTCACCTCCTCATGTTTCATTGACAGGTTGCGTAACGTACGTAATTTGTCCAATCTCCAATTTGATGCTTTTACTAATTGCACCAATACGTCGTCTGAATCACCGTGGATATTTCCAAGTGAATTTACTATACGTTCCTCAACTTGTATCATTTCATCAATGATCGTAATTGGTTGTTGCGTAACTTGTTCCATCACTATTTCTTCACACCTGTCATGGAGGATATTGCAGAACGGAATTTTTCATCATCCCTTGCAATTAGAACAAGTTTTTCTATCTCGTTTGCTGATGTGGACTTTAAACATAGCAATCCTATTTTTAAGAAATCAGTTGTTGTAAGGTATACACCTTTTTTCCTCAACTCATTACTTTGTTTTGAAAGTTGTACTGCGTCCTGTATGACATTAGCAGTTACGCAGTTTGTGGAAAAGCAAACTGCCGTTTTTGAAATCGATTCTGTATTCATGTTTAATCAATTTGTTATAGTAGAACATCTATAAAAATCTATTATCTTTTTGCATTAATAATGCAATACTATATTACTAATTTTATATTATGAAAATTGTGTAGGTGATTTTGCATTCATGTTTAATCACTTTGTATGACATTTTCGCCTACACATAGTTCATTTCTGTCTGGTTAGTTCCATTTGGATCATCGATAGTAGTAGGAAGCTTACTGTCTGGTTTTTGCTACTGGCTCGTTCCTTTAGCAGTTTTAGCGTAAGAGATGGTATACGTAGTGAGATACTCTCATCTTTTGGCACAAATCCTGACATAGTATTACCATTCGGAAAGAGGGGAAATATAAAATAACTAATACGTATTACATTGGCATTAATCATTCCATTTACCACCACCTGAGTCTTTTAGAACCTCGAAAAGTTTGTCTACCTTTTCACTAAGTTTGGTTTTCTCTTTCTTCAGTTCATTGGTTTCGCATTTTAGTCTGTGCTCCTCTGATACTGTCAAGTCAAACACACCTTTCAAGAAATGATCAAGTAATCTATCATCAGGAATTTGAAGATACGTTGAATCTAGTCCCATAGAGCCTTGATGTCCCATCATTTTTTCAACTGCGTTATCGTTTACGTCGTTGTTTTCTTTTAGAATTGTATTGAATCTTTTTCTAAATCCATGCAGTATCTGTGTATCATATCGTACGCCTTTTCCATTGGTTCCAACTTGTTTTACATTCCCTCGCAGATTTGTTTTTTTAATAATTCTGTCAATCGTAGCATTCACTCCAGTTCTAAGCAGTGGTCTGTCTGGGCTTGTATGATGACTAAATACGTAACTTTTTGACGTAATAGGTTCCCCTGAATCTATACGTGATGTGATATATTCATCATATGCAAACGAAGCTTCTGGCGTCAAGAATGTCGTATATTCCTCCATTTCACCTGAATAAACTTTGAGCATTTTGCATCCATGTTTGACGTTTGTGACATCTTTGATTTGTAATCCAACAAGACCACCTACTCTGCATCCAGAACTTGCAAGCATGTGAATCATTGCTCTTATGGATAACTTGGTTGATACGTTCAACATTTTCTGAATGTCTGACGTCTGCCATGCCGACTGCCCAGTTAGTTTAATCTGGTCTGGAAAAAAATACTCTATCTTTTTCCAATTCAGTATTACGTCATTCATGTAACAGAATCGCTTTATGGGTGCAATCATAGTTGGTATTGAATTGGGACTGACCTCCGACTTTAGAGCGATGATATAATTTTGTACGTATCTAGTGAATTTTTTAATTTCTATCTCAGTTAATGCGTCTAATTCCATACCAGTGGACTCTCGAAATCTTTCTAAACAATACTTGTAATAATCTCTGGTTGTGTCATTGTGGACTGTCTCCAACAGTATGGTTAAACTGACACTATTCATCGTACTGACTCCAGTACGTTGAGATTTTCTGATCGCTTATTAGTCTGTCTAAACGTATTACGTGCAACAAAAACAGTACGTAATTTCAGTATAGTAACTAATATGGTTAGCTAAAAATATCTAATGACGTTGGAAAAGTATACTATAATTCGGTAATAATCTACTTTCTTCTCGCTTTGATTATGATAGACCTTACCTATGATCTGGTTTTAACTGACGCAAAATGGACAGCATGGACTGTGATTATAATATGAATAGCCTTTGGGGGGACGAGCCCCAAAGGTGAACTAACATGGTCGGTTAACTAATGTTATACTTGGTTTTCGTTTTGAGTCGGTTTTCAATACCTTTACGTTTTCTTGCGTTAGGTTCGCATGCACAGTCGAAAAATGCAATCTGACCTCGCCATTTCTTTTCGTTATGTACTTTGAAATCATCTTTCTGATAATAAGATTGGAGTCTGTGTTTTAATCCATACTCGTATCGCTGGTCGGGTTTCTTGCCCCACTGTTTTCCCTTATTACCTGACGCTACACCTGTGTAGATTAAGCGTCGTTCCTTATCGTAGAATACGTAATTGCCCCCGCAGTTGGTGACATCGTTTACGTTCTTTCTGTTAAAGATACGAATTCCCATGTATTCTACATGAAGACATGATATATGAAATTTATTAATAATACAATGTACAGTAAAGAATCAATGAACTTGGTTCAGGTAAAATTACAGCAGATAAAAGACACGAAGGTACTTGCCCGTGAAAAAAATATGCCCATGTGGAGTGTTGCGTTACTTGATACGTTTTTGATTGGGGTTGCTCTTACGTTGATATTTTCCAGCTTTACGTCTATGGGGTTGCTTTTTTATTTTGAGGGATTGGACTACAAGCCGTATTATGCTGACGGCATTGTCATGAATAATTATTGGAGCTTGGCGTTATGGGGTTTTGGTTACTTTATGATATCTGATAAAATGGTTGTTTTGTTTATCCACATACATGCATACAAGATCAAGATTATGGGCAGGGGGATTCAAAAATTGGATATGTATTTCTGGAAAAAAACTGGCAAGGACGCACCTGTTAGTAATTTGTTATTGAAGTTTCAAAATAAGTATATGAAACTGCCTAAACCTGTCAGATTCTTAATTCTGTCATCAGGTATGATATTATGGGTTGCTATTAATTTTATTTAGTTTATAATATTTCTTTGACTTTGCATTAAGTCGCTCTTTGTTCTTTTTGTAATATGCTTTAAAATATTCTTTAATCTCTTCACTACGACTTTCATTAGTCTCTTTTTGTTTTGCTATAATGTCGGCACTGTTTTCTTGATAATATTTCTTGGTTGCCTTGGTTTGTTTCTTTTTAAATTTGGGATCGTACTTGTACTTGTTGCGTATGTATTCTGCTTTCTTTGCCTTTACTTCTGGACGCTGACAATATTCCTTGTTGTATTTTTTCTTTGCTTCACTAATTACCATAGTATGTACACTATACATACTGTAATACTATAATAAGTTAAAAACCTGATGCTTCTTTATACTTGATTAAAAATTGTTGACTATTCTGATCTACTATAAAATATTGAAATGATATAGGATCACTGCCATGTAGACACCACATTCTCATGGTGGCATTCCCGCCTTGCGTCCAAGGCTTCGTTCTACGCTTTCAGACAGTTTGACGGACTTTTCTTATTTTTGTCCGTACTACCTATATCTGTAAATTTGTTTTTTATTCTTGTTTTTTTGGTTCGTCTGGTCTTGGTTGATGGTCTTTACGTTTGTTTATTACTGCTATGACTCCACCTACTCCTAACATTGCTAGGATACCCAGATAGATATACTCTACACTTACTTCCATTGTCTCACCTCCTTATCTAAAATTTGTCCACTTTGATTTACAATAAGGGCAATAGATAGTGTTTGGGTAATCCTGTTTCAGGTTTGCCTTGGTGCAGTTTGCACATATCATACTACCAATTTGTTATAGATGTTTTTTACTGTTATGCCAATCAATTTGCAACAGACACAGTCTTTGGTTTTTTAAAGTTAGAGTATGCTGTTCTTAAACCAAGATAATGACAGTATCCACAGTGCTGAGAATGAACCCATGAATGTGCCTTATTCTTTGTTCCGCTTTGATTGGCTTTGCCACAAAGTTTACACTTCAACTTTTTGGATACACTCCCTTGAAACCCATACGTTCCAATTTTGGCTTGGTGTAGAATTTTTTCTTGCATTCAACCGAACAGTAGCACCTGTTCAATGTCTGCCAAGGTATTGGTGCGTTGCATTCTCTACACTGTCTTTTTCTTTCGGCTCTGACTTTGTCTCGCTGTTTCTTGCCTAACTCTTTTCTCCACCACTTTTGGCGATGCAGGCTACAATACTTTCTGTTATTGCTGTCCCACTCAAAGTCAGTCTCACAGCCCTCAAACACGCAACGTCTGTACCAAGTCAATGTCGTAGATGCTCCACTGTGTTTTTCATTCTGGGATGTCTGGCAAACATGCCATTGCAACAACTGCATCTCAGATCATCTGTCTTGACAAAGTAGTCACATGGTCTGCATCGTACGTATCCCTCCTTGAATGCGTTTCTGCCATACTTTCTATGTGCCAGATTATCGCACTTTCCCTTACAGCTCATAGAAACTCCTCATGTCTTTTGACCACTGCGAGTGTTGGGCATTGGTTTTCTGCCGTGGTGTAGGCTTGCGTTTGGTGTACGTCTTACGTTTTGGCTTTGCCTTTTTCTTTGGGGTTGCCTTTTTCTTTGGTGCTGGCGGTGCCATGCTTTGTCCAAACTTGACAACACCTGTCATGATCTGGAGTACCATCTTCATGCCCTTGTCAAAGCCATCAATGACTGCTATCTTACGTCGGTACTTTTTCTGAAGTTCCTTGTCTAACAACCAGTCAATTACGTAGAGACGTTTGTAACCCTCTTCACTAATACCACTCATCATATCTTGACCGTCCCAGTATTGCTGTAACAGTCCCTGTTTTTCCAACATTGATGTGAGGTCTTTTAGTAGTGGAGGAGATACATGGATTATTTGATTATTCAATCCCTTAAGCTCATCATAATCTACTAGAGACAACAGTACAGTTACGTAACGTGAACCCATCAAGGTGGGTTTTATCTCTGAACGTTTTACCTTAGAGTCGTATATTGACACGACCCATTTTTCTTTGAATAAAGTATCCTTTATTGCAAGTAGTTCTTTTTCGTCCATTAGAGTCTTCTATATGAAATTGTTCTTATTAGGTTTTTCGTGCAAACTTTGCATAGTAGCTGTTGGGGTCTTGACATTCACATTCCAACATCTCTTTCTCTGTAGGATGCCGTGTGTCGCATATGTCACATTTCCAGATTTCAGTCATTTTTACTCCATTCAATTAAGCATCTTCTACAACACCAAGTATCATTCACATGTTGTTCATCTACATGATATGATGACTTGCACGATATGCATGGTGGAAATTCATAAGGCTCAGTCAATTGCAGTCTCCACAATAACCGTCGTCACCAGACAAGTCGTTCTTGATTTCCTTGCAACCTCTACAGAATCCTCGATATCTCATCTGTGACGGATCGTCGTAGTCGTCTTCACCAGTCAACTTTCTTACTCCATCCTGAAAGTTCATAATGCTCGTAGTATTCTGTGTCACATTTTGAACATATCATTTCCTGTGTCAAGTCTCCACCCATGAAATCAATGTCCTCATATGCAAATTCTTCACAACCACACTTTGGACATTTATCCAAAGGTGTTTTGTGTATCGGAACGTCAGTCAAATGTGAAACTCCATATGACAGTCCTTGCAGTGAGATTCATCTGTTGATTCACATGCCTTGCATTCCCTGACCTTTCCACAATAGTCACATCTGCAACCAGCGTTGTTTCCCTGATCCTCTGTAATTATTGCACCGTCCTTGTCAAAGGTTGCAGGGCGTGCATTCGAGTAATCGTTTTTGTAATGCATGTCCTCTATGCCCTTGACAATTTTCATTGCAAGTTGGTCTATTGCATGTCCAAGATGATGCTCTCTAACCTCGTCCTTTTCAATCGCACAAAGCCATTCGTCGTCGACCTTGACGTGCAGTTCTACTTTCAAGATTTTGACTCCTTTTTCTTTCTGTCTCTGTACCTTTTGGAATTCATTGCAACCTTTTCTGGGTTATTGATTTTCCATAGTGCTTGGCTTTTGACAACATCTGGTCTGGTGTTGTAGTCTGTCCAGTATGACTTTCTACGGATTCGTATGTCTGTCTGATTGTTCTTGTAATACTCTTTTTGTTGAGCAAGTATCTTGGTTTTATTTTTCAGATACCGTTTACGGTTGGCTTCTGCCTTACGCTTACGTTGCTCGTCTGTAAGAATACGTTTCGGTTTCTCAGTCAACTTTGATCTCCAATTACTACACCTGTGGGTGTTCCATCTTCGTTCAACTGTATCAGTGCTCCAGCAATCGAATTGTCTCTCTCCCATACATGACGTGTCCCTGCTTCGTCATACGTGATCTTTTGTTTGACTTCCTTTCGGTAGTAGTTAGACAACTTGGCTTCTGCAACTGAATTATGTTCTACAACCTTGGTGTACAAAATTCCGTGACCCTCCCTGTACCTGTCACAACATGGAGTGAGGAATCCACCGTCTTTGTTAGTTCCTACAATCTTTTTTCCGTCAAGCCAGTATTCTGTGCCATCGTGTCGTTGTGCATCGGCTGATATGTCATACTCACTGTCCAGTGCAAATGCTACAGTAAAGTTTGGATCTCCTTGATGATTTGGATGATCATGCGAATAAGGACATACAACATCTGCTTGCATGACTTGTATACGTGCACCCTTTTGTGACATACGTACTCCAAATTTTTCTCTGTCTGGCTTGTCATTGTAATCGGCATACATATCGTCCATAACTGCACCACCAATGGCACCAGTCAAATGTTTCAATATGCTCTGCATCTGTGCTGTTGTCAT
>Ga0315321_10003676_pt1 | contig 11885 bp, 12 predicted proteins | sample M180m21515metaG_FD_203464 | JGI IMG/M metagenome (GOLD analysis project Ga0315321, IMG submission 203464) | Ammonia-oxidizing marine archaeal communities from Monterey Bay, California, United States - M1 80m 21515 | ecosystem: Environmental > Aquatic > Marine > Intertidal zone | place: USA... | reverse complement strand
CGAAGCGGTGCCGGTGGATTATTACCCCGGCGGCGAACACAAAACTCCGGAATTCCTCGAACTCAATCCGTTGGGGCAGATTCCCGTGTTGAAAGACGGCGATGTTACGTTGCGGGACGCACAGGCCATCCTCGTCTACCTGGCCGGCAAGTACGACACGGCGCGCACCTGGTATCCGGCCGATCCGGAGACCCAGGGCGCCATCGCGATGTGGCTGTCTTTTGCCGGTGGTGAGATCATGAATTCGTCGGCCGCCCGGCTGCACGACATGCTGTTTTACGATTTCGATATCGACAAGGTGCGCGCGACCGCACATGCCGCCTTCCGGGTTCTGGACGACCACCTGACCGATCGCGAAATCGACGGCGCTGACTGGATCGTCGGCAACATCCCGACCATTGCCGATATTGCCTGCTTTCCCTATGTCGCCTTAAGCAGCGACGGGGGCATATTACTGGACGATTATCACGCGATCCGGCGCTGGATAAACCGCCTCAAAAAGCTCCCAGGGTTTGAGGTGATGCCGGGCATTCACGCTACCTGACCGGCACACCCGATTTAGCCATCGCGCGCCACAGCCGTTCAGGCGTTGCCGGCATTTCAATATCGCGAACATCATAATCACGCAGCGCATCGCAAACGGCATTTATGAACGCCGCCGTCGCCGACACTGTCGCCCCTTCGCCGCCGCCTTTCACGCCGAGCGGGTTATTGGCCGTCGGCACTTCATGCAGGCCTGTATTAAAGTTCGGCACCTCATCGGCGCGCAACAGCCCGTAATCCATGAAAGAGCCGGCAATGAGTTGGCCCGAATCTGGGCCGTAATAGCCGTTTTCGATAAGCGCCTGACCAATCCCCTGGACGATGGAGCCATGGGCCTGCCCGGTCAGGATCAAAGGATTGATAGCCCGCCCCGGATCGTCAACGGTGGTGTGGGCAATGACGGTCAGCGCGCCGGTCCCGGGATCGATTTCGACCTCTGACACCGCAGCACCGTTAGGATAGGCCGCCGATCGGCCGCGAAAAAGCGAATCCGCGCTAATTTCTCCGGCCGGGGCATGCCCCGCAACGTCAAACAAACCAACAGATTTATCGGTTCCCGTTACCCGGTATACGCCTTCCGAGAAGGTGATGTCTTCCATCGCTGCTTCGAGGAGATCGACCGCAATTTCGCGGCCTTTTTCGATCACTTTGTCGGATGCCTTGCGCATCACGATCCCGCCGAGCCGCATTGACCGGTCGGAATGCGACCCGCCACCGATCCCGATGACATCTGAATCACCGGTCACGATATGCACGGAATCATAAGGCACGCCGAGAATTTCGGACACAAGCTGCGGAAACACGGTTTCATGCCCCTGGCCACTCGACTGGGTGCCGATGGGCACTGTCACCATGCCATCACCACTAACGGTGACGGCCGCAAATTCCACCGGCGCGCCAACCGGCGCCTGAATATACGATGCGTAGCCGATACCGCGAAGCTTGCCCCGGGCCTCCGAGGCAGCAAGACGTGCCGTAAATCCTCCCCAATCCGCCATCGACAGGGCTTTGTCGAGACACACCTCGAACTCGCCGCAGTCATAGATCGTATCCATCGGATTGCGGGCAGGAAAGGCATCCGCGGCGATCATATTGCGGCGGCGCAGATCGATCCGGTCGATGCCGACATCGGCGGCTGCCATATCGATCAGCCGCTCGATTACGTGCATCGCTTCGGGCCGCCCAGCGCCGCGATACGGCCCGGTCGGCACCGTGTGTGTCAGCACGCCGCGGATACGAGCGTATCCCGCACCAAGCCGGTAGACCGACGGCAGCAGCCGCGGCCCGTTCGACAACGGTACGAACGACACCGTGTGGGCGCCCAGATTGCCGACAAGGTCGGCGCGCAGCGCGAGGAAATTACCGTCGCTGTCCAGTGCGAGCGCGGCATCCGTATACAGATCGCGTGCCTGATAATCGGTGACGAACGCTTCGGAACGGTCGCCCAGCCATTTTACCGGCCGACCGAGTCTTTTGGCCGCCCAGCACACCATCACAAATTCCGGATACATCATATTTCGGGGACCGAACCCGCCGCCGACATCCTTTGACGTGACGCGGACCTTATCGGCTTCCAGCCCGAATATTACCCCCAGGATCATCTTATGCCGGTGCACGCCCTGTCCGCCGGCATGCAGGGTCAACTTACCCGCCTCGATATCCCAGTCGCCGATCGCCGCGCGCGGCTCCATCTGACAGTTGATCAGCCGGTTATTGAAGAACCGGGCTTCAACCACGTGGGCCGCACCGTCGAACGCCGCATCGGTTGCCGCCTGATCGCCCATTTCGGCGTCCAGTGGCGTGTTGTCGGCGCATTCGTCCCAGACCGCGGGCGCGCCAGGTGCGATCGCCGCAAGGGCGTCGGTGACAACCGGCAGGGTGTCGTAATCGACCGCGACAAGACCGGCGGCATCGCGTGCTGCCGCATCGGTATCCGCAATAACCACCGCGACGATTTCGCCCGCATGCCTTACCCGGCCCCGGATAATGGGCGGCTGGGCTTTGTCGAACGGTTCCGTTCCGTCGCGATTGACGAAGGCAGGTTGCTGCCATTCCTCCGCCCCTGCCGGATTGGCCCCATGGCCCAGATCACCGATGCCGTCGGCGCTGTAATCGGCACCCGTCAGCACCGCAACGACACCGGGGAAGGAAACGGCCGCCTGTATATCCACAGATTTCAGGTCCGCGTGCGCGTGGGGCGACCGGACCATCGCTGCATGCACCTGTCCCGCCAGATTTAAATCGTCGGAATATTCCCCGCGCCCGCGCAGCAGACGCTGGTCTTCGCGCCGCCGGACAGGTGCGCCGACGCCGGTCCCGTCCAGGCTCATGAAGCGGTGAGCGTGTAGAGCCCGTCTTCGATCCGGTCGAGGCGCCCGCCCTGACGCAGATCGTCAAGCGCCCGCACGACATCGCGCCCGTCCCGCGACCCGACGGCGACCATCAGTGCCCCGAAGCTCATCGGGCCATCCGCCAGAGCCGCCTCGACAGTCTCGTGGGTTTTGTCACCGGTGATGCGCGATTTCGGGACCGTGTGCTCCAGCAGCCGCGCGCCGAGGGGCAGCGTTAGATCGAATCCAGCCTTGGCCCCGATGCGGGCGCCCTGCAGCGACGGATCGAGCGGCAGCGTTCTAAAACCGGATTCGACGACAAGATCGCGATCCGCCTGAAAACGGGTCGCCAGTGCCCAGTCCATCTGCGCATCGTCGAATATGTCGATATCAGGATCGACCACGAAGACATGCTTCGAATTGGCCAGCGATCCCATCACCGCGGCAATGGCGTTCCGTGCCTCGCCGGGCACCCGCTGGCGCACGGCGACGCGCACGTTGAAGCTGCCGCCCGACGACGTTGTGATATTGACGCCGACGGGTTCGCGCACGGCCGTCTGCAGAGCCCGCCATACGGTCACTTCGGCACGAATCGCGTTTAGCTGCGTGGTATCCGTCCAGCCGATATGTTCGCCGGAAATGGTCGATGTCTGAAACAGCGCATCCTTGCGATGGGTGATGGCCGTCGCATGGAATACCGGGTTCCGTTTCACCACGCCGTAATACCCCAGGAACTCGCCATAGGGGCCCTCCGGTTCGACATGCCCGCGTTCGTCGAGATACCCTTCGATGATATATTCGGCATCGGCCGGCACGCGGATGTCGCTCGTCACGCATTTTACCACCGGCAATGTCGTGCCACGCAGTTGCGCTACCAGCGGCAGTTCATCCACCGGCAGGCGCATTACGGCAGCGACGTGATCACAGGGATGCGCACCAACGGTAAACGCCACTGGCAGTTTTTCACCCTTCGACGCCGATTTTTCGTAAATCGCCTTCAGGTCGGACGGTGCTACCAGGTCGATGCCGGTTTCGGTCTTGCCGCGCAGCATCAGCCGACGGGCGCCGGTATTGGTCCAGCCCGTCTCTGGGTTCACGACGTAGTCGAGCGACGCCGAAATATAGGGTCCGCCATCCATTTCGTGCTGCAGGTGAACGGGCAGCTTCGTCAGATCGACATCGTCGCCAGTCATGATCATTTCATGGACAGGGGCTTCGGCGGAATCAAGTTCAATCACTTCCTGCGGGGTCGCGAGACGACGATTGACCTCAGCCAGCAGGTCGCCCGGCGTAACACCAAAGGCTTTCGCCATGCGGCGGCGCCCGCCGGTCATGCTGCCGATCAGTTCGGCACTTTCCGAACCGGCATGGCGAAACAGAATCGCTTTTTCGTTTCCGTCCATGCGGGCGGCAACATCGGCAAGCTCGATTTTTTCCTCGACAACCTCGACCTCGCCCTCATCGATCATCCGTTCGACAAAGCGGCGGAGGCGAAATTCGTCTAGATCGGGTACCGGATCATTTTTCAGAGATGTCGCCATGTTTCAGAACCTCCCATTTGGTTCTATCTTGTTTTGAGTATCATAGGCCTTTGCGGGTGGGCGCTCTAGCCCGCCGACAGAGCATTCGGAAAAGGAACAGATCATGGCAAATCCGGCCCCCGGTTATGTGAAGAACCCGGAACGCGACATCCACTTCGAGAAATCGCCCCGGCGTGTGCGCGTCAAATCCGGCGGCGAATGGATCGCGGATTCAACCGAGATGGTACTGATGTATGAAAGCGGCCATCTGCCGGTCTACTATTTTCCGGTGAAAGACATCCGACTCGACCTGCTGCACCCAACTGATCACACCAGTTATTGCCAGTACAAGGGTGAGGCGTCCTATTGGTCGATCGAGGCTGGCGGCAAGACGTCGGAAAACGCCGTCTGGGCCTATCAGGAACCCTATGACGAAATGACGGCCATCGATCTTCAGGATTACTTTGCGTTTTACTGGGGCCGTGTCGACCAGTGGTTCGAGGAGGATGAGGAAATCTTCGTTCATGCGCGCGATCCCCATAAACGCATCGACACCGTACCGTCGTCGCGTGCCGTAAAAGTCGTCCTCGGCGGCGAAACCGTCGCGGAGAGCACGCGCGCACACTTCCTGTTCGAGACCGGACTGCCGACACGTTATTACATCCCGGCGGAAGACGTTCGCATGGACCTGCTGACCCCGAGCGACAGCCACACAAGCTGCCCCTACAAGGGAACATCGTCATATTGGACCGCGACGATTGGCGATCAGACCTTCGAGGATATCGTCTGGTGCTATCCCGACCCGGTTCCCGAATGTCCCAAAATCAAAAACCTGTTGTGCTTTTATAACGAAAAGGTCGACGCCATCTTTGTCGACGGCGCCAAGACCTGAAAACCCGTCAACAAATGGTCGAAGTAAAAAAACCGCAGCGCCTGAAAGCCAGAGATGAAAATAAAATTCCGGTGCGCCCCCGACCTCAAAGCGGTTCTTCCGCCGCCAATTCCGGCCGGCCGCGCATTGCCCGATTGGCTGCGCGGCTTGGCGATGACCGAAGATATCGGCACGTTCGACGAAGACCGGACGGTCAAACAGTGCCCGCCCTTTATCGATACGATGACTGCAGGCTTCGTCATCCCGCTGCCCTGCGATATTACGGTCGGCAACGGCCAGTTCACCTGGGATTGGGACTGTCAGGACTCGCCGCTTGCGTTTCATTTTGCCAGTCAGGTGGCGGGTACGCCGTTTGATATCGACAATGTATCGGTTCCTAAATTCATCAATTTCTGGGCGATGCAAACCGAACCCGGTGTCTCTGTCCTGTTCACCCACCCGCTGAACCGCCCGGACCTGCCGTTTACAACGCTTACCGGCCTGGTCAATACGGACCGATTTACCGACCTTCCGGTTCATTTTCCGGCACAATGGACCGATCCGTCCTTCGACGGCATTCTGGAAAAAGGCACACCGGTCGCCCATTGCATTCCGGTGCCGCGTGAAACGCTCGATCTTGAAATCGGTGAAAGGAGTCCGCAGGAAGCCGACAACGCAGCGTCACTGAAAGCACAGATCTCGACGATACCCGGATTTTACAAAGACAACTTCCGGCGCGGCGACAGCACTGACTGAACTTCAATCCCGGCCGAGAAAGACTTCCAGCGCCCGGCGGTCGAGAAACAGCATTCCTGTGCCAAGCGCCGACAGGTTGATAGCGATCTGTCGGATCGTCCGCGGCTGCAGCCGAAAAGTAGTTCTGTAGGACTTAACAGCAGCATCGATCCGCCGCGCCGTCTGCAGGGCGAGCCCGAGATTGGCATGCGCTCGAAAATTCTGCGGAGCGGCGGCTATCGTCTGTTCCAGTACATCGATTGCATCATCCAGCCGTCCGAGACGGCGCAGCACAACACCCAGGGTCATCCGGGAATCAATATCATCGGGGTTTTCGGCGAGCACCTGCCTATAGCCGGTTTCGGCCGATCCAAAATCGCCCGACTGATAGGCGTCGAAAGCCCGTTGGCGAAGATCGCTCATCCGTTCTTTTCGAGATGATCCGCGATTGCAAGAACCCGCAGCATCGACCGGATCACCGGACGTTCGATCAATTCGCCGTCGACCACAACCAGACCGGTCGTGTCCTGCTCGAATTCCGCCAGAATGCGCCGTGCACGGTCCACCAGTTCCGGCGACGGCGAAAAGACGTCGTTGATCACGGGAATCTGCTTCGGATGAATGGACGCCTTGCCTGTAAAGCCCAGCGCGTCGGACATTTCCGCTTCAGTCTTCAACCCGTCCTGATCGTCCAGGTTGAGCCACGGCACGTCGAGAAGATCGAGATCATAACGCGCCGCCGCATGAACGACCCGCGACCGGGCGTAGAGAAGCGTCTCCCAGGTTTTGGCTGATCGCAGGTCGGCGGACATATCGACCGCGCCGAACAGCAGTGAATCTATGCGGTCCGATGCATCCGCAATATCCATCACGTTCGCCAGACCGTCCGTGGATTCTATAATCACGTGAAACCGGATGGCGGCGCAGCTGCCCTGCAACAATTCATCATACAATCTGATCTCAGCCGCCGATCCGGGCTTTGCTAGCATCACCGCCTGTGGCGGGGCGGCGCAATCGCGCAACGCAAGAATGTCGCGCAGCCCGTCCGGCGTCGACAACGGATTGATCCTGACCATGGTCTCGACATGCGGATGGGTGTTTTCTGCAAACACTGGCAGGGTCAGTTCGCGTGCTTCCTGCTTTCGCAGCAGCGGCACGGCATCCTCGATATCGACGCAAACGATATCTGCACCGCTGTCGAGGGCCTTGGCGAAACGGTCGGGGCGCAGTCCGGGCACAAACAGCAGGCTGCGACGCGGGCGAATTTCGGATTCTGTCATGATCTTCTCCTGCCCTTTCGCTACACCAATCCCGCGCGCCGGTCCAGATGGCGCAGCATCGGCGCGGTGGCAAAGCCGATGACACAGGCAATTACCGTCAGCCATGCGCCGGATTGCCAATCGCCGGTCGCGCTGACCAGCGCTGCCATCGCGGGCGGACCGATAAACTGGCAGATACTGATGACCTGGATTACCAGCCCGACCGTGGTGCCGTAGAGCGCCGCCGACGGGGCGTATACCTGAGCGCGGGCAAGGACGATCGGCGGTATAAAACCGCCAAAGAACGGCAGCGCCAACGCCAGCGCGTAGCGCAGCTCGAACGATATGTCGGCCCTGTAGAGCCCCGCCGCGCAGGTCGCCATCCCCGCGTAACCGGCCGCTATGCCGATCCAGCTCGGCACCTTCGCTTTCATCATCCAGCCGCCGACGAAGCAGCCCGGCGCATTCATGAATATCGCGACGCCGATCAACACTGCCGCGGTCTCGACCCCCATGCCTTCGCGTTCGATCAGGAAGGTCGGCAGGAATGCCATGGATGACAGATAGACTAGGGAATACGCGCCGAAACCGACCGCGATCACCCACGGGCCGGCGCTGGAAACCGTGCGCCAGACATCTCGCATTCCGATCGGGGAATCGGTTGGAACGGGGCGAAAGCGCGCGCCACGGAGCGTCGCCAAAAGAATAACCAGCGCGGCCAGCGCCAAAGCCCCGTTTATCAGCCAAAGCCCGCGCCAGCCGCCGGTACCGGCGATCAGAAACGGCGACAACGCGACCATCGAAGCCATGCCGAATGGCATGTAAAACGACCAGACGCCGAACGCCAACGGCCGGTGGCGGTCGGATGCCGCGCGCGCAATCAGGACCGGTGCCGCCGCAATAACGGCGATATAACCGATGCCCTCAACGATGCGGCTGGCGATGAGCGACGTGCTTCCGTCCGCTGCGGCGCCGGCAAAACTACCCACCGCAACCAGACCCGTGCCGACCAGCAGAATGCGGCGATGGCCGAAACGATCGCCAACCATGCCGGCGCCGATACTGGCGACCGCACCGATCAGAACTAACGTGGATATAATCCAGCCCGCCGTAACAAGTCCGATATCGAGATCGGCACGAATTGCCGGAAGTGCCCCCGGCATCTTGCCCAATTGTGCCGCACCCACCGAGCCGGCAAACAGGATCAGGAAAATAACGTCCCAGCGGGAGGAAGACGACGGGGTCAAAAGGCGCCTGCGCCTCGGCTACGCGCCGAAAACCGGCTCCGGGATGCCCGTCGCATCGGTTTCGACCTGGAATAATGCCCCGGCATCGGGCTCACGTTCGAAATCGGCGGGCTCGAAGCGCGATGACGCAGTGGTCACATACAGCGTGCTCATATCTGCGCCGCCAAATGCCGGGCAAGATGTCAGAGATGCCGGGAATTTGATGCTGCGTTCGACCTTGCCGTCCGGGTCATAGCGTTTGACGGCGCCGCCCCGCATATGAGCGACCCAGACAAAGCCGTCTGTATCGACCGTGGCGCCATCGGGCACGCCGTCCCCGTCGGCGACTTCGATAAACACCCGTCGGTTTTCTATTGTGCCGGCGGCGGCGTCGAAATCGTATGCCCATATCGTTCTTTTGAGGGAATCCGCGAAATACATCACGGAATCGTCGGGGCTCCAGCAGATCGCATTCGAAATGGCGACCGGTCCCCCCATCTTATGAACCGAATGGTCGGGATCGAACCGGTAAAGCGACGCGACCTCGCCATAACCCGGGTCTTCCATACCGCCGCACCAGAAGCGGCCCTGACGGTCAACCTTGCCGTCATTCAACCGCACCGCATTCATCCGGCCATCGCCTTCCGGATCCGTCAGCTCCTCGTAGGAACCATCGGCCAGGTCGATATATCCAAAGCCCATTCTTGTCCCCGCGATCAGGCGCCCGGGGCCGGCGAAACCGATTGACCCGATCTCCGTCTGGACCCGCCAGTTCTTGACGTCTCCGGTCGCGGGGTCCAACCGGTAGATCATCGGGTTCCTGATATCGACCCAATACAATGCCTGTTCGGTGTTCGACCAGATCGGCGATTCTCCGAGGATGCAGGACTGTTTAACAGCGACGGTGGGTTCAGACATCTTCTAACTCCGCGATAAGCAATATTGCAGAGTTATTAGCACACCGGGCACCGGCATGCCTCCCCTCACCCTAAGCCGACAAACCGGACCTGGTTCAGGGGCGGTTTTGCGCCGGCATCTTGCCCTTGAGGCGGAACACATAACCGATGATCTCGGCCGCGGCCTTGAACTGTTCCTGGGGAATTTCCTAGTCGACGTCGACATTGGCGTAAAGCGCCCGCGCAACGGGCGGGTTCTCGACAATGGGAATACCGTTCTCTTCCGCCACTTCACGCATTTTGAAGGTGAGAAAATCCTGGCCCTTGGCGATCAGTACGGGTGCGTCCATGTCGTCGAGATCGTATTTCAGGGCGACAAATGGGTCGGGTTGGTGATGACCCCCCAAGCTTCCAGCACCGCCGCCATCATGCGTTGGCGCGTCCGCACTCCGGGCATGGACCGCCGCGGCATTGACGATGCTGAAAGTACTCATGACGTTGTCTCCTCAACGCGCGTTTCCAAAGAGCGTGTCACTGGCACAGCATGTCGATGGTGCGTATCAGCATGCTTTTGGACACCTGGATAATGCTGAGATTGGCTTCGTAGGACTGCTACGCTTCGCGCATATTCATCATCTCGGCCAGCAGATTGACGTTCGGTACCGCGACATATCCGTTCTCGTCGGCTGCCGGATGCTGCGGGTCGTATTTCTTATTGAATTCCTTCTTAGCGACCTCGATCTTGTCGGTCTTAGCGACCTCGATCTTGTCGATCTTAGCGACCTCGATCTTGTCGATCTGAACCTTCTTGGCATCGAGCACCCGGTCCAGCGTATTTTTGAATGACACCTGTTTTCGGCAATACCGCTCGTCACCCTGCCCGGACGGCAGGGAGTTCGCGTGCGCAATATTTTCGGAAATCACCCGCAAACGGGTGCCCTGCAGGCGCTTACCTGCAGTCGATATCTTGATCGATTTGATCAGGTCGATAATAGAGCTTCTCCTGCGCCGGCGTGGCTGACGATATCAGCCGGAGGATCGCCGTCTTCGTCGATTTATGGATTGCCCGCATCATCGCTGCGGCCGCCCAAGTGCATGTTTGAGCATGTTGGTATGCTTGGAATAGATGTTGCTCGCGAGCCAATGGTTTGCCTGGGTCTCGGTAACCTTGGTGAGCTGTTCTTTGAGAATGACCGAGTTCCCTGCCGGGGGGTCTCGTGAGTGGCTTTTTCGGAATCGTTCCAGTATTTCGAATTCTTAAGCGTTGCCCCGATATGCATCGAGCTTGTCTTTTCGAGCGTCGCTGCCCGCATCTGCGGGCGCATCATTTCGCGGAATTGAAGCTTTTTCAGATCTTTCGGCCCGTAGCCCAGGGTATCAGAGTTGGCGATATTATGGGACAGCACCTGCTGGCGCTCGCACAGCCAGTCCATGCGCTCGGTCGCCATCTGAAACAGTTTTAGATTGTTAAGATCCATCGCCTCACACCGGTTTCCGGTCCCTGCCGGTAATCCAGATAAAACTTCACGGGAATTTGAAGTTTCCCAAGCCTGTGTTAATAAACCGGAAATCAGTGGCAATGGACGAGTGTGCGTCGGTGCCAGACGTTACAAGTAGTGATGGAGGAAATATGCTCTATCTCACAAGAAAAGCCGGTGAATCGGTGGTCATTAACGATGATATCGAGGTGACCGTCGTCGATATTCGGGGCCGTTCTGTTAAGCTCGGGTTTACCTTCCCGCAAGGTGCTTCGGTCCTGCGCCGGGAACTTTACGAAAAAATCCAAAAAGAAAACCAGGAAGCGGCCCAGACCGATACGAACTTCCTGACCTCTCCGGCGGAGATGCCTGAAGAGGCCGGCGAATAACGCGATGGGCGGAATGGACATCCCCACCCGCACCCTCAGACGTCCGACCGGAAACGCCAAACAAATCGAAGCCGATATCTGCGTCGTCGGCTCGGGCGCCGCCGGCATATCGGCAACCCTCGAAGCCGCCCGCGCCGGCAAGCGTGTCGTCCTGGTTGAAGCTTCCCCGACGCTTGGCGGACAGGCCGTCAATTCGATTATCGGTACCTTTTGCGGGCTGTATTCGAACGGCCCGGAAATCGTCCGCCTGACCTATGGTATTGCCGATGACATTCTCAGCGACCTCAAAGCAATAGACGCCGCGCGGGACCGGACGGCGCGCAATTCGATCATCGTCCAGTACGACGAAATCGCGCTGGCCCGCTGGATCGACAACGCCGTCACCGAGGCCGGTATCACCGTGCTGATGGGCGCGGTGGTGCGGAACGCATCGCTTTCCGGTCGACGCATTACGGCACTCGAAATAGCCACGCGGTACGGCGATGTCGTGGTCGAAGCCGACGGCTTCGTGGATGCGTCGGGCGATGCGACAATCGCGTGGCACGCCGGGCTTTCGGTGCGCGAGCCGGTCACCCCGATTTACGGGACCCAGGTGGTCCTGTTCGAAAATTTTGATGAAGAAGCGGCGAACAGTATCG
>Ga0315321_10003674_pt1 | contig 11887 bp, 15 predicted proteins | sample M180m21515metaG_FD_203464 | JGI IMG/M metagenome (GOLD analysis project Ga0315321, IMG submission 203464) | Ammonia-oxidizing marine archaeal communities from Monterey Bay, California, United States - M1 80m 21515 | ecosystem: Environmental > Aquatic > Marine > Intertidal zone | place: USA... | reverse complement strand
TTAAAGTAAAGCTTAAGCCTGTACTACCTCAGAACTTCTTAATTGATCCTGTAGCTACGTCTGTAGAAGACGCTATGGGCGTGGCTGTTGATGAGTTTGTTAGTCTACATCAAGTAGAAATTTTACAAGAGCAGGGTGTTTACCGCGACGTGTACGTAGGTTCTGCTGCACCAGATACGGACCTTGAGCCTGACCAAGACATTACAATCTACAACGACGACAAGGTTAGACTAACTAAGTACTATGGTTTAGTGCCACGAGAGCTTCTAAATTCCGCTATGCAGGACGAAGACGAAGAAGAGGTACTAGAGCAAAAGTCTGAATCAAAGTACGTAGAGGCCGTTATAGTAATCGCTAACGGCGGTATACTACTTAAGGCTGAAGCTAACCCCTACATGATGCAGGACCGACCTATAGTAGCATTCCCTTGGGATGTAGTACCCGGAAGGTTCTGGGGCCGTGGTGTATGTGAAAAAGGCTACAACAGTCAGAAAGCACTCGACACCGAACTACGTGCTCGTATTGATGCGTTAAGCCTTACGATACACCCAATGCTTGCTATTGACGCTACACGCTTACCACGAGGTGCTAAACCAGAGGTACGCCCCGGTAAAATGATACTGACTAACGGAGACCCTCGTGAAGTACTACAGCCTTTTAACTTTGGTCAAGTGGGTCAAATTACTTTTGCTCAGGCCGGAGCCTTGCAGCAGATGGTACAGCAAGCTACAGGAGCCGTTGACTCAGCAGGAATTGCAGGTCAAGTTAATGGCGAAAGTACTGCCGCTGGTATTAGTATGTCTCTTGGCGCTATTATTAAACGCCATAAACGCACACTGATTAACTTCCAGCAGTCTTTCCTAATCCCGTTTGTTAAAAAAGCAGCCTATAGGTACATGCAGTTTGACCCAGAAAACTACCCTGTGTCTGACTACAAGTTTAACGCCAGCAGTACTTTAGGCATTATTGCAAGAGAATACGAAGTAACTCAGCTTGTACAACTGTTACAAACTATGGGCAAGGAGTCGCCGCTGTACAACACATTGATACAGTCTGTTGTTGACAACATGAACCTGTCTAACCGTGAAGAACTAGTAGCAGCGTTGGCTCAAGCTTCACAACCTAACCCTGAAGCACAGCAAATGCAACAACAAGTACAACAACTACAGATGCAGTTCCAGCAGTCACAGACTCAGGCGCTATCTGCACAGGCTCAAGAGTCACAAGCGCGAGCTGCTAAGTTGTCAGCAGAAGCTCAGGCTGTACCACAGGAGCTTGAAATAGATAAAATTAACGCCGTTACCCGAAACCTTCGTGAAGGTGACGCAGAAGATAAAGAGTTTGAGCGACGAATGCGCGTTGCTGATACTCTCCTTAAAGAAAAACAAATAGAAGGAAAAACTAATGTTAACCGACCACGAGTTAAAAAACCTACTCCAGAGAGTCAACCGGGAGTTCCAAGGAACATTCCAGCGCCTCGAGGACCTAGAGGACCAACTGGCCCAACTGGAAACCAAGGTGGAGGAGTTGTCTAATGCCAAGAAAACGGGGACCAGCCAAAGGAAAAGCACGGGTAAAGGTAACGTCGTCAGGAAAGAAAGTTAGCTACGGCCAAGCAGGTAAGGCTAAAGGAGGAGGCGCTCGTGTAAAACCGGGAACGTCTAAAGGAGACTCTTACTGCGCTCGATCACTAGGTATTAAAAAACGTCTACCTAAGTCTAAGCAAAACGACCCTAACACGCCTAATAACTTATCAAGAAAGCGTTGGAAGTGTTCTGGCGCTAAATCAAGAAGGAAATAGACATGCCACAAGGAAAAGGAACATACGGAAAGGTTGTAGGTCGTCCACCAGCCAAGAAAAAAAAGAGAGGTACTTGTGCCAGCAAAAAGAAAAAAGGCTAACGACGCTTGTGCAAAAAAGGTCAAAGCTAGGTATAAAGTTTGGCCTTCTGCATACGCTTCCGGTGCTGTAGCTAAATGCCGTAAAGTAGGCGCTAAGAACTGGGGTAATAAAAGTGGCCGTAAAAAAAAGTAAGAAAGGCGCCGCACTTAAAAAGTGGTTTAAGGAAGAGTGGGTAGACGTTAAGACGGGCAAGCCTTGTGGTCGAAAGTCAGCAAAGAAAGGCGAGAGCAAACGCCCTTACCCATCTTGTAGGCCTAAAGCTGTTGCAGCTAAGATGACTAAATCTGAAAAAGCTTCGTCATCTCGCCGTAAAACAGGACCAACAAGAATAGCCCACTCAGTCACAGCTTCTGGAAAACGAAGGAAAACTACAAGAAACGCTTGACATTCTTTAAAAAGTATGATATAATAAAACTATAGTTAACAACATTAGAGAAACTAATGACATCTGAGCTTGAAACTTATTTTAACAACTACAATAAACTCTTCAATAGTGAAGGTTTCAAACAACTCGTACAAGAGCTTTCTACTAACGCACAACAACTAGCAGACATACAGAGTGTAAAAGACGTAGAAGACCTTTTCTATCGTAAAGGCCAAGTAGCTGCTTTTGCAACAGTAATTAATTTACAAGGTACTATAGAAGCGGCTAAGGACCAAGCAGAAGCCGAAGAAGAGGGACCTGTAGGTGTATAAAATATACGACTTCCGTTGTACTAACGGACACGTCTTCGAAGATTTTGTAAAGAGTGGTGTTACAACCAGTAGGTGCGGTTGTGGCGCTAACGCTACAAAAATGGTATCTGCCCCGTCTTTTCACCTTGATGGTTCTACTGGGGACTTCCCCGGTAGGCACATGAAGTGGGTACGAGAACACGAAAAAGCAGGTAGAAAATGAAAATCTCCACAATGATTATAATCACGGAGTTTAATTATGTCACGAGCAACAATGATTGATTCACAGCCTGAAGAGGACAACGTGGACACCATTGAAAACGAAGCAGAAGAGACTCAACTAGAAGAAGTTGAACAACCTCAAGAACAACCTGCAGTTCCAGAGAAGTACCAAGGTAAGTCAATGGAAGAAGTTGTACAGATGCACCAAGAAGCTGAAAAGCTTTTAGGTCGTCAGTCTTCTGAAGTAGGAGAGCTTCGTAAAGTAGTAGATGATTATATTAATGTTCAACAATCTACTCAAGCACCTCAACAACACGTTGAGCCTGAAGACGATATAGACTATTTTACAGACCCTCAAGGTGCTGTTAATCGTGCTATTGAGAACCATCCTAAAATTAGAGAAGCAGAGCAGTACACGACGCAGTACAAAAAACAGTCGTCATTGTCTACGCTTCAAGCTAAACACTCAGACATGCAACAGATCCTTGGTGATCCTAATTTTGCAGACTGGATTAAAGCGTCTAAGATTAGAACTCAATTGTTTGTACAAGCTGACCAACAGTATGACGCTGACGCTGCTGACGAACTCTTCTCACTCTGGAAAGAACGGAAGACAGTAGCCCATCAAACTGCCAAAGTTGAAAAACAGGCACGTAAGCAAACACTGAAAGCAGCTAGTACAGGTAATGCACGAGGCAGTGCTGAAAAGACACGTAAAAAAGTATATCGTAGGTCCGACATTATTAAACTAATGAAAAACGACCCTGATCGTTATCAAGCCTTGTCAAAAGAAATTATGGCGGCTTATGCAGAGGGTCGAGTCAGATAATCTAGGAGATTGACATGGCTACTGCTACATATCCCGGCGCAGGGGGTAATACTGCGAAGACTGAAGCGGCTACTTTCATTCCAGAAATCTGGAGTGATGAAATTATTGCGGCTTACCAAAAGAACCTGAAAATGGCCCCGCTTGTTAAAAAGCTGGCTATGACAGGTAAGAAGGGCGACAAGCTTCACATCCCCAAGCCCGTACGTGGTGATGCAAATGTTAAGGCTGCTGACACTGCAGTTACTATCATTGCAAACACTGAAGGCGAATTGACTGTAGACATCGACCGTCACTTCGAGTACTCACGCTTGATTGAAGACATCGTGGAAGTTCAGGCTCTTTCTAGCCTCCGTCAGTTCTATACAGAAGATGCTGGTTATGCTCTTGCTGTACAGATTGACAACGACCTCCACGCAGCCGGTACTGGCTTTGGTGATGGTGGTGCTGTAGTATTCAGCCCAGCAGAAACTGACTACCAGCACTCTGGTTGTTTCTTTAACGACGGCGGTACTACTACCCAGTACACTGACGACACTATTGTCCCAGCAGACGTATTCACTGATGCGTTCTTCCGCGACATGATCCAAAAGTTGGATGACAACAACGTACCTATGGACGGACGTTCGTTAATCATTCCTCCTTCGGTTCGTAACACTATCATGGGCATTGATCGTTATGTGTCTTCTGATTTTGTAAACGGTCAGGTAGTCAACAGTGGTCTTATTGGTAACCTCTACGGTGTGGACGTTTACGTCTCAGCTAACTGCCGAACTATTGAAGCGGCTGGCGACAACACTGCAGGAGCTGCTGATACCCGTGCTGCTCTTTTGTTCCACCGTGACGCTATTGTCATGGCAGAGCAACAGGCCGTACGTTCACAAACCCAGTACAAGCAAGAGTACCTCTCAACTCTGTACACGGCTGATTGCCTGTATGGTGTTCAGGTATATCGCCCTGAAGCTGGTTTCGTTCTCGCAGTCGCAGAGTAACGATAAAAGGGGGTCAGAAATGGCCCCTTCTTTTTTTTGCTGGAGTATTTAAATGGGTATTTTTCGTGGACCGGGCGGAACAGGTGACGCAACTACAGATGCCATAGCGTCTCAGGTAAGCGTTGATTCGGCCACTGCTTCATTAAAAGCAACCGAAGCGGCGAATAGCGCGACACAATCAGCAACGTCTGCGGCAAGCTCTGCTACATCGGCAACAAATGCAGGAAGCTCAGAAACTAACGCGGCAACGTCGGCATCTAACTCGGCAGGTTCAGCGACAGCATCTGCAAATTCTGCAACAGCATCTGCAAGTTCAGCTACGGCCTCCTCTAATTCAGCGACTTCTGCTAGCACCTCAGAAACAAACGCAGGAAATAGCGCAACAACAGCACAAACAGCTCAATCGGCCGCAGTGGCCGCTAAAACAGCCGCAGAGACCGCGGAAACAAATGCCTCTACATCAGCAGGTACCGCAAGCACAAAGGCCGGAGAAGCCTCTACAAGCGCTATAAGCGCACTCAACAGCGCAAGCCTAGCAGGAACTCGAGCGACGTCGGCATCTAACGATGCGGCTAGCGCAGAGTCTAGTGCAACTTCAGCGGCATCTAGCCTGACATCTATTAATGCTTTTTATCTTGGAAGCGCCTCATCAAACCCGACAGTAGATGGTAACGGGAATGCTGTTACGGCAGGTGATTGGTATTTTAATACGTCAGATAACACCACAAGAATTTATACGGGTTCCGCGTGGAACACTATTGAAGCCGTTGGATCAACTAATGTTGCCGCCGCTGGTGCGTTAATGGATTCAGAGGTAACAAATCTTGCACAAGTAAAAGCATTTGACTCATCAGACTATGCTACCTCTGCCCAAGGAACCACTGCTGACAATGCACTTCCCAAAGCTGGCGGAGCAGTGACCGGCGCCATTACTACTAATAGCACCTTTGACGGACGTGACGTAGCTACAGACGGGACCAAGCTGGACGGTATTGAAGCCTTAGCAGATGTAACAGACGCTTTAAATGTCACAGCCTCTGGCGCTCTAATGGACAGTGAAGTAACTAACTTGGCGCAAGTTAAGGCTTTCGACTCTACTGATTACGCGACTTCCGCACAAGGCGCTACTGCCGACTCGGCAATGCAGAATTTAGTAGAAGATACCTCTCCTCAGCTAGGTGGAAACTTAGATTTAAACTCAAATAATATTACTGGCACTGGAAACATAACAACAACCGGAACCTTGCAAACATCCTCTAACGTAATTGTTGGGGGAGACCTAACGGTTAACGGAACCACTACTACGGTTAATACTGAAACCATTAACCTTGCAGATAACAACATTGTCTTAAATAGCAATCACACTGGCGCTCCCTCTCAAAACTCAGGCATTACTGTTGAGCGTGGAACTAGCGCAGATAAAGTATTTCAGTGGAATGAAACAACTGATGTCTGGGAAACTGATGATAATTTTAACGTTAATGGAAATATCACTGTTACGGGTAATGTGGATGGCCGTGACGTAGGAGTAGATGGCGCTAAACTAGACAACATTGAGGCTAATGCAGACGTAACAGACGCGACTAATGTTTCCGCCGCTGGCGCTTTGATGGACAATGAGGTTACTAATCTCTCGCAAGTAAAAGCATTTGACTCTTCTGATTACGCCACAGCCGCACAAGGATCTACTGCTGACTCTGCTTTGCAAAACGTAGTAGAAGACACTACGCCACAGCTTGGTGGTGACCTTGCGTCCAACGGCAATGATGTTGTTTTTGCTGATAATGACAAGGCTATCTTCGGCACTGACTCTGACTTACAAATCTACCACTCAGGCTCTGCTTCACACATTACTGACTCAGGCACTGGAAACCTTTTGATACAAGGCACTGACGTTAGATTGCAGAATGCAGGAGCTACTGCTAACTACTTAAAAGGAACAGATGGAGCAGAGGTTTCTTTATTTTATGCAGGTGGTGAGAAACTAGCCACAAGCTCATCAGGCATTGACATAACCGGTAATGCTAATTTTGCTGACAATGGTAAGACTATCTTCGGTGCTGATAATGACCTACAGATTTATCATGATGGGTCTAATAGCATTATTAATGATTCAGGGACGGGCGATCTTCGAATAGGTGGATCAACAAACGTACAAATTTGGAACTCAGCTACAAGTAAGTTGTCAGGTAATTTTAATGGAGATGGAGCCGCTACTTTATACAACAACGGCGGAGCTAAATTAGCGACAAGTAGCTCAGGTATCGACGTTACTGGTAGTGGCACGTTCACAGGCGATGTGATTGTTGGCGGGGCTTCAGGTGGAAAAATTATTGTTGCAGGACAAAACTTTGATAGCTTTGAAACTTCTATTGCAACGCCCTCAATGTATCAAACAGGCTCGGGCGGGTCAGGTATATTTGCCGAAGAAGGGCATTTAGTAATACAACCAAGAACCAATAATTCTTTACGATCTGTAGTGATTGCCGCTCCTAGATCTCAAGGACCAGTCGTTGTAACTGAAGAGCGTTTGCGAGTTAGCTCCTCAGGTATTGATGTTACTGGAGATGTTGTAACTGACGGTCTTACTGTTGCAGGAGACGTGTCGATAGACAGCGGAACTATAAAGCTAGACGGAAACTACCCCGTAGGAACAGATAACGTTGCAATTGGTGATACCGCTTTAGATAGTATTCAATCAACCGCTCTTCGTAACGTAGCTATCGGCTCAAAAGCTCTTACAGGGGTAACTACCGGAGATGACAATGTTGCTATCGGATTTCAAGCCGGTCTGCAGACAAACTCTATCGACAATATTGCTATAGGAAACTACGCCTTAGACGGTGTTGATAGCGGAACTGGTCGAAATATTGCAATCGGCAAGTATTCTATGACATCAAATTTAGCATCAGGGTGCTTTGCTAATACTTGTTTGGGATATAGGACAGGAAATCAAATAACTAGCGGCAATGACAATACTCTTCTGGGCTATGAAGCTGGCGTGGCAATTACAACTGGGTCGGACAACGTCGCTATTGGAAAAAATACTTTAGACAATATCAATACCGAAAACTACAACGTAGCAATAGGCCATTCTGCTTTAGGGGGAGCCTCATCGAGCAATTATTCTACTGCTGTTGGATATCGAGCAGGATTGTTAATTACAACAGGATCTCATAATACTATTCTTGGATCGTATACTGGAAACCAAGACGGCTTAGACATTCGCACATTAAGCAACCGAATTGTTATTACTGATGGTGGTGGCAATATTGGTATGTATGTTGATAACAGCCAAGACGCTCACTTTGATGGCAACGTTATTGCTTACTCAACCACTATTTCAGATCGTCGGCTTAAATCAGACATTACTAATATTTCTAATGCGTTAGATAAAGTAGGCCAAATAAACGGCGTAACTTTTGTACGCAACCACAATGGCGAAAAAGCCGCAGGAATTGTAGCTCAAGAAATTATGGAGGTTTTGCCGGAGGCTGTTAAGTCTCAAGCTTTACCACTACAAACAGGAGAGCAAGACAAAGAGTATTATGTGGTTGAGTATGACGCGGTTACAGGGTTGCTTGTAGAAGCTGTTAAAGAGTTGAAAGCTCGTGTTGAGGCATTGGAGTCTAAGTAATGCCACTACAGTCATCAGGACAAATTACTTTAGACGAAATCCACGTTGAGGCTGGAGGAACTACTGATACCCAAGCAACTGTAAACGATACGGATATTAGAGGTTTAATTAGCGCATCATCAGCCAGCGAAATGGAGTTTGCTGATTTTTATGGTGCTGATGGTGGCGGAGGTGGTGGTGGCGGCGGAGGCATATCCGAAGGTCTTTCTAGTTCTTTAGATAGCGTTACTGGTCAAAACGCATCATGGTCTACGCGTAACGTAGATATTTCTGCTTATGCAGGAGAAGACGTTAAGTTAGTTTTTATTTATACCAACGGCTCATCAGGAACGTCTTACCAAGGAGACTTACAGTTAGATGACATCAGGTTGGACGGTACGACTTACTCATTTGAAGCCTCAACTGAAAGCTGGCAAACATCCACTACAGATGTTCCCGCTAGTAGTTACAGTGGCGCATCGTTTGTAAGTCTAGCAACAGGTACTACATCTTACAGATGGAACAGGGATGCTTTTGGAACACCCTCTGGTAGCACAGGGCTCTCAACGGCAGACGCAGGAACATATTACGTTTACGCAGAGACCAGTGGTAGTGGCACGTTGGGCGATAACTATGTACTTCGATCACCTACAGTAACTTTAGGATCAAGCCCTACACTTCAATACGCAGAAGCCAGATCTGGAGGCAACATTGGCACGTTGAACGTGTACTTAGATGTTCAAGGATCTGGCGGAGGTGGCGGGGGAAGTAACTCTGACTTTGGTAGCTACTCTTATTCTTCTACTAACCAAACTCAAACTGGGGACACGCTAGAGCAAACGGCTATAACATCCTCGGGAAATGGTAACACCTGTAGAATTTTCGTTAGGTTTAGGCTTTCTGGGACAACCCTTTATTTAGAGTGCTCGGAAAAAATAGGTGTCAACGCAACTATGCGAAATGCAAACTCGTCAGGAGCGGCCACTGGCTCTTTTACACAATTAACAAGCGCCTTTACGACTATGGGAACGCTTACAGTTCCCTCAACTGTTGATGTAAAGATAAATTGGACCTCAACGTCAAGCGGCAGTACAGGCTCTGCCTCTGTTTCTCCTTCATCTTTTTACTCAACGACATACGGTCTTCAAGATAATATTTACCGAACTTTAACTAATGGTCAGTCGGCTGGGTTTTACATTCAAGCGGCTACATTTTTAAATGGCAATAGAAGGATATTTGGATCTTTAACTCTTGGAGTCAATGCTACTGGGTACAACGAAAACGCAAGTATTGCTACTCATGACTTTGATGTTGAGTCCGTTGAGACAGGAGGAGGCGGCTTTATTCCTTAAGGCTGTTGATAAAATATGAAGCGTGAGATTTATAATGCGGAACTAAGCCCTACAACTGAAGAAGATCTTATTGTATCTGTTGGAGTAACCGTAAAGCAGTACAGCCAGCCTCCTGAGTACGGGGGTATTTATAGAGAAAAGTATGTAATGCGCGTTACTTCTTTTGAATATGATGTATTAGAAGAAGATCAGGCAAAAAGTATTAACGAAATCTTTGGGCTTATTGCAGAAACAAATACATACAAAGAAGCAATTGGAATTGAAATTTACGAGGATTAATCATGGCTACTACTATTAAACTTAAAAACGGCTCTGGTGCACCAACTACGTTAGCTAAAAGTGAACCTGCGTTTGACCTAACTAATAACCGTCTTTACACGGCGTCAAACACAAGCAATACAATTGTAGAAGTAGGTACAAATCCTAGCTCGCTATCTATTGCTGGAACTGCGGTTACATCCACGGCGGCAGAGTTAAATTTGCTTGATGGATCTTCAGCAGGAACTGTAGTTAATAGTAAGGGAGTTGTTTACAGCGGGGCTGGACAGGTTAAGGGCACCACACTGGCTCTTGGTAGTTGGGTAATTGAACAAGTATCAAATCATTTAATTTTTAAATACAACGGAAACTCTGTATTTAAGGTTATGACTACTGGCGCTATTGTTGCTGAAGGCGACATTACTGCGTTTGGTACAGCCTAATGACTCTTCAATCTGGTGGATCAATAAGCCTTGGAAAAATTCATGGTGAGGCTAGCAATTTAGCTGGGTCAACTCTTACGTCAACAGTGTCTATTAATGATCTTGATGTTAGGGCTTTAATTAACAAAGGCTTTTTTAATCAGTCTAGTTTTTCTGAGTTTTATGGTGCTCAATATCCTAGCGGTGGTGGTGGTGGAGGCTATGAGCCTTAATGATTGACCCTGTTACCGCTATCGCCGGAGCCTCTAAAGCATTTGCTATGGCGAAGGCCATGGTAGAAGCAGGGAGAGCTGCTGAAGACACGATGATGCAGATAAGTACTTGGTACGGACACGCATCTGATGTTATCTACGCAGACAACAAGGCAAAAAGAACATCACCTTTTAAGAAGGTTGTATTTAGGAAAAGTGTTGAAGCAGAGGCTATACAAGCTTTTGCCGCAAAGAAAAAGATAGAAGCACAGCAAAGAGACTTGATAACTATGTTGAACTACGCATACGGTAGTCAAGGACTTTTAGAGTTTCGTGAACTAAAGAAGAACATAGCAAGAGAAAGAGAAGAAACGGTTTATAGACAACAAGAACTAAAGGAAGCACTTGTTAGTTCTTTTGCTATAGTGACGATGACAGGGCTTTTAGCTGGGTTGTTAATGTTTATTATAACAGGTGGTAAGTAATGACTAGAACAGAGGAACTAATAGCTAGGCTCGAAGGACACGAGAAAGAATGCCTTGTTCGTTACGAAATGATTCAACGTCAACTTGATTCAGCAGGTAAGGACATTACTGTCAACCGTCAAGCTGTCTTTGCTTTGTATCCTTTTATTCTTGGTGCGTTAGTCTTTGCTGAGTACATAAGATGATAGAAGCACTCATAGGGCCTGTCACAGGCTTACTAGACAAGTTTATACAGGACAAGGACCAGAAGGCAAGGCTGGCCCACGAAGTCGCTACAATGGCTCAGATACACGCTCAGGAGCTTGCTACGGCACAGATAGAAGTTAACAAGGTAGAGGCAGCACACAAGTCCTTGTTCGTCTCTGGATGGCGACCTGCTGTTGGCTGGTGTTGTGTACTAGGTATGACAGGTAACTTTATGGTTATACCGTTTACTAATTTTATTCTGGCATTGTTGGCTATTGAAGTAACTATACCGCTTATTGATCTAGAGACTATGATGCCTGTACTTATGGGTATGCTTGGTCTTGGTGCAATGCGTTCTTATGAAAAAACTAAGGGCGTATCGAGGGAAAAATAAATGGCTAGAAAAGCTAAAACAGGAATGCTAACAGGTAAAACAGATAAACCTGCTATGCCCACAAAAGATACAACACCTCCTAAGACTGGCGGTGTTAAGCCTATGCGAGATGTTAAAGGCGACAGCACTCCTTCCGAAATAACGTTTACTTTTTTTGAAGGCGCTGAACGCGGTGATGCTAGTCCAACTTCTTTGTACGGCAGTAGAGAAGCTGAACAGTTAACTGAAGCAGAGCTACGAAAGTACTTTGAAGGTGACAAAGTAAACCGTTTGCCTGAAGTATTTGGTACGTTTGATAACTATCTTGCCTATATGACTGAGCGTGAACAGCTTATACAGTCTGG
>Ga0315321_10003673_pt1 | contig 11888 bp, 10 predicted proteins | sample M180m21515metaG_FD_203464 | JGI IMG/M metagenome (GOLD analysis project Ga0315321, IMG submission 203464) | Ammonia-oxidizing marine archaeal communities from Monterey Bay, California, United States - M1 80m 21515 | ecosystem: Environmental > Aquatic > Marine > Intertidal zone | place: USA... | reverse complement strand
AGTGCCCATTCTTTCTAAAGTTTCTTCTAGCTGCGGTCTGATTTTATTAGGATAGCAATCTGGAGTATGTGCACCCTTACCTAAGATAACAACTTCATCTCTTAAACCTCTGGCATTTATCCATCTACCTAAATAACCATCACTTTTTCCATTGTTATATATATAGGCGGTATCAAATACATTGCCTCCACTAAGATAAAAGTGGTCGAACATAGCGAAAGCATGATTGCTATCTGACTGGTTATCGCATCCAAAAACTAATCGAGAAAGATCTTTTTCTATTCCAGGTAAATTAGCTTTCTTTATTTCTTTTCTATTCTCTTTTATATCAAATGAAAATAAAGAGCCTGTAACGCTCTCTCCCTTGTCGCTCTCATAATAAACCCCAGAGCCTTTTCTCCAGCGATCAAGCGCTATCATATTCCCATGAGAGTCGTTATGAGGGACGATACTTGACTCTATACTCTCACTTTCTATTAACTCTTCAAAATGTTCTATTTCAATTGCGTAAATACCCTTCTCTGTAGTTATCTCTATAGTCTCAAATTCATTAGATCCTAATTGCAACTCTAATGCAGATGTCCTTTCCGTGTATTCTCCGCAATGCCAAGGCTGATTTATGATAAGCGTATTAGACGCATCTTTTATTGTTACCGTGCTTTCTGAAGCCAAGTTGGTTGCTGATCTAATAAGAGCAGTTGAACCATCTTCAAAAGTTAGATTTGCTTGCGCATTTAAATCAACACCCTGTGAGTTTAATTCTGATTCGCACTCTATTGCATTTGGATTAAGGAAATCTTTACCATTTACTTTACCCACTGCTAATCTTGAAATAGACATTGGATAGCATCCAATATCTAGAATAGACCCGCCGCCTAGCTCTTTATTAACCAATCTATGAGATTCAGGTACTTCTACTTCAAAACAAAACTCTGCATCGATTGTTAACGGGGGCTTAAAAGATTCTTTTAATATTTCACAAACTTTTAGCGTTTGGGGGTGAGACTTATACATGAACGCTTCCATTAACGTAGTGTTGTTCTTTCTGGATGCATCGATAAGTATCATGGTTTGAGTTGCATTCATGGTCATCGGTTTTTCACACAGGACCGCTTTATTATTTTTTAAAGCGCTTAAAGTTATATCAAAATGTGAAGGGTGAGGTGTAGCTATATATATTGCTTGAACATCAGGATCATTAATTAATTGTTCATAGCCTTCATACGCTAAACAATCATAATTATTAGCAAATTTCTCTGACCTCCCTGAAATGCTGGCTACAGCTTGTAAAACAGAATCTGTTTCCTTTAAAGCTTCCGCAAAGGCCTTAGCAATCATTCCTGTTCCTGCAATTCCCCACTTAGTCATTGTTTTTCCTATTTGTTTTTTAATTGCTCTAAAAGTTCTTTATGTTTCTCAGAATCAATAGGGTAAAAATAAATTATTACGAAGCTTATTGCTACTCCCAAAGCAGGAATTAAACTCATGATCGATTTCATGGAACTTATCGTTTGTTCACTTTGTGCTTCATTTGGTTCAAATCCAATGAAATTCAGAGTAAACCCTAATATGCCTATAGCTATCGCTATTGAACCCTTCTGAGCAAATGTCATAAAGCCATACAAAGATGATTCACTTCTGATACCTGTTTTAACTTCACCGTACTCAATGGTATCAGGCAACATAGACCAAAATAAAATGCCACCTGCTCCTGAACCTGCCCCTATCAAAGCAACTATAATTAAAAGTTCTAGAAGGGTTTGAATTGGATAGATAAAGAATAACAATAAACAAAAGAAAGTGATGGTAGATGAGACTAACCAGGTCTTTCTCTTACCAATTCTATTAGATACCCACCACCAAACAGGTATAGAAGCAAAAGAAATGATCCCGCTTGTAAATAAAATAGTCCCTTGATATTGATGTAGATCTAAAGCGTATTTTGTAAAGTAAACCAGGTTGTTCCCAAAGAAAATAGTAGTAACACCGACTATGAGCGTAGCAGAAAAAACCAGCCAAAAAGGCTTATTCTTTCCGATAGATCTAGCGGTCTCTATTAAACTTCCACTAACTCGATCAATTCCTTGGCTAGCACTGGGCTCTCTAACAGTATAAAGAGTTACAGCATGAATCATCATGGCAACAACTCCAGCAATTAAAGCCAAGTAAATAAATCCTTTAGCTTCATCCCCTTCACCAAACATAAAAATAATTGGAAAAGCACATAGAGCCATTAAGTTTGTACCCGTTTGGGCTCCAAGCATTCTAAATCCAGTAAGATTTGTCCTTTCTTCGCTATCTGCAGTTATCCTGGGAGTTAATGAAGAAAAAGGAACGCTAACAATGGTAAAGCAAGTTCGGTGTAATAAATTTATTAATAAAAGTATTACGAAAAGAGCCGTCCCTTCATATGGTGGTACCCAAAATAAAAGAAAAAAGGAAATGGCTAAAGGCAGATTACCAAAAAGAATATAAGGCCTATAGACGCCCCACTTTGTTCTTGTCCTTTCAGCTAAATACCCCATAAATGGATCTGTAAGAGCATCCCACATCATTCCAATCCCGTATATAACTCCTGCAAGTGCAGGAGAAATGCCTACTACATCTGTATAGAAGTAAAGAAGGTATAAACCAACTCCACTCCAGTATAGACAAATAGATATATCGCCTATTCCGTAGCCAATACGAGTTTTAAGAGTTAGCTTTTGTGCACTCAAAATATTTAGTTATTAAGAGAAACCAATCCATCTTCCTGAAGCTGCTACCACCGTCCAGATAGAGAATGATACAAAGCCTATAAGAATCAAAATTGTTCCTTCTTTTTTAACAATTAAAGGGTTGCGTACAAAGTAAACAAAAAGCACCCCAATTACAAGACCAATCATCTTTATCCAAAATGCACGACTGTAATAACATTTAACTGCTTCAGAGAGAAAAAGTGGTACACCAGTTAGGATTAAGAGTGAGAGGCCTAAAATAAAAAAATTTTTGGTTTGTTCTAATACGTAAATTTTATTAGTGCCTCTAAAAATTAATTTCATTAACTTAAAGTCCATTATGACAACAGATCCACCTAATATACCTAAGCCAATTAAATGGAAACTTTCTATAACTGGAAAAAGCCATATAGAGCTCCTTACATACTCCCCTATGAAGGTATCTTCTAATACATAGAAAATATCTATTAACTCTTTAGAAACCATCTATTCCCTCAAAAAGACTGTAATCAACTTCGCAGCTAGTTAATTCATTAATCCATCTAGGCTGAGGCTGTCTGTCGCAATCAAACCAATTATATGCAATCATTCTTCCGCTAATTATCACCGAAGACCATAAAACTAAAGATGTTATAGCGCTATTCTTCATGGATTTAGGTATAGAAGAATCTTTATCCCAAATCTTTGCTTCTTTAGACATTCTTCTATGAAAGAAAAAAGCATTTATTCCCGCAATAACTATTAGGAGCATTTTTATTCTGAAAAATATATTTTGGTAATTCCTAACTGGAATGGCATAAAATAATAATAGTCCTGTTACGGACATAACTAAAAATCCAAATATAGTTAACGGTAAAACTTTTCTATTCATTTCAGATATAGAAAGATTTTTGAATACTTTGCCAGTTAACCTTAAATCAACAAACAATAACGTTCCGAAGAACAAACAAATGGATAAAACGTGAGTTGATTCTATCCAAGGGTAAAGGTACAAGGACTCATGTAACGCTATACTCCATTCTGTTTCAGACAACCAAACGGTTAAATCAAGCATATTTCTTATTCATTCATATAAACTTGATGGCAAGCCACGCATACTTGATAAAGTTCAGCCCCTATCTCAAATAAAGCATTAGCGTCTTTTTTTTCCGCCGCCTCAAAAGCTTTCTGCCCTACTCCTTCAAGAAGGCCCGCAAAAACTATCCATTCATTTCTATTTTTAGATCTTGAAGGGATGCTAAGCAAAGAGGCGCTCTCTGTTATAACCTTTGCACCATATAAAACTCTTTCCCATTCTTCTTCATTAGTTGGTTCTAGACTAAACTCACCCTCTTCCGTTATAACGTAACCGGAAGACTCCCAAATGGCCTCGGAGGCAGGGGTTAAGAGATGAGCCATAAAATCATGCATATCGCTATGCTCATCTTCGCTTGCTACATTAAAAGGAGAGAAAGTTAATGTGAAAAATAATAAAACTAAATTCTTCACCTTTCTTTTGGATCCGAACCATCTCTGGGTGCTCCAGTTCCTGAAGAACCCATAAACACTTTACTGCCATCAGGAAAAGTTATATCTCTCCCATTAGCTATGCACCTAGGAAGACAAAGTTTCCCTTTGCTTTGATAGCCTCTAACGTTAATCACAGTTCCTGGTTTGATAGAATTTTTAGTAAGTCCATTTCTAATCAGAGTATTTGGAGTGCCTCCTTCTACCATCCATATGGTTGCTTTTGATTCTTTTAGAACTTCAACATGCACCCATGCGTGAGGGTTAATCCATTCAACTTTTACCACCTTTCCTGTGATGTTAATAGGTGCATTAGCATCAAATTCTGCTGTAAAAGCATGATGGCCATAAATTGTATAACTAAATGAGAAGAGAATTAAAAAAACAACGTAACTAAATATATTCCTCATAATTATTGCTCCTCTTCAGCTCTTGCGCCTGCCAAAATATTAGCCATGGCATAATTTCCTTCATGACACGCGTATTCATAAATTTTTTCTTGGGATGCTCTTAAAGGCATCTCGCCTTTCCAAACATCTTTGTAAGCTTCATCATCATTAACCTCAAATTGATAAAGAATTTCATTCTTCCCTACTCTGGTAAATTTTTCAGTAATTTCAGCTCCTTCAGATATTAATATCTGATGCCTTATCGCTGCTCTAAATTTTTGTTGTGGGTGATGATTTTTCGTTTTAACCACTAAAGTATTGCCTTCCCAAAAACCTATAGAGTCTCCTAGCCACCTTCTCATGTTATCTGGATTAAACTCAGAATTAAGTCTGATAATTCGAGCGTCATGATTCATTTCAACCATAATCATGACATAACCAGGAGATTGGACTATTTGGTAATTATTATTGTAAAGAACGTTTAACATAGGCGGTCCTCCACTAGACCCAAACCCGACAATGCACCTTTCCCCTAAAGATCTTAATTCAGGGTGATCTGCCTGCCTAAACATTCTTGCTATAGCTATAGCTTCTTTTCCCCAACCTATCCATCGTCTAGGTAATTTTCCATCTTCAGGGTAAGTAATAATAGAGCTTCTATAATCGCCATTAATTTTAAATAACTCTGTTCCAAAATCCATCCACGCTGTGTTATATCCTCCGACGTCTGCACCAGCTTTCGGTGTCTCTCCAAGTTCTAAATAATTATCTTGAGCATCAACAAATTCTTTTGTCATTCTTTTCGCAATCAAAGCATCTCTTTCATTAACGATTAGGGATTTATATTCATCAGGCCTTTCAAGAGTAGTTAAGCTAGCATTTGTCCAAGTTCCTTGTAAATCAGGATCTCCAAACCAAGTTTTCGGTGTCTCATATTCAGCTCCCAATAAGACTAAAGGCAAACCTATCATGGTTATAAAAAGAAATTTCATTAGACTAGTCTTTTGCTCTCCATTGACCATAAATAAGCTCCTCAACAAACTCCACACATTTAAACTGCTGTAATTCTGCATCCCTTCCTACCTTCTTATAAAGCATCATTTGTATAGTCCAAGGTCGAGTAAAGATCTCAGAATCTTCAATCGTTGCTTCATATTGCATCGTGTGTTCATTCATTAAAGTGTACTTTTCAGTAACCTTTAATTGATCGCTGTGAAAGTTTCCTGATCTATCCAGCCAAGTCTGACCATTAAAGCCTTTTGTTTCTACTACAAAAGAATCTTCTTCCCATTGCCCCCAAGATTGACCCATCCAAGAATCAACTGGGGGTTCTCCCGGGTCTTTTAAGTAAATATTTCGAGTAGCACCTGCGTACTCATAAGCTATAAAGAAGCTAGATTCACTATGAAATATTTGGAAAGGATATGGCATGTAAGTAGCTCTTGGTACTCCGGGTAAATAACACTTAATTTCAGGGTCTCTTTCTAACCAATTATTTTTATTTTCATCTCTTTGTTTTAAGGCTTTCTTTGTGTAAGGTATTTTACCGCCAACAACGGCACTCAGTCCTGCTGGCACAGAACCCACAGCACCTAAAGCTAAAATATCAGGGTGAGGAACAGGCACTACAGGACCTTCTACTAACTGCATTGCTGCTCTTGCAGGATGAGCTTCTAAATCATAATTTGCTGTATTTAAAACTTGCCAAACTCCATTTAGATCAGGCTTACCATTTGGCCCTCTAGGTAATTCTTCAGAAACACCATAAGAAGAAAAACAAAATATGAATGTAGCTATAAATGTATATAAGGTTCTCATTAAATAAAGTTTATTCCTTTTTTGGAATTTCTAAAACACCTAAATCTTTAAGATATTTTCTATTTGTGGTTTTTTTAGTAAAAGGTTCAGGGTTGTCTCTAAAGCTTTTCAAAGGCTGACCCAAGCCCTTAATACCTCTTTTTCTTACTCTATCCACTTTATTCGTATCAATTTCAATCAAAACAATATCTTCAGCTTCACTAGATTCATTCAATATTTCTCCTTCAGGTCCTAAAGCAATAGAAAGTCCTCTGCCTTGTTTTCCTCCTGCATTAACATCAATGTAATAACATTGTTGTTGTATAGCCGTTGCTCTGGCCATAATCTTTTCCTCATCTCGGTCACAAGTATCTGTCAAGCTTGGATGCAGTATTACCTGTGCACCGTTCATAGCAAGGGCTCTACTGGTTTCAGGAAACCATAAGTCATAACATATGTGCATTCCAAAGATGCCAACTTCCGGCACTTCAAACACGCAAGGCTGTAACCCAGGCGCTATTCCTACTTCGTAAGGCAAGAAAGGATAAGTTTTAGTGCAAGTAGTTACTAGATCACCTTTAGGAGAGATCACGGGAGCAATGTTTTTCACTTCGTCTTTAGTATGATCATAAAATGAACCAGGGATATACCAAACACCTAATTCTTTTGCGATGTCCTGGAATTTAGGTAGTTGTTTTTCTAAAGAATACTCCAATGAACGACTTGAACCACCAACAGCTAGTTCACTCAGAACAATCATCTGAACCCATGAGTACCTTTTAGCAACTTGGTAAGTCTTTTCTACAACTAGATTAAAGTTGTCTGAATAGTCTAAATCTAGCTGTAATGCAGCTATTGAGAATGGCTTCATAACAAAACTTTACCATAATGTTTAAATTATTAGGCTTTGTTATTTGATTATCAGATTTCTGATCTCGATAGAGTCTGCAGATTTCTCAGACAAAATACCTGAAATAACAATAAATTTTAGGTTTTTATTAGGATTGAGCTCTTTTTTAATGATCTTCAATGCAGAGTTAACATTTTTTTCATGGTCTGAATGCATTTTCGAATAAAAAGAGTTTACGGAACCTGCTAAAGAAAGTTGCTTTAAAGTTTTTTTATTACTACTAAATGCATAAACTGGAATCATAAAAGGTTTAGCATTTGAAACTATTTCCGCTGTTTGTCCAGATCTAGTTATGGCAATAATCCCATCAGCTTGAATTGATTCTGCTATTGATTTAGCTGCAATCCCTAAATGTTGCCAATCCGTATCTACAATTAACTTAGATTCGTAACCTAAAGTCCGATATTTCTCAGTTTGTTTGGATATCTTAGAAATAAAATCTACACACTCTACTGGATATTTACCTATGGTTGTCTCCCCAGAGAGCATAACAGCGTCAGCACCTTCATATATTGCATTAGCAATATCAGTTACCTCAGCTCTAGTTGGTGTTGGATTCTCAATCATCGACTCCAAAAGATGGGTTGCTACTATGGATCTAACACCATACTTAGCACATTTAGACATTATCTTCCTTTGTATATTTGGTAAATTGAATAAATCTGTTTCTATTCCTAGATCTCCTCTTGCAACCATAACTCCATCAGAAGCTTTTGTGATTTCATCAATATTAGTTAAACCTTCACTATCTTCTATTTTAGAAATTATTTTTACTTTCTTAATTTGCTTTTTTAATAACAGTCTTAAATCTTTAATATCACTTGCTGACCTTACAAACGACAAAGCAATAAAATCTACATCCTCTTTTAGACCGAAAAAGATATCACCCTTATCTTTTTCTGTGATTGACGGAAGATTTATCCTTATCCCAGGAAGGTTCACATGTCTCTTGCTTCCTAACTTCCCTCCATCTATTACCTTGCATTCAAGTTCATTTTTATATTTCTTTAAAACTTTAAAATTTAGCAGACCATTATCTAATGAGATAAGTGTTCCAACCTTTACACTGTCTATAAGCTCATCATAATTCACCCGAATAGATGTAGTCTCTACGTCAACTGCATCTCTCACGGTAAAGGAAACTAACTGTCCTGGAGTTAAATCTACTATAGAAGTTGAATCGCCAGTCCTAATTTCAGGTCCTTGAGTATCTAGCAGTATGCCAACTGGTGTCTTTACTTCTTTATTAAGCTTTCTAATTCTTTCAATAATTTTCTTAGCTGACTTATGGTCAGAATGCGACATATTTAATCTAGCAACATTCATGCCTGCTTTATAAAGTCTCTTCAGGCTAGAAAAACTTTCAGTAGCAGGTCCGATAGTGCAAATTATTTTAGTTCTTTTCATAATCAATGAAGGATGCGGATTCTACTGAAGTTATTTAAGAAAGCCACAAAAAAAACGGGCCCAAAAGGACCCGTTCTTATTGAGCTAATTGGATTAGAACTTATATCTAAGATCTATACCCATAGTTCTTGGTGAAAGTGCACCAACCGTTTTAGCAAAGTTATTTTCATGATCGCCTGTACCTAATGAATAGTATTGGTCATTATCCATTACATTATTAACATAGGCTCTAACGCTAACTTTGCCGTCTTCACTCCACCACGAAGCGCTTACGTTAGTGGTGTCTCTAGCTTCAATCATATCAAGCTCTCGCTGTATTCCTGAGGCAGAGAAATCACCCGTGTAAGAAAAGCTAGCTAGTAACCAAATAGGACCCCATCTAGAATCCACTTCATAAGTAGCTCTTACGGTATATTTAATTTCTGGTATACCTTTTAGAGGCCCACCTTTTAAGTTAACGGTGTAGTCTTGTGCTTGTGCTTCGGTAATAACACTACAACCAACATAACCTTGTAAACAATCTCCAAAAACAGGAACTGGATTAACAGGGTCATCAGTCATAAAGACGTTGTAATCTTCACCGTATTCAGTTTCAGTCCAACTAAAGTTACCTGCTAAAGTTAATCTATCACTGGCAGCATAGTTCATTTCTATTTCAAAGCCTTCGTTAGTTATTCCATTAGCATTTGAAACAAAATTAGCGCCTGAACCCCTAATAGGATCAAATTGCTCTAATTCATCTTGGTATCCATCGTAATCATAATGATAAATTGAAGCAAATATCTGCAACGTATCGTCAAGGTGTAGGCCCTTGTATCCAAACTCCACAGCTTCTACTTCTTCTTTATCATAAGAAACCAATGCTTGGCCTGTACCAGTTGGGACACCATATTGATCTCTAGCGTCATCACGCTGTCCTGAAACACCTAACGCGTAACCGCCTGATCTATAACCAGTTGTAACTGAGAAATAGTAAAGCTGATAATCATTTGGTGAATAGTCCAAATTAATTCTGAAGTTGGTATCACTCCAAGTATCTTCTCCATCAATAACTCTTGTATAACTATATGGAATACCTTGTCCTAATCTCAAAGGAGTAGCACAACTTTCAGCAGTCATATCACACGAAGGTGTTAGAGGGTTTGATGTATCTAAAGACAAAGGGTAAACCGCACCAGCAGGAACTATACCTAAGGCTGCGTATTGAGAGTATAAAGCTACCAAGGCAGGATCAAAATTCCATACAGCGTTACCCATAGCAACGTTAGTCTGAGCAGAAGGAGTTGCATCTGGTCCAACTGGAATATAAGGTTGTCCTGCTAAAAGGTTTATGACTGGCAAGTAACCAGCTAAAGCACTCGCATAAAGCTCTGCATAACCACCAGTTATTTCCATTGCTTCTTTATCATCTTCAGCGTATCTGGCACCTAAAGTTAGAGAAAATTCATCATTGATTTGCCAAGTGCCTTGAGTAAAGTAGGCAACGGCATCAGTCTGTACTTCATTTTCATGACCATATACACGACCTAAAGGATCTCCTGACCATCTTCCAGTTATTGTCGTACCCATAGGCGCATCACCAGCTCTAACGTGAGGAGTGGCCGCATCTGAAGCCCATCCTAATATAGACATTAAACTTTGATATTGAGTGTAGTACTCAAAAGGTGCTCCAGGAAGGTCTAACTGAATTCCAGTTAATGCTTTTACGGTACCAAAAGTAGTGTCTAGTAAACCATAATTCGCTGCATTTAGAATAGTAGGTACGTTATTGTGTAATCCGTAAGTTTGCTGTCTATTTTCATCCATAAAGAAAATACCAGAAGTAACTTCAACGTCTTCAGTTAAATTCCAGTTAATATTAATTTCATGAGTGATCATATGAACATCTTCTAAAACAGTAGATCTGTACTGTGAGAAAGTGCTGTTATTTGTATCATCTATGTCCAGGTTAAACATGTACTCAAAATCAACCATTCCGTAAAGATAGGTTAATGTAGTGGTGTCATTAATATCCCATTCGTATTTGCCTTGAATACCTCTTTGATCAAATTTAACGTGCTGAGAATCACAAGCTGGAGGTCCATAAGGGAAGTCTCCACAATTTGTATCATGATTACTATCTACTTGGTAAGTTCCTACGGTTTGAGGGGCATCTGACCTACCGTACATAGGATTATATCTCCAAGGGAAACCTACTGGATCAACACCTGCTCTTCTTGGCGCACCATAGGCAACTCTACCAGTAATTGTATTTGTAAACATAATAGAACCTGGAGTAGCTGCAGTGGCTCTTCTCAAACCATAAACAGCATTTGTAGTATCTCTTGTACCTCTATTAGCTCCGTAGCCTTCATTAAGAAGAACTCTTTGATTAATAACACGATCAGCTATCCTGTCATTGGCTCTGATTTGAAAGCTCATATCATCGTTAATATTCCAAAGCAGAGTCATCACGATGTTTTCATCATCCCATGAGTTTGAATCGGGACCAGATCCAGGGTTTTTCTGTACCCCGTCTCTTTCTACCGAACTAGCATTAAATCTATAAGCTAAGTTATCTGTTATTGGAGCTGAACTTAGTAGGAAATATTGCTCCATACCATAATCACCTAGTACTGTTCTAACTTCACCTTCTCCAGTAAAGCTAGGCTTCTTGGTTAAGTAGTTAATTGCACCACCTATTGAGTTACGTCCGTATAGAGTTCCTTGAGGTCCTCTTAAAACCTCAATACGTTCAACGTCGTAAAGGTAGCTCTCAGAAGCAGCAATACCAAAGTCAGGCGAATATACACCATTATAGTAAGTCGCTACACCTGGGTCCCCACCAAGAGCCCTAAAGTTTCTTCCAACACCTCTAATTCTTACGTCATAAGCGTCTCTTGTGGTAGCAGGCAATTGATCCATAAGATCATCAGCTCCTTGCATACCTAAGTCTTCTAGTAAAGAAGCATCAAAAGCCGTAATTGACATTGAAGTATCAGAAACTGTGGATGTTCTTTTCTCCGCAGTTACAGTTATTTCTTCAATACCACCCCTATCTCTAGCATTTTCTTCCTCTTCATCAGCTGAAAATAAGTTGCCAGAAAGTAGCAATGAAGAACCAAAAATAATATATAAAATTGATTTAATTTTCATGTTTTACCCCAGAAACCCCTCGGTCTA
>Ga0315321_10003671_pt1 | contig 11888 bp, 12 predicted proteins | sample M180m21515metaG_FD_203464 | JGI IMG/M metagenome (GOLD analysis project Ga0315321, IMG submission 203464) | Ammonia-oxidizing marine archaeal communities from Monterey Bay, California, United States - M1 80m 21515 | ecosystem: Environmental > Aquatic > Marine > Intertidal zone | place: USA... | reverse complement strand
TCCGAGGCGAGCATCACCTCCTTGACCACATTGGCCGAATCGGTCGAGTGCTTTGACACCATCATGATTAGGACCTTGCTTTCGTTGATGGCCTCAACGATTGCCTCAGACCACAGTGTGGCGGCATCAATCCCACCCTCGTCCATCCAGACCGATACGCCGGCTTTACGCAGTCGCTCGATTATCTTGCTAACCTGCGCGTGATCCTGACTGGAATAACTGACAAATACTTCAGCGCTCATTGTAACTGATTTGGACCATGCTTCGCAGGGACTGTGGCCTTTTGACATTGTTTATGAAAGCAGAAATGCTTCTTTAATCTAAGCCTGTTTAAATTTTCAGCCCTCTCCAGTCTTGCATGAAACTTATTGCCGGTTACGATTCGCTTTAGATGCCCGACGAAGTTTTCATTAGCTACGCAAGGTCTGACCGGGAGAAGGTTATGCCTGTTGTGGATATCTTACGGGGCACGGGTATCTCCGTCTGGGTTGATGAGGCTAAAATTGATGCTGCAACCCTTTGGTCCGAGGAAATTGTCGATGCAATAAACAACTGCAAGGCCATGGTGGTGATGCTCTCACAGAACTCCACCGGTTCCGACAATGTCGTCAAGGAGGTGATGCTGGCTTCTGAGAACAAAAAGAAAATCCTTCCAGTTCACCTTGAGCCTACTGAGATCCCCCGAAAACTTCAGTACCAACTCGCAGGCATTCAGCATTTGGAGGTGTTCGATTGCGACACGGACGGCTTAGCCGAGAATCTCTGCAGGTCACTAAATAGATTGGGCATTCAAACCGGCGATTCACCAATACAGCCAGTAACAAAACCTAAAACGAAGAGGCCAAATCCTATCCTTCAATTATTTTTGAAGCCCACCAAAAGAACCAAGCCGGTTGCTGGAATTCTCTCGCTGTGTGTGTTGACATTTTTGGCCGGGTTATTTCTGAACAGTCAGACAGTGCCCGTTTCTGAGAATGGCCTAATCAGGAGTTCTGGTGTGCCGTTTAGCATGGTTGAAATTTTGGAGGCAGACCTCCAAATATCAACAGTGGAATTAGGTTGCTCAATTGCAATTTCACCTGACGGTCAAAAGGTGGCTATGGTTGCTTTTAGAGATGGTCAACAGAGCCTGTATATTCGACAAGCAGGGATTACATCGTGGCGGCAAATACCCAATACAATCGACGCCGAGAATCCTGATTTTTCAACCAAATCAGAAAGGCTTTATTTCAGCAATAAGAAAGGCTTAAAGGCGGTATCCATTGTTGATAACACCGTCGAAAATATCACTGACCTAACCGCCGATGGCGTGGCTTCAGGTGATGGATTTGCTGTAATTTCAACAGGATATGCCACAGGCCTTTCGTTTTTGGACAGGGCAAACGGTAGTGAAAAAAACCTGACAACACTTGATCATAGTGCGCCGGATCAGGCCGACCGCGAGTTTGCACATTTTTGGCCGCAGTTAATGCCGGATGAAAAACACGTTATCTTTACCTCCTTTCTTGCCGAGTTGGACAAAAGCAGCGTTCGACTTTGCTCCATTGATGGCGGAGAGCAGGTGACCCTCATTGAAAACGCCATATTTGGGAGATATGTAAACTCCGGACATCTGGTTTTCATTCGAGATGATAATCTGATGGCGGTAACATTTGACAGCAGTAGCCTCCAAGTATTGGGCACCCCCACGCCTGTTTTAGATGATATTCTAGTCCATCCAAAAACTGGCTCTTCCTGCTTTTCGATTTCTAAAAACGGAACACTGGTTTATATTAAGGAGTCAGAAAGCGCTCGTTTGTACAACTTGGTTTGGGTGCATCGTGATGGAACCGAGGAGATGCTTCCTCTTGAGTCTGAAAAATATTTTTCCTTTGATCTTTCCCCGAATGACAACAAATTGGCATACACGGTGAGTGATTCAAACAATCAGGACATATGGGTTTATGAGTTTGAAACGGGGATTAAAAAAAGGCTGACACATAAAAAGAACAGTCAGTTTGATCCCGTTTGGCTTAGTGGAGGAAATTCCATTATATACGTCAGCGATACGGCGCCCTTTGATCTGTTTAAATATGATTTCGAGAGTCAGACCTCAAGCCCTCTGATCATGACTAAAATGGACAAGAGAAAACCCTCCGTCAGCGATGATGGACGTTATGTTACATTTGTGCAAACTGCGTCGGGTGATTCGCAGCAAAAGGAGGATGTTTATTTGGTTGATATGCAGAACGATAAAAAGGTTCTGCCAATTTCAAACACGACGTACACGGAATCGGCAGCGTCAATCTCTCCAAATGGCAGGCATGTGGCTTTCCAATCCGACCAGAATGGCAGCGATCAGGTTTACCTTGCGCAGACTTTGAATCCGAAGATCACCAGACAACTAACAGGCAAGGGAGGCACGGAGCCTGTTTGGGCCAGTGATGGAACGGAACTTTTCTTTAGAAATGGCACCGACCTCCTTGCGCTAAAGATTGATCCCGAAACAGGGAAGCCCCAAGGCGTTCCAGAGGTTCTTTTTAGCATGGAATTTGTAAGACAAAAATATCTTGGTGCTTATAAGCCAAGTAAATCAGGTGACAAATTCTTGGTCCTTAAAGAGGTACCTGGAAGTAAGGCCAACAAGATAAACTATGTTTTTAATTGGCCAGAGGAGTTGAAAAAAAAGGTAAAGTAAACCGCCCTTTGCCAAATTTTGTGACAGGCCAAATCCATCCTCAACCGAAGCCACCTTTAAAAAGCCAGACCCCCCCCTCCCCCCTCTTGAATGAAAAAATAGGAGTTCAAAAAAGTTGTAACCCTATGTTGTAACCCTATGCCGAAATTTGTGCATATTCGGGTTAACTTGGGTGTAAGAACTGAATAATAATAGTTCTTTGTTTTCGGGGAATATATATATAAGTTGCTGCGAGTTAACTCAGGTATATAGCCCACTTTAAGATTACGAAACAGCTGCTCTACCACTGAGCTACACTGGCCTTCGAGGATTGGCCAAGCAGCGGTTGCTCGTCGGCCAAGCGGGGCGAAACATTACACGCCGACCGAAACACGTCAAGATAGCCCCGCACTGGAACAGGAATTTATAGCGGCTATTTGCTGCTTGGCTTCAGACGGGCGATCCCGTGTTTGTCGGCCACTTTTAACATCTCTCCTACCCGGTCAACCAACGGGAACTCGACTCCGTCCTCGAGTAGGCGTCCCAACATCGACGCATCGTTTGTGCAGCAGTAGTTGACCTTGACTCCGTTATTCCGCAGGCGTTTTGTGTGTATGGGGTCAACGCCCTCACGTCCCAGAAGCTGGATGAACTCGCATCCCGACTGGATCGTTTCATTCACGTATTGGAGAGTGTTTGCCTGCCGCTCCATGTTGCATATTTTTATGCGGGGCTCGGCTGCCCTGGCGGCAGTTGCAGCGTCGGCGCCACACGCCAGGAACGCCTGGTGCAGTCGGTTTTTCGATGCGATGAGACGTGCCGTTTTTTCGGCCAGGCCAACCCCACCCTTGAGGTGAACGTTGAGCCAGATGTTGTTCGGCATCATGTTAAGAGCCTCGCTGAGCGTGGGAATCTGCTCTCCCTCAAACCGGCTATTTTTCCAGGAGCCGGCATCGAGCTTTTTCAAATCGGTGAGCAGCCATCCCTCCACCCGTCCGCTGCCATCGGTTGTGCGGTCAATCGTGTGATCATGCATCAGCACCAGTTTCCCATCCCCGGTGAGTGCCACGTCAAACTCGATCATTTGCGCGCCCAGCCGGATGGCCTCACGAAACGCAGCGATCGTGTTTTCCGGATGTGTGTCACTCGCGCCGCGATGCGCACAGACACCACGCGGTGGCATCTGCACGTGTTCAACCCGGGCAGGTTCCCTGATACTGGAACACCCTGCCAGCAGCGCGACTGAGATCATTGAAAGTAAGATCTTCATTTTCCAGAGATTTCAAGTCGGCTCCAGTTTTGTCGGTCAGTGGTTGAAGCCGAAGATGCGGGATTGGTGATCCTGGGCGGGGAAGAATCTGGTTAGGGCTTGGCGGAGTTGGTGGGTGGCACGCCGGAGAACGAGGCTGTCGGCGGCGAGTAGTTTGATGCTCCAGCCGGCGGCGACCAAGCGGCTGGCGCCGATGCGGATGTCCTCCGACTGGATGGCGTTGATTTTCTCGACCCAACTGTCGTCCGCCCACGCGTCTTCACTGATGACGCACGCGGAGGCGTAGTGGCCAAGCGGGAAGGGCTGCTTCATCGCGGCGAAGGCGGGACTGTCCGGCTCGAGCACGAAACGCTCGCGCAACACCAAGCGGCCCGCGAAGGTGACGTTGCATTCCCAATCGATCGCCTTGTAGCGAAACGACTCGCCGTGGGCGACTCGTCCGGGCGCGATCGTCTCGAGCAGTAGCAGTTCGCCTCCTTGATCGATGCTGATGTCGGCGGACTGCCTGTAGCGGCTGAGACGTTGCGGGATGAATGGCGCGGGGCAGAACTCGAGCCGGGCGCCCTTGGCCAAGCGGAAGGTCTGCCGCAGCTCCGCTCCATCGCCGTTCATGGTATGGGCGCGCCCGGCGCTCGGCGTGATGATGCGCAGGCGCGCGCCCTCGTCGAGGGTGACGCTACTCGTGAGCCGGTCGCCACCAAACAGCCCGGGCGTGGGGCTGGCGAGTTGCAGCAGCAGCGCGTCGCCGTCCCAATACGGTTTGCTGATGTGGAACGGCGCGGAGAACGACTGCTCGCGGAGGTAGCTGCGGCCGTTCGCGTCGCGAGCGCAGGTGAGGTCGAGATGGCCGGCGAGTGTTGGCATCACGTCGCCTCGAACAGGCATTCGCGCTTGATCCACCCGACCACGTCGTCGAGTCCCTTGTGCGACTTGAGATCACAGAACAGCGTCGGCCGGTCGCCGCGCATTTTTTTTGCGTCGCGCTCCATCACGCCCAAGTCCGCGCCGACGTGCGGGGCAAGGTCGGTCTTGTTGACGATCATAAGGTCGCTGAACCGGATCGCCGGGCCGCCTTTGCGCGGAATTTTGTCGCCGCCGGAAACGTCGATGATGTAGATGAACGCGTCCACCAGTTCCGGCGAGAAGGTCGCCGACAGGTTGTCGCCGCCACTCTCGACGAGGATCACCTCAAGGCCGTCGTGGCGTTCCTCCATTTGCGCGATGGCCTGGTTGTTCATCGTCGTGTCATCGCGGATCGCAGTGTGCGGACAGCCGCCGGTCTCGACGCCGACGATTCGCTCCGCGCCGAGCGCACCGTTCTTCACGAGAAATTGCTCGTCCTCGAGCGTGTAAATATCGTTCGTGATAACGGCGAGGCTGTAGTCGTCGCGGAGCGCCTCGCAGAGCCGCAGGGCGAGCATGGTTTTGCCGGAGCCGACCGGCCCACCCAGCCCAATCCGCACCGGCCGATCAAATCGTTTGTTGCTGCTCATGAGATAAAAAGTCGGCTGAAAGCGGTCTCGTGCCGCGAGCTGCTGATGTCGAGCGCGGGACACAGCCAGCCCATTTCTTCAATGGAAATCCGCTTGGCCCGTTCGACCACTCCGCCAGTTTGGCCCAAGGCCTCGGAGAGGATTTTTTGACAGGCCAACTGGCCCATGCGGACAAGCTTGAGCGCGGCGTTCACGAACGGCGTGAGCCCGTGGTAAAACGCGAGGCCAAGCGTGTCGTCGAGTGGCATTTGGCCAAGCGCGCCCTGCGTGCCGAGCACGATCGGCTCGTACGCCTCGAGCCGCTTGGCCAGGCGGGCCTGCTCGATTTCGCGCCAAAACGGCTCGCCGGTTAGCTCAAGATTCAGCGACAGCCGTTGGCGGCCGGTGCGGGCGGTGGCTTCGCGAAGTTCGCGCGACGGCTTCATCGCGCCGTAAAGCTGATCAAGCTCGCAGAGCTTGGCCAAGTCGGCGTCCTGCGCCGCCGCGAACGCCGCTGCCGCCGTGGGCAACTCGAGTTTCTCGAGGCCGGGAATGATCATGTCGTGGATGAACGCGCGGAAGTCAGCTTCGTCGTTGATCAGCCCGTCCTGCACCGCGCCCTCCATGCCGAACGAGTGCGCGTAGGCGCCGGTCGGGAACATCGAGTCGGAGCGTTGCAGCAGTTGTGGCAGCCAAGTGTTCACGAGATGAACCGGGTCAGCCGTGCGAATGGTCGTGACTGTGCCCGACGCCGTGATCGTGCGAATTATCGTGACTGTGCCCGGCCCCTATCGAGCCTTTCATCGGCTGAAAAATCTCGTCTTTTATTTCAAACGCGATACCCATGCTGGTGAACAGTTGCCGCACCGCCGGGTCGTCGCCGACACGAATCTCGCCCACAGCGACCTGCACTGGCATGTGGAGATTGCCAATCTGCCAGCCGGTCTCGGCCGCCTCGGTGGCGTCGCCCGCCAGACGAATGGCGAGCACCGACTCGGGCGTCTGCCGAATGTGATAGCGATGCGTCGCCGATTCAAAAAAAACCGCGCCATGGCTAAGCGGCTCGGCCAACTCGAAACCAAAATCCGCGCCGTCACTCGCCTCACCGCGCCAACGGCGCTTCTGCAACTTGAACCGATCAGCGACCAACTCGACCTCGGGCAACCCTGCGGCACCTGGCTCGATGGCTTGCTTGATGAGCTGCATGTCAAAAAAGGAAATAACGCTGGGCCAGGGGCAGCTCCGTCGCCGGTTCACAGGTGAGCAATTCACCGTCGGCCTTGACCGTGTACGTCTCGGGGTCGACCTCGATTTTAGGCAGCTTGTCGTTGTACACCATGTCGGCCTTGCCGATGTTTCGCGTGTTTCTCACCGGCTCGACGCGCTTGCCCAAGCGCACGCGGTCAGCCAATCCGGACTCGTGCGCCGCCTTACTGACAAAGGTCACGCAGGTCTCGAACCTGGCCCGGCCGTGCGCGGCAAATTGCGGCCGGTAAAACGTCGGCTGCGGCGTCGGGATGGAGGCGTTCGGGTCGCCCATATTGGCGCAGGCGATCATGCCGCCCTTAAGGATCAACTCTGGTTTTACGCCGAAAAAAGCCGGTTTCCACAAAACCAAGTCGGCCAACTTGCCGACCTCGACCGAACCGATCATGTGCGACATCCCGTGCGCGATGGCGGGGTTGATGGTGTACTTGGCGATGTAGCGCAGCGCGCGGAAATTGTCAGCGGCCGGGTGGTCGACGGAGTCGAGCTTGCCGAATTGCTGCTTCATTTTGTGAGCCGTCTGCCACGTGCGGATGATCACCTCGCCGACGCGGCCCATCGCTTGGCTGTCGCTCGACATGATCGAGAACGCGCCGATGTCGTGCAGGATATCCTCGGCCGCGATCGTCTCGGGGCGGATGCGCGACTCAGCGAACGCAACGTCCTCGGGAATCTTCGAGTCGAGGTGATGGCAGACCATCAGCATGTCGAGATGCTCCTCGATGGTGTTGACGGTGAACGGCCGCGTGGGGTTGGTCGAGGACGGCAGGACGTTGGCCTCGCCGCAGACGCGGATGATGTCCGGCGCGTGTCCGCCGCCCGCGCCCTCGGAGTGGAAGGTGTGAATCGTGCGCCCCTTGAACGCCGCGATCGAGTCCTCGACAAAGCCGGACTCGTTCAGCGTGTCGGTGTGAATGGCGACCTGGACGTCGAGTTCATCGGCGACGCCGAGGCAGCAATCAATGGCCGCCGGTGTCGTGCCCCAGTCCTCGTGCAGCTTGAGGCCAATTGCGCCGGCGAGCACCTGTTCGCGCAGCGGCTCAGCGGTCGAGCAGTTGCCCTTGCCGAGATAGCCGAGATTCATCGGGTACTCGTCGGAAGCCTCGAGCATGCGGTGGATGTTCCAGATGCCCGGCGTGCAGGTGGTGGCGTTGGTGCCGGTGGCCGGACCGGTGCCGCCGCCGGTCATCGTCGTGATGCCGCTGGCCAACGCCTCGTCAATCTGCTGTGCACATATGAAATGAATGTGACAATCGTAACCGCCGGCCGTGAGGATCGCGCCTTCGCCAGCGATCGCCTCGGTCGCCGCGCCGATGGTCATCGGGTTGCGCTGGCCGGTCTCGGGATCGGCAAAAACGGAGCCAAGCCCGTCCTGAATGCCGGGGTTTCCCGCGTGGCCAATCCCGACAATGCGACCGCCTTTGATGCCGATGTCGGCCTTTATGACGCCGAGTTTGGCGTCGAGAATTAACGCGTTGGTGATGACCACGTCAAGCGATTCGGCGTCCCTGGCCAACGGCGATTGGCCCATGCCGTCGCGAATCACCTTCCCGCCGCCAAACTTGACCTCGTTGCCGTAGCCGGCGCCCTCGGCGATGAGGTCGCGCTCGACCTCAATGAACAAATCTGTATCGCCCAGACGGACCTGGTCACCGGTGGTTGGCCCATAAATTTCCGCGTACTGCTGTCGTGTGAGAGTGAGTGGCATGTAGTACTCTTCCTGGTTATGCCGGCAACGGGCCGTTGACCTTGGCGTTGAGGCCGTGGACTTCGCGGCTGCCGGCGAGGGCGACGATCTCGACTTCGCGCGCCATGCCCGGCTCAAAGCGAACTGCCGTCCCAGCCGCGATGTTCAAGCGAAAGCCAAGCGCCTCGTCACGGTCAAACTCCAGCGCGGAGTTAACCTCGTAAAAATGGAAGTGGCTGCCGACCTGTATCGGCCGGTCACCGGTGTTGGAGATCGGCAGCATCCGGGTCTCGAGATTCTCGTTTGCCGCGAGCGGCTCCGCCTCTGCAACTCTGATTTCGCCGGGGATCATCTAATGGGATTGTGAACGGTTACCAGCTTCGTGCCATCAGGGAAGGTCGCCTCGACCTGTACCTCGTGAATCATCTCGGCGACACCCTCCATCACGTCGGCGCGCTTTAGGATCGTCGCGCCGTGGCTCATTAAGTCGGACACCGACCTGCCGTCGCGCGCGCCCTCGAAAATCTCGTAGGTGATGATAGCGATCGACTCGGGGTGGTTCAGTTTCACCCCTCGGGCCTGCCGGCGCCGGGCCAAGTCAGCGGCAACGACTACCATTAGTTTTTCCTGTTCGCGCGGAGTCAGATGCATGGCAAGCGGTCGGGGAGACTATTACCCATTCAAATAGTGTGCGAGCCAAAAACCGCTGCGTTCGATCAAACGCTGAGGTACTGGCGCACGATGGCCTCGCTCAGTTGGGGCGTGTCGCCGTTGGCGACCACTCGGCCCCGGTTCATGATGTAAAAATGATCGCCGAATTCCTTGATGAAATCGACGTACTGCTCGACCAAGACCACGGTCATTTCCTTCTCGCTGACGAGTTGCCGCAGAACCTGGCCAATCGCCTGGATGACGTTGGGCTGGATGCCCTCAGTCGGTTCGTCGAGCAGCAGCACGCGCGGCTCGCCGACCAGCGCGCGGCCGATGGCCAATTGCTGCTGCTGCCCGCCGGAGAGGTTGCCTCCCTGCCTGGCGCCCATGTCACTTAGCACCGGGAACAGGTCGTAGATTTCCTGCGGGATGGAGCGGACCCCATCAGTGCGGGCGGACAGGCCGACTTCCAAATTTTCCTTCACCGACAGCCGCGGAAAAATCATCCGCCCCTGCGGCACCAGCGCGAGGCCGGATTGGGCACGCTTCCTCGCCGGTTTCTTGGTGATGTCCCGTCCGTCGAGAGTGACGGTGCCTTTCGAGGCTTTCTCGAGGCCAACGATGTTGCGCATGAGCGTGGTTTTGCCGACGCCGTTGCGACCCATCACGCAGACAACCTTGGCCTTGGGCACCTCGATACTGACGTCGTCTAGAATTTGGACTAGGCCGTAGGAAAAACTGATGTGGCTCAAGCTTAACATGTCATCTTCCGAGGTAAGCCTCGATGACCTCCTCGTTGGCGGTAAGTTCGTTGATGTCACCCTCTGCGAGGATGCGGCCCTCGTTTAGTACGGTGACTTTGCTATCGAGTTGGCGCACGAAATCCATGTCGTGCTCGATCACAATAATCGTGTGCACGTCCTTCAACTCGAGCAGCAGCTCGGCGGTGAGTTCCGTTTCAAGATCGGTCAGCCCGGCCGCCGGTTCATCCACCAGCAGCAGCTTAGGGCTGGAGAGGATCAGCATGCTGATGGCGAGCCATTGGCGCTGGCCGTGGCTGAGATGTTTGGCCTCCGTGTGCCGGTCGTCCTTCAGCCGCACGCGCTCGAGGATTTGCGAAATTTTGTCGTTCTCCTCCTTGCTGACAGATCGGCTAAAAAACTTCCGCACCTTGCGGCTGCCCGGCAGGGCGAGCTCCATGTTCTCGAACGTTGTCAGGCTGTCGTACACGCGCGGTGTTTGGAATTTGCGGCCGATGCCGCGCAGGGCGATGTCGGCCTCGAGCGCGTTCGTGATGTCGTCGCCCTCGAAAAACACCGTGCCGGTCGTCGGGCGGGTCTTGCCGCTGACGAGGTCGCACAGCGTCGTTTTGCCGGCGCCGTTCGGACCGATGACCACGCGCAGCTCGTTGCGCTTGACGCCCCAGGCATCGATGTCCACCGCCTTGAAGCCGTCGAACACGGCGGTCAGATCCTCGACGAACAAGAGAAAATCGCGCGCGCCGATCCGGTTGATCCGCGGGCTGAATTCCCGGTACTCGGCAATTAGTTCGGTCGTGTTCATGCCTCGGCGTTGCGCTTGGCCAAGCGCTTGAAACGGATTAATTCCAACAGGCCGGCAATGCCTTTTGGAAACAGCAACACCACGCCGACGAACAGCAACCCCTGCACGAACGGCCAGGCCTCGGGTGCGCGGGTGGTGAGAAAATTGTAAACCAAGTTCACTCCAATTGCGCCAAGCACCGCACCGGACATCGTACCCCGACCACCGACCGCCACCCAGATCACAAACAGGATCGACCACTTGGCCGTCATGTACTCGGGCGTGATGATGCCCATCTGCGGCGTGTAGAGCATCCCGCCCAAGCCACCCAAGGCCGCGGCCAGGGCGAAAACGAACATCTTGAACATGTACGGCTTGTAGCCAAAAAAACGCAGGTTCGTCTCGTCGTCACGCACCGCCACAAGCACCCGGCCAAGCCGCGTGTCCACGAGGAAACGGCAGAGACAAAACACGCCGATCAAACAAACTAACGTAAGCATGTAGAGGCTGAACTTGACCCCGGGATCTGTCAGGGAATAACCGGCAATCGTGTCGAAGTTTGTCAGGCCATTGGTGCCGCACAATTTCATATCGTTTTTGCAGAACACCAACCAAGCAGCCACCGTGATCGCCTGTGTCAGAATTGCAAAATAGACGCCGCGCACACGACTGCGAAAACCGAAGTAGCCGATAAACGCCGCAACCAAGCCGGGAATCAACAGGCCTAGCCCTAACGTGGCGGGCAGACTGTAAAACGGTTTCCAAAACCACGGTACCGTCCACTGGGCCTCGGTCTCGCCCACGCCAGCCGGGTAGACGACAAAAAGACAGCCGGGGATTTTCCAGTCGTTGACATCGATACTGCCCGGTGGCCCACCGTGGTGAGCCAGATACATCCCCATCGCGTAGCCGCCCAGCGCAAAGAAAAGCGCCTGGCAGAGGCTCAAAACACCACAGTAGCCCCAAATTAAATCCAGCCCAATCGCCGCAATCGCAAACGCCAGATAGCGGCCGAGCATGTTGACCGTGTCGATCGAGATCGTGCCGGAGAAATACAGCGCCGGGATGCCGATCAGTCCAAACAGGAACAGCGCCCAGACACAAAGTACGTGGTTCGGCTTGCCCCTAAACATCAGCCAGCCTTCCCTTCGGCGGGAACAGACCGGCCGGCTTGAATTGAATGAACGCCACCACGCAGGCCAGCACAAAGACCTTGGCCCAAATCGCCTCGACGGTGAAATCGCCGAACTGCATCGGCTCGATCACCTTGGTCGCGACGCCGAGCCCCAGCCCAGAGCAGATCACACCGAGTAACTCGCCGACACCGCCGGTCACCACCACGAG
>Ga0315321_10003668_pt1 | contig 11890 bp, 9 predicted proteins | sample M180m21515metaG_FD_203464 | JGI IMG/M metagenome (GOLD analysis project Ga0315321, IMG submission 203464) | Ammonia-oxidizing marine archaeal communities from Monterey Bay, California, United States - M1 80m 21515 | ecosystem: Environmental > Aquatic > Marine > Intertidal zone | place: USA... | reverse complement strand
AGATAATTCCTCAATCAATAAGAAAAGTATTATTTTTTCAGGTTTTCATGAACTAAAGACAGTATGGGATGAGTTAAAAAATAATCAAATTCTAAAAACATTTCTACTAGCATTTTTTATTTATAGTATAGCACTGCAAACCGTAATTTTAGTAGCAACTTATTTTGGTGAAGCTGAAATTAGTTGGAGTGAAGGAGAGAAAACCTTTGGACTTATTCTTAGTATATTACTTATTCAACTAGTAGCAATGTTTGGCGCATTGCTTAGTGCTAAAATATCTGATAAAATAGGAAATCTAAAAACGCTTATAATATTAAATATTATATGGGCATTTATATGTGTTTTCGGTTATTATGTAGAAACTTCAACTGAGTTTTATATTGCTGCTGGTTTAGTTGGCTTAGTAATGGGGGGAATTCAAGCATTGTCTAGATCAACATTTTCTAAATTTATACCTAACACTACAAATAACACATCATATTTTAGTTTTTATGATGTTTCACAGAAATTAAGCATTGTGATTGGTATGACTCTTTTCGCCACTATAGACCAGATTACAGGAAGCATGAGAAACTCAATATTATTATTTCTAGTCTTCTTTGTTATAGGTGCAATAATTCTTATCAAATTAAATAAAAAGATAGAACATAATCTATTGGCATAAAAATTGAACAATATATACTGAAAAAAATATTTTATTTAGCTATTAACAGATATGGTTATTGACTAATAAAGTAAAACATAAATAATATGTCGCAAGAAAATATATTTAATATTGACAATTTGTCAGCTCAGGATATTGATGAAAATTCGGAATTAATTCCTTTAATGACCACTGAGGATGAAAAAGAAATAATTAAAGAGAATTTACCTAAAACATTACCAATACTTTCATTAAGAAACACTGTTCTGTTTCCTGGTGTTGTTATTCCAATTACAGCTAGTAGAGATAAATCCATACAATTAATTAAGGATGCAAATAATTTTAACAAGTTACTGGGTGTTGTAGCTCAAAAAAATGAAAAAGTTGAAGATCCTAAACCAAATCAAATATACAAAGTAGGCACGGTAGCAAAAATACTTAAAGTACTTCAAATGCCTGATGGTAATACAACAGTTATAATTCAGGGTAAAAAGAGATTTGAAATAGATAGGATAATCTCAGAAAAACCATATATAACAGCAAATATTAAAGATATTTCAGAAGTCAATCCGGGAGATGATAACTCAGAATTTAAAGAAATAGTTGATTCAATTAAGGAACTTTCATTGGATATAATAAAACGAAATCCAAATATTCCATCAGAAGCATCTTTTGCTATAAAAAATATAGAAAGTAATTCATTCTTAATCAATTTTGTTTCATCTAACATGAACTTGCCTGTTTCGGACAAACAGAAATTACTAGAGATGAATGATTTGAAACAAAGAGCATTGGACACTTTAAAATTCATGAATATTGAATTTAAAAAACTTGAGATAAGAAATGACATACAATCAAAAGTTCAAACAGATCTGAATCAACAACAACGGGAATTTTTTCTTCATCAACAAATGAAAACCATTCAAGAAGAATTAGGTGGTGTTAGTCATGATAGTGAGATTGATGATATGAAGAAAAGAGCATTAAAGAAGAAATGGGATGATAATATTAAGCAACATTTTGAAAAGGAGATTGCTAAATTACAAAGAATGAATCCTCAAGTTGCAGAATATTCAGTTCAAAGAAACTATTTAGACTTGCTTTTAGATTTACCTTGGAATAGCTATAGTAAAGATAAATTTGACTTAATTAAGGCTAGGAAAATACTTGATAGAGATCATTTTGGGCTAGATGATGTAAAAAAGAGAATTATAGAGTATTTAGCCGTATTAAAAATAAGAAATGACATGAAATCGCCTATTTTATGCCTTCATGGACCTCCTGGAGTTGGAAAAACGTCATTAGGAAAATCAATTGCAGAAGCAATTGGAAGAAAATATGTAAGAATTTCTTTAGGCGGATTAAGAGATGAGGCAGAAATAAGAGGACATAGAAAGACATATATTGGAGCTATGCCTGGAAGAATAATTCAAAACATTAAAAAAGCAGATAAATCAAATCCAGTTTTTGTTCTAGATGAGATAGATAAAATAGCTCATTCAAATATAGGAGATCCATCTTCGGCAATGTTAGAAGTATTAGATCCAGAGCAAAACAAGGAGTTTTATGATAATTACTTAGAGTTAGGTTATGATTTATCAAAGGTCATGTTTATTGCAACATCCAATAATCTTTCTTCGATCCAGCCTGCATTATTAGATAGAATGGAAGTAATTAATGTTAGTGGGTATACAACAGAAGAAAAGGTGCAAATAGGAAAAAAGTTTTTATTACCGAAACAATTAAATGAACATGGGTTAAAAAGAAAAGATCTTAAAATTACAAATGCTGTTATGGAAAAAATAACAGAAGGTTATACAAGAGAATCAGGTGTGAGGGGGTTGGAAAAACAAATAGCAAAATTAGTCAGAAATTGTGCTAAAAATATAGCAACAAACATAAAGTATAATCCAAATATATCAATTGAAGAGATGAATAAAATTCTTGGAAATCCTAAGCTTGAAAGAGATAAATATGAAAACAATGATATTGCAGGAGTTGTAACTGGCTTGGCTTGGACAAGTGTTGGTGGAGATATACTATTCATTGAATCTATACTTTCAAAAGGAAAAGGAAAGCTTTCAATTACTGGGAATTTAGGAAAAGTCATGAGTGAATCAGCAAAAATTGCATTAGAATACATTAAGTCAAATGCAAATAAATTTGGTTTATCATCAGATATGTTTGAGAACTACAATGTACATATTCATGTCCCAGAAGGTGCTACACCTAAAGATGGGCCAAGTGCAGGAATAGCGATGTTGACTTCTTTAGTTTCATTGTACACTCAAAAGAAGATTAAATCAAAAATAGCAATGACAGGTGAAATTACTTTAAGAGGGAAAGTCTTACCAGTGGGAGGAATAAAAGAAAAGATTCTTGCTGCAAAAAGAGCAAAAATTAAGGAGATTATTCTTTCAAAACAAAATGAAAGAGATGTAAATGAAATTAAAAATGAGTATTTAAAAGGGTTGAAATTTCACTATGTTAGTGAAATGAGCGATGTCATTGATATAGCACTAACAAATCAAAAGGTTAAAAACTATAAAACATTACAATAATCAACTATAAATAGAGTTTATTCATATAATTATCTATTCTTAATTAAGATGAAGAACACTTTATTAATTATAATACTAGCTGCAACTATCCCAGTGTTTTCACAAATAGCTGGAGAATCTACATACCAATTTCTTAATATATCTTCTTCTCCAAGACAATTAGCTTTAGGAGGTAAAACAATAACAAATTTTGACTACGATGTTAGTCAGGCCTTGTATAATCCATCAGTAATAAATTCTGAAATGGACAATAATTTATCGATAAACTTCTTTAATTATTTTGCTGATATTACTTATGGAAGCGCTGCATATGCATATACGTTAGATAATAGGGGTAATACTCTTCATTTTGGTGTTTCATATATAAATTATGGGGATTTTCAAGGATATAATGAAGTTGGAGAACCTACAAATAATTTTACAGGTAATGAGACAGTAATATCAGCTGGGTATGCAAATAAATTTAATGAATTACCTATTTATTATGGTATTAATATAAAGTTAATAACATCGAAGTTTGAGCAATATAACTCTATAGGGATTGGCAGTGATATTGGATTCTATTATAAAAATGAGGATTTAATGCTTGATGTGGCATTAGTTTTTAGAAATATTGGAGGTCAAATAAAATCATTTGATAATATAAATGAGAAATTGCCATTCGAAGTTGATTTGGGTTTTTCTCAATTAGTAGAAAATGCGCCAATAAAATGGCATTTTACATTTGAAAACATACATAAATGGCCAATTGGATTATCTAATCCTTCTAGATTGATAATTGACCTGGATGGCAATATAACTGAAGAGGAGGTGAGTTTTATGAATGATTTTCTAAGGCACGTTATCGTTGGAGCAGAATTGTTTCCTGAAAGTATTTTTAATTTACGTTTAGGTTATAGTTTTAGAAGAGCAGAAGAATTAAGAATTATAGATCAAAAGAATTTTTCAGGGTTATCATTTGGTTTTGGAATTAAATTTAACAAACTTCGTTTTAATTATAGTCATGCAAGATATTCTAGCGCATCAAACGTTAGTTTCCTTGGTCTACAAATTGATTTAAATTGATGAAAAAATTTATTATTGCTATAGACGGTTATGCTTCAACTGGTAAAAGTAGTTTAGCAAAACAACTATCATTGCATCTTAACTACGTTTATGTTAATTCTGGATCAATGTATAGGGCAATTACTTTTTTTGCATTAAAAAATGGACTAACTCCTTTAAATAAAGAAAATATAGATCGCTTAATAAATTTATTACCAGAAATTAAATTAGATTATAGAACAAATAATGTAACTGGAGTTTCTGAAATACATTTAAACAATAAAAATATAGAAGGAGAAATAAAAACTCTTGAAGTTTCCAAATATGTAAGCTTAGTAGCAGAAATATCTGAAATACGAAAGTTTGTAGTTAAGATTCAAAAATCTTTTAAAAACAAAAATGGATTAGTAATGGATGGTAGAGATATTGGCTCGGTAGTTTTTCCTAATGCAGATTTGAAACTTTTTTTAAAAGCATCTGAAAAAGTTAGAGCTAAAAGAAGGTATGATGAATTAATTAATGAAGGCTATACAGTAGAATATAAAGATATTCTTGAGAATATTATAAATAGAGATTCAAAAGATACAAAAAGAAAAGACTCTCCATTAATTATAGCAAAAGATGCAGTAGTAATTGATAATTCTGAATTAAGTATTAACGATCAGTTAGATATTATTATTAGACTAATAAATTCTGAGTTATAATTTTAAAATCATCTAATTAGGCTATTCAATTTAATATTATTAAATTCGCATTCCTTTTGGTAATAATTCGACAAGACAAAAGGGATAGAAAGAATATATTAATTTCTTCTGAAAGTAAGTCTTACTTAATTCTGTCGATTACTTTTCAGAATACAAATTTTTAATTTATGGCTAAGAAAGACATAAAAACTGAAGAAAATGCTTCAGAAAAGGATAAAGAAATAAATCCTAAAAAAGCTTCAAAGGAATCAAAACCTAAAAAATCTACTAAAAACAAAGAAGCTGAATCTAGTACAAAATCTAAATCAGAAGAGTCTAAAGAAGTATCTGAAACTTCAACAGATAATAAAAAAGAAAAATCACCTGATAAATTCCTTAAGGAATTTGATTGGCATAATTATGAAGAAGGAATTGAAAAAGTTGATGAAGAAAAGCTTAAAGATTTTGATAAACTAGTTAAAGAAAATTTTGTAGAAACTCTAACAAATGAAGTTGTTGAAGGTACTGTTGTGCATATCTCTGAGAGAGATGCAATAATAGATATAAATGCTAAATCTGAAGGAGTAATATCTTTAAATGAATTTAGATATAATCCAAGCTTAGCTGTTGGCGATAAAGTAGAAGTATTAATTGACATTAGGGAAGATGCATCAGGTCAGCTAATATTATCACATAGGAAAGCAAGAGTAATTCAGGCGTGGGATAGGGTTAATGCAGCACATGACACTGGAGAAGTTGTTAATGGTTTTGTTAAATGCCGTACTAAAGGAGGAATGATTGTTGATGTATTTGGAATTGAAGCCTTTTTACCTGGATCTCAAATTGATGTTAAGCCTATTAGAGATTACGATCAATTTGTTAATAAAACTATGGAGTTTAAGGTAGTTAAGATAAATCATGAATTTAAGAATGTTGTAGTTTCTCATAAAGCATTGATTGAAGCAGATATAGAACTCCAGAAAAAAGAAATAATTAAACAATTAGAAAAAGGTCAAATTCTAGAAGGTTCTGTTAAGAATATTACCACATATGGTGTATTTATGGACCTAGGGGGAGTTGATGGATTAGTACATATTACAGATCTTTCTTGGTCAAGGATTAATCATCCGAATGAGATTGTTGAATTAGATCAAAAACTTAAGGTAGTGATTCTTGATTTTGATGAAGATAAGTCTAGAATACAATTAGGACTTAAACAATTAAGCAAGCATCCTTGGGAAGAATTAGGTGAAGATTTAAAAATCGGAGATGTTGTAAAAGGTAAAGTAGTTGTTATTGCCGATTATGGTGCCTTTATTGAAATAGCAGAAGGTGTTGAAGGATTAATTCATGTTTCTGAAATGTCCTGGTCAACCCATTTAAGATCTGCACAAGATTTTGTAAAAGTTGGTGATCAAATCGAAGCTAAAATACTAACTTTTGACAAAGAGGAAAGAAAAATGTCTCTAGGTGTAAAACAACTTACTCCCGACCCCTGGACTGATATTACAAAAAAATATCCTGTTGATTCAAAACATACTGGTATAGTTCGAAATTTTACCAATTTTGGAGTTTTTGTTGAATTAGAAGAAGGTGTCGACGGATTAATATACATCTCTGATCTTTCATGGACGAAGAAAATTAAGCATCCTCGTGAATTCTGTAATGCAAATGAAAACATAGAAATAGTTGTTTTAGAATTAGACGTAGAGAACAGAAAATTAAGTCTTGGTCATAAACAATTAACTGAAAATCCTTGGGATAAATATGAAGAAGAATTCGCAATGAATTCTATACATAAATCATCAATAAAAGAAATGGTTCCTAAAGGAGCAATTGTACAATTTAATGACGAGGTAACAGGATTTGTCCCGCTTAGATATATAGTTAAAGAAGATGGTTCTAAATTAGAAGTTAATGAAGAAGCTGACTTTAGAGTAATTGAATTTAATAAAGATTCAAAACGAATTGTTTTATCACATTCTCAAACTTATACAAAAAAAGAAGTAGAAAGTGAGAAACCTGTTAAAAAGAAAAAGTCAAAAGCGAAAGAAAAGCCAGAAATCAAAACTACATTGGGTGATGCAAATGAACAATTAAAACAGCTAAAGGATAAAATGGACGGAAAATAAGAAAAAGCCTCTCAATTATGAGAGGTTTTTTTTTGATTCGTTATTAATGTTTTTAATTTTTATATTTAGGTATTATATTTTCTATGAAAAAAACAATACTCCTTAATTCAAAAGAATTAAAAATTACTATAGATAGGTTAGTTTGCCAATTGGTGGAGAATCATAATACATTTTCTAATACAATCTTAGTTGGATTGCAGCCTAGAGGGAAATATTTATGTGAAAAGATTGTACATGCTTTAAAATCTGACTATAATATTGAAAATCCTAATAATGGACTTTTAGATATAACTTTTTATAGAGACGATTTTAGAAGAGGTGAAAAGATTTTAAAACCGAGTAAAACAGATTTTAACTTATCTGTCGAAAATAAAAACGTTGTTTTTATAGATGATGTTTTATTCACTGGAAGAACTATAAGAGCTGCTTTAACGGCAATAGAGTCATTTGGTAGACCTAAATCTATTGAGTTGTTAATTTTAATTGATAGAAGATTTAGCAGAGAACTTCCAATACAACCTGACTATAAGGGAATACAGGTAGACGTGTATGAAAATCAAAAGGTTTCGATTGAATGGGACAATGAATCTATGGGAAATTATGCTTATATAAAATCAACTAAAGAACATGAATGAATTAAGTGTTAATCATCTTTTAGGAATAAAGCACCTCACAATTGAAGATATCAATTTAATTTTTCAAACTGCTGACAACTTCAAAGAAGTAATAAATAGACCAATTAAAAAAGTGCCATCATTAAGGGATGTTACTATTGCTAATTTATTTTTTGAAAATTCTACTAGAACGAAGCTTTCATTTGAGTTGGCTCAAAAAAGATTGTCTGCTGACATAATAAATTTTTCAGCATCACAATCGTCTGTAAAAAAAGGAGAATCATTAATTGATACAGTTAATAATATTCTTTCAATGAAAGTTGATATGGTTGTATTAAGGCATCCTAACCCAGGAGCTCCTAAGATGTTATCTAATAAAATTTCAGCTTCTATAATAAATGCAGGAGATGGATCTCATGAACATCCTACTCAAGCCCTTTTAGATTCTTATTCAATTAGAGAAAAATTAGGGGAAGTTAAAAACAAAAATATTTTAATAGTTGGAGATATTAAACATAGCCGAGTTGCATTATCAAATATTTATTCTCTACAGCTTCAGGGAGCAAATGTTATGGTTTGCGGACCAAAAACATTAATTCCTAAGTATTTACATAAGCTTGGTGTAAAAATTGAACATAGCTTAGAAAAAGCGCTTAAATGGTGCGATGCTGTAAATATGCTTAGACTTCAAAATGAACGAATGAAAAATAGTTTTTTTCCAAGCATAAGAGAATACACTAAGTATTATGGCTTAACAATGAATCATTTGGATTCATTAGATCATAAAATTATAGTCATGCATCCGGGGCCAATTAATAGAGGAGTTGAAATATCAAGTGATGTTGCTGATTCAAAATATTCTATAATATTGGACCAAGTTGAAAATGGTGTTGCTATTAGAATGGCTGTTATTTATCTTCTTGCAAAGAAGAATACATTTAAAATTCAATAAAACAATGCTGTAATGGAAGATTTAAGTAATTATAGAGAGAATTATTCAAAACAGAAGTTGTTGGAGGAAAACACGCCTAACAACCCTTTTAAGCTGTTTAAAGATTGGTTTGAAGATTCAAATAAAAATTCTAAGGGAAGAGAAATCAATACAATGATTTTAAGTACTATTGGAATTGATGGATATCCAAAGGGTAGAGTAGTACTGTTAAAATATTTTTCTGAAAAAGGCTTTATTTTCTTTACAAACTATAGGAGCGAAAAGGGTAAAGCAATAGATCTTAACAATAAAGTTTCATTAACTTTTTTTTGGGAAGATTTAGAAAGACAGGTTATAATAAAAGGTAATGCTGAAAGGACAGATGATGATTTTAATAAGGAATACTTTAATTTAAGACCTAAAGGAAGTAAAATTTCTGCTCATGTTTCTAATGAACAAAGCTCGACAATTCCAAGCAGAGAAATACTAGAGAACAGATATAAAGAACTATATTCCAAACTAAAAGATAATGAAATAGAAAAGCCTGATTATTGGGGTGGATACATAGTAATGCCAACTGAATATGAGTTTTGGCAAGGAAGAGAAAACAGGCTGCATGATAGAATTAGTTATTCATTAGAGAATTCTAAATGGGCTAAAAAAAGACTTTCTCCATAAATAATCAAGAATACACAAGGGTTGAATAGATATGCAGCAATAGATATAGGATCAAATGCAATAAGGTTACTAATAGTAGGTTTAATTCCAAACAGGTCAAAGCAATATAGAAAGATAAGCCTGATTAGAGTTCCTATAAGATTAGGTCAAGATGTATTTATTTACAACAAAATATCAAAGACAAAAGCAAGAGATCTACAAAAAACACTAAAGTCTTTTAAGTTATTAATGTCTGTAAATAAGGTTGATAAGTATAAAATATGTGCTACATCAGCAATGAGAGAGTCAAGTAACTCAAAAAAGATTATAAATACCATTTATAAAAAGCTGGGTTTAAAAATTAACGTAATACCAGGAAAGGAAGAGGCAGCTATTATAGCAAATGTCTTTGCTAAAGATTTTAATAATTATAATAATTTATTATATGTAGATGTTGGTGGAGGTAGCACTGAGCTAACTATTATAAATAAAGGGAAAATTATTAAATCAAAATCATTTAAGATTGGTACTGTTAGAATGTTAAATGATTTAGTGAAAACTAAAGTATGGTCAGAGTATGAAAAGTGGATTAGAAATAACACTAAAGAATATAAAAATATTTCAACAATTGCTTCAGGTGGAAATGCAAACAAACTCCTTAAAATTTCTAGAAAAAAAATAGCAGAACCTATGTCTATAGATTTAATTAAAGAGATTTTTGTAGAATTAAATAAATATTCATTTGATGAACGAGTTATAAAATTTAATCTAAATATAGACAGAGCAGATGTAATTATTCCTGCTACAGAAATATATTTAAAATCTATGAAATTTTCTAAATCTAATCAGATAATCATTCCTAGAATAGGCTTGGCTGATGGTATAATTAGAAAAATTGATGCTGAGGAGGGCTATGGAGATAATTTAACTATATAGAGAGGTTAAAAGCATCTTTTAATAGTTCTATATTTGGATTCTTTTTTTTCATCAGGTCGTATTTGTCTTTATCTGTGTAAATGAATTTTTCTTTAACCCCCTCATCAACTGTGATTTTCAGATAAACATCTTTGTTCTTAAGATGCTCTCTAAAATATTCTAGTATTTCTGTTTTTACAGATTCTAATTCAACCTTATTTGTTGAGTTTGGCAAAGTAAGTTCAATAGTTTCATTATTTAATTCAGGCTTGTCTATTCTTAAAATTGAAGCAATATTATATCTGCCATTTTCTTCCATCATTTCTGAATACTTCTCCCATAATGCAATTACATCTAATTCTGTATAAGGAGCATTATCTGAGGGTTTTTCTATAATATCATTAGTTGACAATTCATTAGTATCTCCCTTACGCTCAATACTTTTAAGAGATAATCTAGAAGTTGATTTTTGATCTATTTTAAAATCTAATTTTGGCTTAACATCAATTATCTCTTCTTTTGATATAATGTTGTCTTTGATAATTAAATTTGAATTGAAATATGAAGCAGGAATTATTTTATAATTAAGCTTTTTTTTTTCATCATTATAATTTAATGATGCTAATTTCATAAGAGTTAGTTCAATTAGAAGATTTTGATTAATACTCCTAGAGTAGTTAATATCACACTCATTTGTAATCTTAATAGATTCAATTAAATAGTTTAAATCAATTTTAGAAGAAGCTTCTTTAAATCTTAATTTTGTTTCACTATCTGTACTAAAAAGAGATATTGATTTGGGATCCTTACTTACTAGTAAATCTCTAAAAAATGTTCCTAATCCTGAAATTAATAAATCCCCTTGCATTCCTTTAGACAAAATTGTGTTTGATAAGACTAATAATTCAGGAATCTTATTATCTAGTATAAGGTCTAATAGATCAAAATAAACTTGATTATCAATAATATTAAGGCTTTCCATAACATTTTCGATAGAAATTTCATTTGTTTTCGAGTTCAATATTCTATCATAAATTTGAAGTGCATCTCTCATTGACCCATCTGCTTTTTTAGCAATTACAGTGATCGCATTCTCGTTATATTTAACTTTTTCTTTCTTGCTGATATTAATCAGGTATGATGAGATGTCTTCAACACTAATCTTCTTAAAATCATAGATTTGGCATCTAGAAAGAATGGTTGGGATAATTTTATGTTTTTCAGTAGTTGCAAGAATAAATACACAATGTTTTGGTGGTTCTTCTAATGTTTTTAAAAAAGCATTGAAGGCGCTGGAAGATAACATATGAACTTCATCAATTATGTATACTTTGAAATGACCTGTTTGTGGTGGAATTCTAATCTGATCTGTTAAATTTCTAATTCCATCAACACCATTATTAGATGCTGCATCTAATTCAAAAATATTAAAGGAGTAATCATTGTCTTTATCTATTCCGCCTTCATTTATCATCCTTGCAAGTATTCTTGCACAACTTGTTTTTCCAACACCTCTAGGTCCTGTGAAGAGCAGGGCTTGAGATAACTGCTTAGTTGTAACTGCATTTTCTAGTGTAGAAGTGATGACTTCCTGACCAACAACCTCGTTAAAAGATTTTGGCCTATATTTTCTTGCAGATATTTGATAATCCCCCATGATTTTAAATTTACAAAATATTGCTATCTAATTATAAATTTATCTCTAATAAT
>Ga0315321_10003665_pt1 | contig 11897 bp, 10 predicted proteins | sample M180m21515metaG_FD_203464 | JGI IMG/M metagenome (GOLD analysis project Ga0315321, IMG submission 203464) | Ammonia-oxidizing marine archaeal communities from Monterey Bay, California, United States - M1 80m 21515 | ecosystem: Environmental > Aquatic > Marine > Intertidal zone | place: USA... | reverse complement strand
CCAGAGGCGCTCGCTGAAGCTCAGCTTTCGTAGGGTGCAAACGTCGACAACAGCTGACCCGCGGACATGGCGCGCGCGAGGGCCGCCACCAATGCCTCTCTCCGAGTCTCGTCGACCGGCACATGAAAGAAGCGTCCCTGGGGGAGCTCTGCGGCGATGGAGCGAGCGACATCGGGCTGGTGAATGTCGTCGGTGGACCCCGCAAACACCAGCACCTCCTGCGCGATGCTGCTCAGGTTGCCCAGGAGCCGAAACGGCGCGGTCTGCCGAGCGGCGCGCTGCCAACGCCAGGGATCAGCACTGTCGATGAACGCCTTCACACGGGCCTTCTGGTGGGGTTCTTGCATGCGACGGAGCATCAACGCGCCCACGGGGGCTCGCAACGCCCCCAGCAAGCTCGACGGCAAGGCCGGTCCCACCCACTCCGTGAGCCACGACGGCACATACAGCCGCTCCATCGGGTCGAAGGCCACCGCCAGCTCTGGCCTGAGAACGCCGAGCTTGAGGCCCTCCAGCAACACCGACCCGCCGTGACACGACCCCAGGATTGCGGCGTGTTCGAGCTTTAGGTGAGCGAGTGCAGCCGCCACTTGTCGGGCCAGTCCACCGACGGACAAGTCGACGGCGTCGCGGTCGGTGAGCGGTCCCGAAGACTTCTCCAGGGTCTCCACCAAGATGTAGTCGGCGTGGTCCATCACCCGGCGGTGGCAGTCATCCCACGGCAAGATGGGGGCCCCGAAGCCCGGCAGCAACACGACCGGTCGGCCCGGCCCGCGCCGTCGAAGGATGCGCACGCGGCCGCCCTGCACCTCGGCGAACGACACCTCAGCGCCCGCGGGGTCCCCCAAGCTCAGTGGATGAAGGGGGACATCGAGGAGGTCCGAAAGGCTCATGGGGAGTCGTCCCAGGACAAGTCGGTCCACTCATCGCAGGAGAGGGTGGGCATGGAAGCGTGTCTCGTCTCACACATACGGTCCACGGAAACACCGTCGCCACCAACATCTTCATCAAGCACTCTCAGCTCCCAGACCCAGGTTTCACAGCCCGCAGCGAAGTCGTCCGCGTCTTGGTAGCCAGCCGCCGCCCAGTCGGTGCCCCACTCTTCGAGGCAAGAGCCGTACACCTCGGCAGCCTGCGCACACATCGGCGCACAGGGGTCGGAGGCATCGGCGCAGCCGGCGAGGGACAAAAAAAAGAGAAAGTACGGGACCAAGCGCATGTCAGTAAAACGCGATGTGAGCGGGAGCAAGCAGGGTCTGGAGCGGCGACGAGGTGCGCTCGGTGCAGGTGCCGATGTCGAAGACGCGGGTACCGGCGGGCGCGTGGGGGTCCGACCAGTGGACCCGCGCACTCACCCAGGCTTCGCCCCGCGCGTTGCCTGCGACGTGGGGAAGATACGAAGCCACCGACTCCCGCGTGACCACCTCCGCAGTGGTGAGGTCGAGGCAAGCGATTCTGTAGACCGAGGTGTCGGGGTCGGCGAGCGCCACGACGGCCCGGTCCTCGTGTGCTGCAAGCCCGACGACCTCCCCGCCGAGCAGCTCCGTCGAGAAGATCAAGGCACCCAGCTCCCCTGATATTGTGTCGATAAACCTGAGCCCCACGCTCTTTTCGTAGACGAGCACCAAGGTGTCGTCCGCCGGCCAGGTGTACAAATCCGGCACGGCGACCTCCCAGACGTCGGTGACTTGGCGTGAGTCGCAGTCCACCTCCACCACCGCACCGCCTGCCGTCTCCCAGGCATTGTCCCGGTCGAAGTGGTGAAGTCCCACATAGAGCCGACCGTTGCCCGCCTTCACCATGGTGCTCGCTTCGGGGATGCCGTCGGCGTCAGAGTGGCCCGACAGGTCGACGGAACCGCTCACCAGCCCGCTGTCGGGGTCAACGACAACCAACTGGTCCACGCCATACTGGGAGATCACAACGGCATCGCCACACCGATCAACATCGTGGGGGTTGGCGAGGTCTTCGAGGGCCAGCTCTGCGGTGGGCGCCGACCACTCTCCGGGCGCGTAGACCCGCACAGTGTCGTGGCCGTAGCGATTGAGCTGGAAGACACGGTCGCCTGCAGCCACCACCCCAGCGTCGCCCGACAGGTCGGTGATGGTGTCGGTGATGGTCCAGTCAGTGAGGTCGATGGTCGCGAGCGCGCCCACCGCGTAGTCGTCCGACACGGTGGCGAGCACTGCCGTGGTCTGGGTGTGGACCGACTCACCCGTGTCGGAGTCGGGAGCAGCGGCGCCGGGGACTTTGTCGACCTCGGCCTCAGGCGTGCAAGCCCCGAGCGCAAGGGCCGCCCACATCATGGAAGTCGGTCTCATATTGGCTCCGGGGGACCTGAGATGGACGGCGACCAGCGCAGGCTAGCCATCCAAGTACGACCGGGCAGGGGGTAGCCCGTGAAGTCAGTGATGGGTTGCACCACGCGCGCGTCATCGCCGGGATCGAGGGGATTTCGGGGGACGACCTCGACTGTGCGGTCGAGCAGATTGCGCACGCCCACCTCGATGTGTGGGCCTGCGTCGAGCGGTCGAATCCTCGCGAACAGACCGTGGAGGGTGCGGGGTGCGGCCAAGTAGAAGTTTGTGCGGTCCCAGTAGTTTGACGCGGTGTGGGACAAGGTGTGCCCCATTCGCGCCCGGTCCCGCCAAGACAGCGAGGTGGCCTGAGAGACCTCCCACAGAGGAATGCGGGGCAGCTGGTTGTTGGCGTACTGGGGACGGCTGCTGAGGTCGCGGCTGAGGGTGCGAGTGGCGTTGGACTGGCTGTCGAAGGGCCCGAGGCGGAGCTGGGCGCTGGCCTCGACACCTCGCACCCATGCGCTCGAAAGATTGACTGGAACACCCGTGCCCTGGGCATTTTGGACTACGACGATTAGATCCTCGCTGCGGTTTTCGAACACGGTGAGGTCGAGACTGCCTTGGATGGGACGCTCATCTGGCACCTGGGCCCGCATCCCGGCGTCCCACTGAAGACCGCGCTCAGGACGGAGGTGGGGATTGCCGATGATGGCGCCGCGATCGCCGTAGAGCTCGGTGAAGTCGGGGGGACGGGTGGTCCAGGCGACATTGGACTTCAGCGCCAAGGCAGGGATGGGGCGCACGAGACCACCCAGTCGGGGGACGGGGGCCACCAAGGGCTCGCCTTGCTCAGGCAGCAGCAGGAGCATCTGCACGACTGGCGACACGGTGACTTGGTCGTGCCAGAAGCGGAGGTCGGCCGACACCGCCGGAGTGGTGGACACCCGCGCGCGGGAGCCGCCTGGGGTTTCGGTGAGGAGATCGGTGGCCGTCCACACATCACGACGAACTGCGAGAGTAGCCGCTGGCAGGGCATGCTCACCCCACCGCCACCGCAGGTGTGCCTGGGCACCAAGCGAAGAGAAGCGGTCGTCGGTGTGTTGAGTGCCGGTGCCCAGCTCGCCAAGCCGGTCGTCGTAAGTCTCGCTGCGCACACGGCCCCAAGTGCGCAGCTCTCCGCGCCACTCCGCGGTCGACCGCTCCACCGCGACCGCCGTGACCGACTGCAAACTGCGCAAGGACACCGCCGTGGTGGGGCTGCTGGCATGTCCCGCCAGTCCCTCATCACGGGCGACGAAGGCCTCGAGTACCGTGAGCCTCAGATCACGCTCCCCGAGTCGGAAGCGCGCATGGGTCGAGACCTGCCGCTTGTCGTTGTTGGCGCGGTCTTCGATTCTGTCGTCGAGAAGCGCGTACTCAGTGCCGTTGTCGGCGAAGAACGGGTAGTCGCCCGCAGTGCCGAAGGCCTCGGCCACCACCAACATGTCCGAAGGGCGCTCCCCCACAGTGGTGGGCACATGGGTCATGGCGGACAGCCGAAAGGTGTCGTGAGAGCCCCAGGACACCGCGCCTCCGGAGCCGGCGTCCGTGCGATCACCGGTGCGCAGGTCGACCACCCCGCCGATGGGGGCCGCCCCCAGCTCAGGCGGCGCGTTTCCGCGGTACACCTCGATGGTCTCAAAGGCCCACAACGGGAGCTCGGAGAGGTTGACCGCAGAGGTCCCGTCCGGATTGAGCGGGATGCCGTCGAGACACACCTGCACCTGCCGCATGGTGCTGCCTCGGATGCTCACGCCCGACCAGTCTCCCAGTCCCCCGAGCCGCTGAACCGTGACGCCCGATGCGCGCGACACCACAGTGGACACGTCCGAGCTCGCGGGAAGACGCTCATCGACGGCAATCACAGTGACACTGGCCGGCGTGGCCATGGGGTCGGTGCGGTCCTGGGCCTCGGGTGCGGTGACCACCACCTCTTCGCCTTCCACCGCTTCTTCGGCGAAAGCAACGAGGCCCAAGGCCACAAGACTCAGAGGAACAACGACCACAACGCTCCGAGACCGAGCGGTCGACGGGCGGGGTCAGAGTCCTCCGAACAAGCCGGACGGACCACCTTGTCCTGTACCCGAGGACGCTCGTGGACTGGTCTGTGGGGAGGTTCCCGACTTGCAGCAGAAGCTGCTCACGGTGGCGGGCCCGCGCCGGACTCACACCGGCTTCCCTGGACCCACAGACAAGATGCGGTCGTAGCCGAGTCACCCAGCGCGGTCCAGTGAACGACCGTGCACTCAGCGGCGCCCGTCTCGCTGAGGCCGCGGGAGGGCCGGACGCCCTCGCACAGAACGCCCCCGAATGGTGACCCGATGCAGCACCTGCAGCACATGATTCACCGCGTCCGCCCGCAGCTCGATGAAGCTCGACCGCTCCACGATGTCGATGGAGCCGATGTCGCGACTCGACAGACCTGCCTCATTGGCGATGGCTCCGACGAGGTCACCGGGACGCACGCCGTCGCGCTTGCCGATGTCGAGCTGGATCTGAGCCCACGGAATGCCCTCGGGGTGACCCATGCCATGGCGCTGTTCCCGCTTGCGCTTGACCTGGGGCACCGCTGCAGACACCTCGAGGTCGGTCTCGTCGGGGGAGACCTCATCGTGGAGTGCCGCGAGGGCAGCCGCAGCGACATCGAGGATCTCGAGCTCATTGTCGGCGACCAGGCTCTCGGCCAGACGCCGAAAGTCCTTCAGGTTGGCTTCCCCGGCCACCTCTGCCACGCGCTCGTGCAGACGGCGCAGGTGGGCAGCCCTCAGCTCGGCCATGCTCGGCAGCGGCACCACCGGGATCTCCTGGCCGATGGCACGCTCCAGCCGGGGCAGGAACTTGCGCTCACGCCGACTCAAGAAGGTGATGGCGCGGCCCTTCCGACCAGCGCGCCCGGTGCGTCCGATGCGGTGGGTGTAGGCCTCAGGGCTGTTGGGCAGCTCGTAGTTCACGACGTGGGAGAGGTGAGGAATGTCGATGCCACGGGCCGCCACATCCGTGCACACCAGCAGGTCTGCACTGCGCGACCGCAGACGAGACATCACGCGCTCGCGCTGCCCCTGAGACATGCCGCCATGGAGCGGCTCGGCACGAAGCCCCCGCGCCAACAGGGACTCCACCAGCACATCAACCGCAACGCGGGTGCGGCAGAACACGAGCATGGCGTCGGGCTCTTCGAGGTCGAGAATCCGCGCCAGAGCCGCATCCTTGTCGCTGCGGCGCAGCACATGGGCGATCTGAACCACATTGGGACGGGCAGCCCCACTGGAGCGCTCAGGACGCAGCTCAACCCGCACGGGATCCACCAGCACATTGTTGGCGATGGTGCGCAAGCGACCAGGCAAAGTGGCGCTGAACAAGGCCTTCTGACATCCCGTCGAACAGGCGGCGAGCAACGCCTCGATGTCCTCCTGAAAGCCCATGTCGAGCATCTCATCGGCTTCGTCGAGGACGACCATGCGCACACTGTCCAGCTTCAGAGTGCCCCGGTTGAGGTGGTCGAGCGCCCGTCCCGGAGTCGCCACGACCACGTCGACGCCACGGGACAGCGCCCTTAGCTGGGGGGACATGGGCGCGCCGCCATACAGCGGAAGCACCCTCACGCCCAGCGTCTTGCCATAGCTGAGCACCGCGCGGGCAACCTGGCGGGCCAGCTCACGGGTGGGGACCACGATGAAGCCGGTGACCGAGCGGGTGCCGGGAGCCACTGCGAGCCGATGAAGTATGGGCAGCGCAAAGGCGGCCGTTTTACCCGTACCGGTGGCGGCGAGACCCAAAACGTCACGCCCATCGATGAGAGGGGGGACCGCGGCGAGCTGGACGGGGGTGGGGTCCTCGTAGCCCAGCTGGTGGACGGCCTCAGTGAGTGTCGGATGGAGGCCAAGGGCCTCGAAGGCGGTGGGCTGCTGGTCGGTCATCTGGGCCTCGGTAGCGGGGGGCGAGCGCGCCGGAGTACCCCGGATGGACCGTCCGCGCGACCTCAGGTAGGTGAACGAGAGACCACGACCAGCGTCTGCACGGCGCGTCCGACCTCTCGGCCGAGGTCCCGAAGCGACGACTGTGCGATACCACTGCCGGTGGTCGACGCCGTAGATCGGATGTCGAAGCCGACCCAACCAGGGAGCAGGTCCCCCTCCACGATGATGTGAAGGTCAGGATTTACGAAGGTCCACTTCATCGGATCGAGCGGTACACCCATGCCGGACTGCGCATCCGCGAGCGTGACAAGGGTCTCCAAGGCGGTCAAGGCCTGGCCTCTCACCAAAGGCACCGCGAGTCGTCCCCAGACCTGAATCGGCGTGTGTCCCCACTTGCCGCCTGCAACTCGAAGCACGACGCCGCGGTGGTATCCGACGGGGTGACGGAAGAAGCTGAACACCAAGGGCGCGCAGCTCTTCGGCGGCGCCCAGGCCTTCACCGGCAGTCGAGCGTCGGGTCCCGGCCGTCGGAGAATCCGCAGTGCATCTGCGGTCACGAGCACCTTTCCATCGAGCGCTTCAAGCTGTGCCCGGAGACGATGCACCTGGCGACCCAGCCGTTGATGCTCCACTCTCACGCGAAGCGGCGCCAGCGGGACCGGACGGAGCAGGCTGAACGACAGCCGAGCGGTGACGTGGGTGCGGCGGGGATGCACGACCGGTGGGCCGACGGGCGCGGTGCCCTCCAGCAGAGTCGGCGCTGCTTGGCTGTTGGCGTGGCGGTCGAGAATTCCGGCCAGTAGAGCGCACGGCGGCCCACCATGCTGGGCACGGTTGTCCCAGGGTCCACGACAGAGCGCCGTGGGGACATAGACCTCGGGGTCGTCGGCGTGGGCCACAAAGAAGCTCGTGGGCAGCGGCTCCGCCATGTCTCAGATCCGAAGCTTGCCCGAGAGCTGCGTGCCGTCGGGAATGTGGGCCACCGAACCATCGGCGGCAATGATGTGCACATCGCCAGCGCACGCGACGCCGGCCCCAAAGACCACATCGCCATCGACTCGGAGTGACGTGCATCCCGCGAGCGACGGCGGACCCGACGGAAAGTGGGCGTCGAGCTGCCCCACGAGCTTGTAGTGGCGGGGATCGAGCGCAATGCGTGGCGGCGCTTCGCTGGCGGGCACGAGGCGGCCATCATCGGGCTCAAGGGTGGCATCAGAGCGGGTGCGGAGGAGGTCTGCGGTGGTCTTGACCGGCACCAGACGAGTGCGTGGGACCCGGATTGCGCGGGCGCCCGGAAAGACCGCGATGGCGGACCCCATGGCCGACTCCAGCTGGAACACAGGCGCGGAGTCGGGGTCGCGCGGGTCGACCGTCTTCTTGTTGCGGATGAGCGGCAGCACCAGCGGCTGGTCCGGGCCAATGCGCTCGGCGAGGGCCTGCAGATCGATCCACAGGTTGTTGGTGTTGAAGTAGCGGTGGCGGGTGTGGTCCTGGAACGAGCCTAGGTCATCCGCCGGACACTGCGCCACCTCACGGAGGATGAGCTGGTCGCCGCGAAGGGCGAGGTGGCCTCCCTTTCGGTCCGCCTCAGTGCGGTCGGCGGCCTCCATCACGAAGGGGGCGCCCGACTGCACAAACCAGCCGAGAATGCGCCGGTCGAGCACCGCGCCGAGGTTGTCGCTGTTGCTCACGAACAGGTAGCGGCGGCCGCTGGCCAAGAGCTGCGCCAACACACCGCGCGTGACCAAAGCGGTGTAGAGGTCACCATGGCCGGGTGGGCACCAGGTGCGCGCGGGGTCCGTGTGGTCGGCGGGGGCGAGGGTGGCGCGGTCAACCTTCGGCACTTGGTGCTGAAGAAAGTCGACGGGAAGCTCCCCTTCGAGCAGCTCGGGCCAGCTCTTCAGCGCAGCCAGGGTGTCGTCGCGGGTGGCGAAGCTGTTCATCAACAGCAAGGGGCAGCCGGTGGTGCGCGCCTGGGCTGCGATGAGGTCGAGGAAGGTGCGCTCGCCTCGGACCGGGAGCAGCGACTTGGCCTGACGCAAGCCCATGCTGGTGCCGAGGCCGCCGTTGAGCTTGACGAAGACGGTCTGCGACAGGGCGTCTTCGCCGACCTGCTCCAGCGACGGGTCGAGCGCGTCGGCGTCGGGAAGCCAGGGCACCGGTCGAATCTCAGACTCGGGAATCTCGCCGGTGTCGCCCGCGACTAGCGCGGCGTAGTGAGCCCGGAAGGTGGCAGTGGCGAGCGACGGCATGCCGGCTTCGGCCATACGCTCGGCAAAGGGGGCGAAGCGGTCGTCGAGGGTGGTCATCGGGGGGCACCGGATGGGAGAGGTCAGTCGTCGACGCTGGGAGGCACGATGAGCACGGGAATCTTGCTAGAAGCCGCAATCCGCCCTGACACGGAGCCCAGGACGAAGCGCTCCACGCCGGTGTGACCACGAGTGCCCATCACCACGAGGTCGCACCCATGTTCTTTGGCCGCCCGCAAGATCTCTTCTTCGGGGCGGTGCCGGCCCACGTGGGTGCTGACGAGCATCTGCCCAAGCTGCGCGCGTCGGGCCTCGGCCTGGAGGCGGTCGTTGGCGGCCTTCTCCACCACGGCGAGGTCGACCATCGGCTTGAGCGCGCCGCCCACCATGCTGTGGGGGTCGGGGAGATCGAGACTCGTGTGGAGCACGATGCGGGCACCTTGCGCGTGGGCCACCGCCCTGGCGTAGTCGAGGGCGTACTGCGAGCAGCTGGAAAAGTCGGTAGCGACCAGAATGCGACGGGGACCGAAGGTGGAGGACAACGAACCAGACATGCGGCTCCGGGTGATCAAGGTTCGAAGAGATCTACCATGAACCCTACGCCCTACGCGGGAGGCCATCCGACAGCCCTCACTCAGTGAAGGGTTTCGACGTCGCCCATCCAGGTCGAGGCCCGGGGGAAAGGGGCCGACGGGTTGGTAGACAGCGAGGCATCGGCGGGCAGCCAGCCTTTGCGCTCATCCGGCAGCACGACGAGGTGATGGTCGCGGTGGGTCTCGACCACACGCACCTCCGCGCCCTCGTGGAGCACAAACAGCTCGACTCCGTCGGGCCCGAGCGCAGACCGCGACGAAACCTCAGGAACGACTACCACCACGCTGTCTTGGTTAACTACGGCAGTCCATGTGGACACCGTCAACAGCAGGGCGGGCCCCAACAGACCCGGCGTTTCCAGCCCGACTCTCCGCTCGGACTTGCTCCATCGCCGCACCAGTGGGGCCGCGAACGCCAGCGTGGCCAGGAGGCTCGCCAGCCAGGCGGAGTCCCGAGGCGACAGCACGCTCTGCCAGAAGAAGATCTCGGCGGTGGGCGCGGGCGCCTCGATGCGGTCCTCCGAGGTGCGGCGGGCTCTGTCGAGGTTGGCGGCGATATCGCCATTTCGAGGGGACAAGCGAAGCCCCCGTCGCCAGGCGGCTGTGGCGGGTCCGAGGAGGTCCAGGCGCCACAGGGCGTTGCCCAGACCGTGGTAGACGGCCGGATCGCGGCCACCGGCATCCAACGCACGGATGAACGCGCCGGCGGCCGCTTCATGGTCCCCCACACGGGCGTGGTCGACGCCCGCCTGGTAGGCGTCGTCGGCTTCGCCAGCCAGTGCAGCAGACAGCAGGAGCGCAAGCAGCACGTTCATGTCTCCCCCCTATTGGCGATCCAGGCCCGCACACGGTCCACCAGGCCGGCAGCGGCCCCGCCTCCGTAGCGAGCGGTCTCTAAGTCGGCGTAGAGCTGCTGCGCGCCTTCACCGAGCGGTCCAAGCCGGGCACGGTCAACAGCCGCCGGTGGGCACCCCAGCTTCAGAGCCGCGGCTTCACGAAACATGGCTTCGAGGGTGGCGAGTCGCTTCACAGGGTCGGCCGGAAGAGGACGGCCGACCAGCTCGGTCCAGGGGTCCTGCTTGCGGCGGGCGTACAGGCCCCGAAGGCCGACCGCAGTGGCCGCAAAGAGGGGGAGCAGTGGCATGCCCAGCAGGAACCACAGACTGCCCCGCACCGAGCGGTCCCCCACCGAAGCCGAGCCTGGAGCCGGCAAGATGTCGTCACCCAGCGCTTCCACATCGCGGCGAGAGTCGGCAGTACCATCGGTGAAGCTCTGCACCTGCTGCTCGGCCGCCCCCTCTGTGACCTCGATGCGCACCGGCTGGCTCCTCAACACCACATAGGCCTCCGCCTCGGGGTCGAACACCGACAGCTCGACCGGCGGCAGCTTCATCTCGCCAGCGCGCAGAGGCACCAACGCGCGGTTGAAGACCGTCCGACTGCGCAACCCCGTGGGACCCGCCGCGGACTCCACGACCGGAGCATCGTCGTAGACGCGGAAGTCATCGTGGTCGGAGATGGCGGGCAGCTTGAAGCCCGCCAGCACGCCGTCGCCTTCGACGATGACCTTGAGGGTGACGGTGTCGCCCACGGCCACACTGCGGGCACTCGGGGTAGCGCGAACCTTGAAGGTACCCACGAGGCCAGTGAAGTCGGCTGGTCGACCTGCCCTGGGAAGGGGCCGAACCTCCACCTCGATGGGGTCGCCCGACAAGCTGGTGGTGCGGGTGCGGTAGCGACCGAAGACATCCTGGGGCCGGCGGCCAGTGCGGGGATCTGGCGGGGCGGGCATGTCCGCGATGATGACCGCGGGGGTGAGCGTGTGGGTGCCAGCCGCCGTCGCCCGAAGCGGCAGCACGATGTCGAGGACAGCCTCTTCGACACCATTTTCAATCTGACTGCGGTCCGCTTGCTCCAGCTCGGCCGAGGGCTCCGCGACAAAGCCTGGGGTCTCAGGCGGGGTCCACCGGATGTTGCGCGCCTCTTCGCGGCGGCGGAATTCCACCTGGTAGGCCACCACCTCACCCACAAAGGGTCGGGTGTCGGACACCTTGGTGGCTACCTCCGCAAGTGGGAGGCCCTCCTTGGCGGACTGGGCCACGTCAATGGTGATGGCGGGGTGGCGGATGATGGACCCGCCCAGATCGACCTCGGCCGGCCCCACCTTGAAAGAGCCCTCTCTCAACGCGGTCAGCTGGTAGGTGTACCGCACCACCCGGGTGGTCTTCATGTTGATGATGGACATCGACTGGCCCTGCCCGCGATAGCGCAGCGCGAGACCATCGCCCACGGGAATGTCGGGCACTCCGTCGGCGCGAGCATCGATGACTTGCAGCTCCAGCGACACACTCTGGCCGACCACGAGCTTGTCGCTCTCGACCTGAAGCTGCACCCGCGCCGCAAGGGCGGGACTGCACAGAGCCAGCAATAGCAAGAAGATCTGCATCACCAGTCCTTGTCGCCTGCCGCGCCGGGACGCGCCACCACACGGGGCTGTCCCTCCTCGACCGCATCGACCATGCGGGCGGCTTCATCGGCTGTGATCTCGCCCGGCCGTGACTCGGAGGGGGCGGCATCCAGCTGTGGAGTGTCTTCGCCGGGCTCACCGGCATCGGTCTGCATGCCATCCAGATCGCCTGACAGGCCCGTGTCCTCACCATCTTCGGGAGGCGCGAGGGTGCCATCCGTGGGATCTTGGGGGTCGCCCTGCTGGTCTTGGGGGTCGCCCTGCTGGTCTTGGGGGTCGCCCTGCTGGTCTTGGGGGTCGCCCTGCTGGTCTTGGGGGTCGCCCTGCTGGTC
>Ga0315321_10003663_pt1 | contig 11898 bp, 9 predicted proteins | sample M180m21515metaG_FD_203464 | JGI IMG/M metagenome (GOLD analysis project Ga0315321, IMG submission 203464) | Ammonia-oxidizing marine archaeal communities from Monterey Bay, California, United States - M1 80m 21515 | ecosystem: Environmental > Aquatic > Marine > Intertidal zone | place: USA... | reverse complement strand
CAACTAGAACTAAAGAGGATGTTGTTCTATGCGGAACGTCAAATTTTGTTTTCATAATTTGTGATTTGATTAACTCTCCAAATTTACCAGGAGTAACAGCTAATGCAAATCCAGCAAAATATATTTTCAAATTTTCTTTTAATGGAATTTTTATATTTGAATTTTTTAATAATAAGTTCCAGCGTAAAAATAAAAATAGCCAACTGAATGGAATTAAAACCAAAATTATAGGCAAGTATTCAGTTTTAAAATTTGGAATTTTTGATAAAATTAAAGAAATATCTGAAAGTAGTAAGAAAATTGCATAAAGAATTATTGCTCCAACAATAACAAAAATGAATTTATTATCAAATTTCATATCTGATTATATCTCATATTATTACTTAATCTATGTATTCAATTCAAAGAATTTGTTTTTTAAGGTGAAATAGTTAGAACTATACTTATAGACAATTAATAAAAATAATTTAATGCCAAATAAGATATGCATTTTTCCAAATGATCCTCTTTTAGCATATTTTGAAAAAGGAGAAATTAAAGAAAGATATTACAATCCAAAGAATTTTTTCGATGAAATTCATTTCATAACATTAATTGAAAAAGATATTGATTCCAGTAAAATTCAATCAATTGCAGGTAAAGCAAAAATTGTCATACATTCAGTAGGAAAAATAAATATCAAAAATAGAAAAAAACATTTAAATGAAATAATTGAATTGTGTAAAAAAATAAATCCAGATGTCATACGTGCATTTAATCCGTTTATTGAAGGATGGTTAGCAGCAAATTGTGCAAAAGAGTTAGAAATACCATTTTTAGTTTCATTACATACTCAATATGATTATAATAGAAAACTATCTAAAAATAAATTAAAAAAATATTTAGCTTTAAAATATACCGAAAAATTTATTGAACCTTTTGTTTTAAATACTGCTGATAAAATTGTGGTTGTTTACAAAATAATACAACCATATGTCACTAATCATTCTTCAAAAAATTCTGAAGTTCTACACAACAAAGTTGATTGTAGTAGATTTTTAAATGGAAAACCAATAACAGATTTGCCTCAACCACTAATTTTATCAGTGGGAAATCTTATTCCAGTAAAAAATCATAAAATTTTGATTAAATCTATGAAGGCAATTAATGGACATTTACTGATTATTGGAAATGGTGAATTATTTTCTGAATTGAATCAATTAATAATTAAATACAAAATACAAAACAAAGTAAGTATTAAAAAATCAGTTCCAAATGATCAAATTCAGAATTATTATAAATCTGCAAAAATATTTGCATTAGCATACAATACTAAAGTAGAAAGCTTACCAATTCCAGTTATTGAAGCTATGGCAGCAGGATTGCCCGTAGTCATACCTTCTCCAGAGGAAAGTTTCTCAGAGGGTTTAGAAAAAATAGCAATGTTTACAAAAAATAATGAAAAATCATTTACAGATAATATTCAGAAGTTGTTGAACAATGAAGATCTAAGAAAAAAATATTCAAATCAATCACTTGCTAAATCTAAAGAATTTGATTCAGAAAAAATAGAAAAAAGAGAATCTGAAATTTATTCAGAATTAATAAAAAAAAATCAAAAATAATTTCAACATATTTCTAAAATACAAATAATTTATCAAAGAATTTATTTAAAATTTCTAGAAAATCAATCTTAATATAGTAATTCTGTTTCTTTTTCAAAATTTATTTCTGAAAAATTTTCATACCAGAATAATGCTTGGAGAGAAAACATGGATGCCCAAGAATTTACTTTTAGAGTTTTTTTCCATCCAAACATAGATTTTTTAAATTCTTCATAAAATCCTCCGTTAGTAGATTTTTCAGTAGTTTGAGCTTGTAAAGAGAGTAAAAATGATTGTAATTTTTCAATAGTTGGATCAAGATTTTTGTCTTCTAATTTTGCTATTAGAATTTTTAATCTTATTAATTGTGCGATAGGATAACTTGATTTTGAATGATATTTTGAATTAAACCATAAATCTATACTTCCATCAGATTGGATTTGGTGTTCACACCAATTAACAGCTTTTTTACAACAATTTAGATAAGTTTTATCTTTTGTAACATTGTATGTATGAATTAATCCTTCTAATGAATATAACAAAGTATGAAGATTGATCACTTTACTATTTTTATGAAGTAAAATACTTCCGTCAGGTTGTTGAAAATGTATAATTGAATTTGCAATTTTCTTAGCAGCATTTAGTGATGTTTCATCATTTGTAATTTTATAAAGTTGTAATAATGGAATTGTTAATTTAATATGTAAACATCCAGGTTTTTTGTACCATACTTTATCATCAATTTCAAATTTGTTAGTTTTTAGATTTTTTACTGGTTTTATTATACCGTTATTTTCAATAGTGTCAGATAAAATCCAGTTATTCAATTTTTGTGCATATTTGAGAAATTTATTATCCTTTGAAATCAGGTAGCAATCCAATAATCCTTTTGAACAAACTGCAGTGTCAAAAGAATAAACATATTTGTTAGTAATTCCTTGAGGTGAAATTCCTTGAATTATTCCACCATATTTTTCATATAAATCAATTAACCAGTTACATGATGCCTTTGCAAAATTAACATATTTTTCATTTTTTTTATGTTCATACAAAAATCTCATCATACTTGCATAATATCCAGTTATTTCAGGATACAAAAATGCAAATTCTTTATTTTTTTCATCATAAAATGAATGAACCCCACCAAAATTTGGATCCGATGATTTTGATACAAAAATCCCTGAATTTAGTAACCAATTTTCGGTCATTTCAAATGAACTGTTCAATACTAGGTAACACTTTTTTTGTTCCTTAAAAAGCCTAAAGACAGTGAAAATCCTAGTATTAGTATTTCATTTTCCACCAATTAGTGGAGGGGGAGTTGTAGTAATTACAGATATTATTAACAAATTTGCAGAATTAGGAAATGATGTAACAGTAATCACACCTGATCTTGAATGGAATGGAGAGCAATTTCATCCTAAAATAAACTCAAAAATTAAAATAATTAGAACAAAAACTCCTTCACGTACTAAAATTAAAGTAGCTGCAAGACGATGTCAATCTAATATTAAAAAAACAGCTATAGAAATAGGAAAATCAAGTCAATTTGATTTTATTTTTACAATATTCCATCCATTTCATCTAGTTCCAAAAGCTGCAGTAGAAGCTGCAAAGGAATTGTCTATTCCATCCATTGTAAAAATTGATGATGCAATTTATGAAAAAGCAACTGGGATTAAATCATTACAACGAAAAATTGAAAAAATGATTAATGGAAAAACTCTTAGATCTGGAACTAAAATTCTTGTTTCAAACACGGATACAAAAAAAATCATTATTGATGAATATGATGTAAAATCAGAAAAAATTTCAATAATTCCTAACGGAGTAGATTTATCTCTATTTGATACAAATACTGAAAAAAATCCAAAGAAAATTGTTTTTGCAGGTGCAATGTATTATCATAGAGGTTTAGATGTATTACTTGAAGCAATTCCAGCAGTAATTAAAAGAATTCCTGATGCAAAATTTATTTTATTAGGTAGTGGTAAAGAAATGGAAAAATTAAAGAAAATTGTTTTAGAAAATAAATTAGAAAATTCTGTTGAATTTAAAGGATGGATAAAAAGAGACAAAATTCCTGAAAATATTTCAAATGCTTCAATTGGTATTGGACCTCTAAGATTAACAGAGGTAACATCAAGAGCTCTTCCAATAAAGGTTTTAGAATACATGGCAGTTTCATTACCAATAATAGCTCAAAAAGGAACACTTCCCGAAGATATTTTAGAAAATGGAAAAAATGGATATTTTATTGAAAATGCAACTGAATTAGCAGAAAAAATTATTGTGTTATTAAATCAACCAAACAAAGTTGAAAATATGGGAATTCAGTCATTAAAAATGATTCAAAAATTTTCATGGGATAACGTAGTAAAAAACATTATAGAAGAAACTAAAAAGATCTAAAAATTATTTTGCAAAATTTTAAGTATTTTTTCACTAGCATCACCTTTTCCATATGGTGTTTTTTTAGATTGGAGTTTAGGGGATTTCATAGTTTTTTTAATTGAATTAGAAATATTTTTTTCATCTAATCCAACAATTTCAGCCATTTTGCTTTCAACTGCTTCAGGTCTATCAGTTGTTTTTCTTACTACCAAAACTTTTTTCCTAATTACAGGCGAAGTAGCTTCCTCTTGAATTCCTCCAGAATCAGTTACAATAAAAATACAATTTTTCATTAATTCAAGAATTTCAAAATACCCTACAGAATCAAGAATTTTAATATTTTTATTTTGAAATAATTTGTTGTATAATCCAAATTCATGAAGACGTTTTTTTGTTCTAGGATGTATTGGAAAAATAATATTTTCATTTGAATTAATTACACCTTTTATTATAGAAGAAAGTATTTTTTTGTTATCTACATTTTCAGACCTATGAAGAGTAAATAAAATAAAATCAGATGATGTAATAGATAATTTTGATTTTTTTCTTGAAATTTTAGAATAGATGTTAATTGCATCAATTACAGTATTTCCTGTTACAAATATTTTACCATGTACTTTTTCACATTGTAAATTAGATTTTGTGATTTTAGTTGGAGCAAATAATAATTCAGATAAATGATCCACTACAATTCTATTATGTTCCTCGGGCATTCTCCAATCATTGCTTCTTAATCCAGATTCAACATGACTGATTGGAATATTTGATTTTAGTGAACAAATTCCAGCAGCTAAAACAGTATTGGTGTCACCTTGAATCATCACCGTATCAGGTCTTTCTTTAATTAGTATTTTTGACAATTTTGCAATTATTTCACTTATTTGGAGTTGAGAGTTGGATTTTGTTATATTTAATGAATAATTGGGTTTTGGTAAATCTAATGCACGCATAAATCCTAATCCCATTTGGTTATCATAATGTTGGCCAGTAAAAATTACAGAGCAATTTTTGGAGCCAATTTTTCTAATTATTGGTGCAAGTTTAATGATTTCTGGTCTTGTACCTAAAACTATTGCTACTTTCATCAGATTTCAACTTCTTTAATCTATAGATACTATTATTGGTATAGAAAGTTTGATTGAACGGTTTTTTGTTTATTCAATTATAATTTATTCTGAGCATATACATTAAAGTAAGAATTTATTTAATTTTTTTAAGAAATGAAAATTCTATTTATTGCTCCAAAATATTCTGGTGGAATTGGAGGACATGCAGCTAGAGTAGCTGAGAAATTACAAGAGTATGGATTTGATATAAAATTAATGCATACATCTCATATTCCAATTAAAAAATTAAAAAATCCTAGCTTTGTAGCATTGAGTTCATTAAAAGCGATCATAGGAACAGAAAAATATGATATTGTTCATGCATTCAATGTTCCATCAGCTTTTGCTATGAAATACACAAAAGCAAAGAAAAAAATTTTATCCATTCATGGTGTTTATTCTGAACAAGTAGATGCATTACATTCTAAAACTATATCTACTGCTGCAAAAATCACGGAAACTAAAGTTTTAGAATGGGCAGATAAACTTACAACTGATTCTAAAATTGTTAAAAAAATATACAAAGAAAAATTAAATGTAGATTTTGAATTTTTTTATGCTCCATTAGATGTAAAAAAATTTTCAAAATTAAAAAATATAGAAAAAAAAGAAAAACAAATAATATTCATTGGAAGAGACAGTTATGAAAAAGGAATTGATATACTTAAAAAAATAGAAACAAAAATTAATGCCAAAGTAGTTTATTGTACAAATACAAAATGGGAAGATGCAATGGAGAATCTCAAAGCATCTAGCATACTAGTAATACCATCAAGAATGGAAAGTATTCCACAAGTAATTAAAGAAGCATTTTATCTTAAAATTCCAATTATTGCAACAAATGTAGGTGGGATTCCAGAATTAATTACGAATAATAAAACAGGAATTTTAATTCCGCCTGATGATCCAGAAGTGTTACAAAATAGTATTAACAAATTACTTTTAGATTATGAAACATCAAAAAAACTTGCAGATAATGGGTATGAATTTGTGATAAACAATCTTACATGGGAAATTTTACTTCCAAAATATGTTAAATTTTATGAAGATCTAGTAAACTGTTAAAAAAAGAATTTTTTTAAACCACTTTTTAGAGATGTTTCATAATTCCAATTTATCAATTTTTTTGCAAGTGATACATCAGCAAAACTCTCTTTTACATCACCCAAGGGTAAATCAGCATAATTTATTTCCAATTTTTTTCCAGAAAGTTTTATCATCATTTCTGCCAATGTTTTAATGGATGTAGAAATACCTGTTCCAATATTTAAAAATGAAAATTCAGTTTTACTTTCCATTGACAATAAATTTGCTTTAGCAATATCTTCTACAGATATGAAATCTCTAGTGTGAGTACCATCACCAAAAATAATAGGTGATTCATTTAGATTAATTTGATCAATAAATTTTGTAATTACACCTGCATAATCATTAGTTTGACCAATTCCATAGACATTAAAATATCTCAAACCAATTATTGATACTCCTAAATCATGATATTTTTCTGCTAGTTTTTCATCATCTAATTTTGTTACTCCATATGGATTAATAGGGTTTTTTTCAAAATTTTCCTGAATTGGCATTGTTATAGAATTTCCATATATACTTGAGCTACTTGCATATACCACTTTTTTTTTAAATTCTTTAGCTAGTTTGAATATATTTTCAGTACCTTTTACATTCACATTATGGTATTTTTCTTTTTGTATAAATGATTCAGGTACAGAAGTTAAAGCTGCTTGATGAAAAATACCATCAGAGTTAGAAATGACTTCTTTTAATGAATCAAAATTTAATATGTCTATTTTTTTAAATTCAATTTGTTCTTTAATAGTAGATAAATTTTCTAATCTTCCTCTTGAAAGATTATCTACTACTGTAACAATATGATTTTTATCAATCAAATGTTTTGCAATATGACTTCCAATAAATCCTGCTCCGCCAGTAATAACAAATTTCACATGTTTGTTGAATCTAACACATCTTTAAATCTTAACTAATAACAAAATAGAATCTTATAAACATGGAAAATTACGAATAAAATTAGGTGTTAAATCTTGGAAATTAACAATAATTCTATAATGATTAAAGAAGTGCTAAGCTTAAGATATAATCCATCATTAGATATTAGTAAAAATAAATTTATGGTAAATGATTTTTTACCTGAAGAAAAATCAAATTATTTAGAACATATAGAACATTCAATTTCTTCAGAAATTAAAAATAAAGTTACTGATGATAATATTTCAGTTGCGCTAAGTGGAGGAGTGGATTCAACTCTTGTAATGGCATTACTTCGTAAAACAAAACCAGATATCAAAATTGATGCAATATCTTTAAAATTTGCAGATAGTGTGGATGAGACAAAAATTGCTGCAAATATTGCAAATAAATTTAATGCAAATCACCATATTATTTCAATTGAAAATTTTCTAGAATATCTTCCAAAAGCAATTAGTATAATTAAAATGCCATTTTGGGATACTCATTGGTTTCATATGGTAAAAAATTCTTCAAAATTTTCAGCATCCTTACTGTCAGGAGATGGTGGAGATGAATTATTTGGAGGATATACTTTCAGATATCAGAAATTTTTTACAAAATTTAATTCAAGTATGACCCCATTGGATCGAGTTAAATTATATTTAGAATGTCACGAACGTGACTGGGTTCCAGATCAAAATCAATTGTTTAATTCAAAAGCAAATTTTTCATGGAACGATATTTATTCAAAAATTATTCCATATTTTGATAATTCATTATCCCCATTGGATCAAATATTTTTAGCAGATATCAATGGAAAATTATTGTATAATTGGATTCCACTTAATACTAGTTTTCACAATTTTTTTAATCTTAAATCAATTGCACCGATTCTATCAAAGGAATTAATGAAATATGCACCACATTTAAAAAATTCAATTAAATATAATAGAAATACAAATATTGGGAAAATTCCATTACGTGAAATTTTATCTCAACACATTTCTAGTGACCTAATTACACCAAATAAACAGGGTTTTTCAGTAAATACAATAAATTTATGGAATTCACATGGAAAAAAGATCTGCAATTATTATTTAGATAATGCAAGAATCATTACAGATAAATGGATTAGTAAAGATTGGGTTGAAAAACATCTTAAAAAACTTGACGAAAAACCAAATGTTAGATATGTCAATAAATTTTTAGGTTTATTAGCATTTGAAATTTGGTATAGAATTTTTATAACAAAAGAAATGAATCCAGAAACAAAATTATCTATTTAAAAATTATTTAATACATAGACATACAACTAATTTTTATTTACCCAAAAAAACATGTTTATTATTGAAATTAAAACTACTTGAACAAATTGTTTGCCCAGAATGTCATACAAGTTTTTCATTAAAAATAAAGAAAAAACAAAAAGAAGAAATCATTGAAGGAGTTTTAATATGTAAGAAAAAACATAATTTTTCCATCATAAGAGGAATTCCTCGATTAGTATCCGATAAACAAAAAGATTTTGTAAATACAGAAGATGCATTTTCATCAAAATGGAGACATTTTAACAAAACATATCATAATAAAAAATGGATTGAAGGTCAAAAAAAATGGTTTTTAGAAAGATTTGGATGGAAAACAATTTCAAAATTTGATGGTTTTTTAAAAACATGCTCCACAATTCTTGACGCTGGAACTGGAGTTGGAAATAGTGCTAAATTATTTTCATCAAATCCAGATTCTCAAGTATTTGGAATTGATGCTAGTGAAAGTATTGATTTTGCATATAAAAAATATGGAAAAATAAAAAATATTCATTTTTTGCAAGCAGATATTAGAAAATTACCATTTAAAAAAAAATTCTTTGATTTTATTTGTTCAGATCAAGTATTACATCATACTAAAGATACAGAATCTTCATTCAAAATTCTTTCAAAACTGTTAACCAAAAAAGGAATGATTTCAATTTATGTTTATAGAAAGAAAGGTCCACTACGTGAATTTGCTGATGATCATATTAGAAAATCTACAGTTACAATGACTGAAAAACAATGTATGGAATTTTCTAAAAGTATGGCATTATTAGGAAAAAGCTTATCCCAATTAAAAAAGAAAATTACAATTAAAGAAGATATACCTCTGCTTAAAATTCAAGCAGGAACATATGATGTACAGAGATTTTTGTATTGGAATTTTCTTAAATGTTGGTGGTCACCAGATGTGCCATTTGATCAAAGTGTAGCAACAAATTATGATTGGTATTTTCCAAAATTTGCATATAGACATTCTAAAAAAGAAATTAAAAAATGGTTTAAGGATGTTGAATTAAAAATTATTCATTTTAATGAAATTGAAAGTGGTTTTAGTATCAATGGGAAAAAATCAAAAATAAACATATAAATTTTTAAACTAAAATTATTCAAAAATTTAATCAAGGGAAGAAGAAATGTAATTTTTATTTACTTGATAAACTAAAATAAAAATTTGTCCCCCAACATTATCATTGGTAAAACTAGGTGAAGCATAAACTAATTTTAATGGATCATCATCAGAATCATATTTAATTTCTTTAGAATTTATTGCAACAAATCCATTTTTGTAAATTTGTGAATTTTCATTAGTTTCAGGTTGGTAATATACTAGTGGAGTGAATGGGATCATTTTACCAAGCATTGTATTTTCATAGAAATATTGTGTAGGTGTTCTACTATCTGAATTTAAAAAATTTTCAACGGGTAATCCAGCAATTTGAGAAAACCAAAAAATTTTAGTTTCATCTCCACCATCTCCTAATACATACAGAGGAGTCTCATGAGAATTACTACCTATATCTTGAGCAGTTAAAAATACAAGTACATAATCAGCATCCATTTCTTTAAGCATATTCCAACTATGTTCAGGTGGACTCATCAACATTGTTGCCATTTTTTTAATTTCAATTGTGCTTAAAGTTGCATTATCAACGAATGTTATTCTTTCTGATAATGTGGTAATCCAATATCCATAATCCCACCATGATGCAATTTTTGCATTTTCAGGAGTATTCAATTTTATCCATTCCATTGTTTCTAACCAATCATTTGTAGGAGCATGAAATGTAGCTCCAGTAAAAATTGCATGGGGGGAATCTACATTATTAATCCAATTACTATTTTCTGGATAAACAAGTGGAAGTATGAATAAAAATATCATAATTCCTACATACAAAATTTTAATTAAATAATTTTTTTTTCCAGAAAAGTTAATTCTAAAAATTTCTTTAGATAAAATAGATAATCCGATTGACGCAAGTATAATTAGAGATATGGATGCAAATATTTCTAATCGAACAAATACTGAGCTAACATATACTCCAGTAATTCCCATAATAAGCACAAATGCTTTCATATCATTTTTAACAAAAATTTCATTTTGAGAGATTTTTTTTGATAAAAGAAACCAAACACTAATTCCAGCAAATATCATCCAAACTGAATGAAACAAAAATGAAAAATCAATAGATGTTGAAGCATGTTCTGCAACAGAGTCAACAAGTGGATCAGTAGTTGTTAAAAATGGATTAAGTGCATTTAGATATCGAAAACTTGGTAAAGCCTCTTTGTCTGTTGCATCATATACAAATATTGAGAATGAGCCAATTATTATAATAGAAATTAATAAAAATAAACTATTTTTTATTTTATTTTTATCTTTACTCATTTTTTGAATAAATATGCAACCCATTAGAAACACAGTTGGGATAATTAATGAAATTCCGCCCAAACCAAATACAAAATTTACTCCTGGTCTTTCAAATAAACTTAAAATTAAAAGGAATGTGATGGTAAATAATGGGATAATCCATAATAGGGACACATTATTTTTTTTAACAAATGGTAATGCTAAAATAAATAATCCTAGCGGAATAATAAAAAATTGGTTACCACCCCAAGAAGCCATTCCAAAAGCCATCACTATGCCTCCAGAAATAATTTTTAGAGCTGCAATTTTTTTATTTTCAGATTTAATTGCACTTAAAAAGAAATACAGTCCTAGTAAACCATAAAAAATTCCTAATGGTTCGGATTTAAACCAACCAATAGTACCTCGTATAATTATTGGAAGAGATATAGCAAATAGTAAAGATCCAATTAGACCAGCAAGTGTTCCTCCAAATAATCTAACTAATCCAAAAATAACAATTACAGTTAATGAACCAATTATGGCTGGAAATAATATAGTGTAATCATATAGTGATAAATTTGATCCAAATATTTGATAAGTTATTGAAGCAGTAGTATGTAACATAACTTGCGAAGATTTTGAAACATCTCTTCCTGTAGGGTACCAACTTTTATCATCATTCCATTCAAAATATTCAGAAAATCCATTTTCTACCATATATTGAGTTGCACGAAAATTAAAAAATGGATCAAATTCATTTAGTTCATTTCCAAATTCAGCACCTTGAGATCTTATTAAAAAAGATACTGAAAAAGCTAAAACTAATACTCCAATTATAACAAGATGTTTTAATTTGAAATTAAAACTACTAGCTTCAAATAACTTGGTTTGTAAATTCAATATGAAAATTATAGTTTAAACTGTTATTACTCTTTTGAATAAGAATTCTACTACATTGTTGCTTGTGAAGCATCATGGAACATCTGACTCTTTGCACAGCCAGCAGCAAGTTCATCACCTGCACCACGTCTCATAAGGCCTCGGTATAGACCGTCTTCAAGTTTTACACCTTCACGTTCTTCCCATTCCTCTACAGTGATAGAATATTTCTTTTGGATTCTGTCTCTGTACCATTCTGGAATTACATTAAATGCACAGAATGGAAC
>Ga0315321_10003655_pt1 | contig 11918 bp, 8 predicted proteins | sample M180m21515metaG_FD_203464 | JGI IMG/M metagenome (GOLD analysis project Ga0315321, IMG submission 203464) | Ammonia-oxidizing marine archaeal communities from Monterey Bay, California, United States - M1 80m 21515 | ecosystem: Environmental > Aquatic > Marine > Intertidal zone | place: USA... | reverse complement strand
TTTGCAGGAATCATGGAAAACTGCAGCGCTGCCCCACCTTGCAGGAAAAGCACCGCATAATCATCAGATACACCCAAGAGTGAACGAAGCGTTGCCTCTGCTTCCTCGATGATGCCCACAAAAGGTTTACCGCGGTGGCTAAGTTCCAGCAATGAGGCCCCCGCCCCCGGTAAACACAGGAACTCTTCCTGAATCTGCTGCAGGACTGGCAATGGCAAGGCAGCGGGCCCCGCAGAGAAATTAAAGGCTCGTTGAGCGGCGGCGTTAACGCTCATTTTGGTGCTTCCTATCCTGAAAAAACTACGAACTGGCGCAACGGCTCAGCCATGATGTAAACGATCAGGGAGGATTCTAAACTTCCCGTGTTCAATCGGGAAGGTTGCGACAACCCGACAGCGGCAATCAGTCGCGGAAGACTGTAAAAGCCCAACAAATGCCGCTTCAACGCGAGCAACGGAAAAAATCACTCCCCTGCGAAAGGGTAGTGACTGAGCAATGGCTGAGCTTCGATTGATGCAAACTGCCGAAACTGTCGACGCAAAACAAAACCTGCTTTGCTGCGGTCTTGCGAACCCACAGGTGCTTTTCACGCCCCCCTAGAAGCCAAACTCCTTCAGCCAGGCATCCACCTGTTTTTCGCTAACAACACGATTTGGCTTTTCGGCTCCATCGCCTACCCTCCCCTGCCCCGCTTGCTGATTTGACTTGCACGCTGACGCTACCTTGCCATCCAACAAATCATCCAGCCAAGGTTGAGCATCACAAAATCCACAACCGCGACGCTTTGCAGCAGCCTGAACTCGATGATCAGACGACACCACCATCAAATTCCGTGGTGCTGAATGTGCAGCGATCATCTCCTCGAGCAAGTCATCGGCCTCGGCATATTCAACAGCGAAACGCACCGAAACGCCTTCTACCAAAAAACTACTGGGTCGCCCCTCGGGTGGCTTTGCTGCGTCAAACACAATGCATGTGTTTTCCCTTTGCAGGTCAGTTAAATGGTCCACCAATCTGCGAATCAGATTCATTCGCTCTCTCTGTAACCACCGGCCATCAGGATCGCGATTCGGTGCCGCGACTGGTGCAAGGACATTGTACCCATCAATCAGTAACAGTAGCGACACAGCGAGACTCCTGAATTTCGAACAAGATGCGACGAGGCTTCTCAACGCTTGATTGAAAAGCTGATTGACTGCAGCAACAACCGCATTCAAAAATACCGATGGGACTGTCGCGAACCAGTAGCACATCAAACACTAGTCTATCTGTTCGACTCCGGTGTCTTGTGAACCGATTCAAAAAAGGTGCTCACTGCAAGAAAACTTCATACTCATTCACGCAGTTTCAAAACAAAGTCAGGATAGTCAACCCGCAATAAAAACAGACCGCGCGCTGGCGCCGTGGGACCCGCTACATCACGATCACGGGCCACAAGAACCTGATCAATCCATTCCACCACCTGCTTACCCCGACCAACTTCAACCAAAGTTCCCACGATATTGCGGACCATGTTGTAAAGAAAACCATCCGCTTCCACTTCGATCGCAAGATCACTGGCCTGACCATCTCCAACCGCCGGAACAATTAAATCACAGGCACGAACCGTTCGCACAGTCGTCTTGCGATCAGCACCAGCAGCCTGAAAACTCTTGAAGTCATGCTCGCCTATCAGACGTCTGGCTGCCAAACGCATTTGGCCCAAATCCAGTTCGCCATGAAGATGCCAGTGGTATCGATAGTCAAACACATCTCTGACACCACCAATTTTCAACTGATACCGATAGCGTTTCCCGATCGCATGACGTATCGCATGAAACCCCTCGCAGGCTTCCTCCGCTCCAGTAACCACAATCGATTCAGGTAGCTTGGAATTAAGCGCACGAAGTAAATGCTGCGGGGAATCACGCCAGACAAGGCTGCAACTAGCCACCTGCGCGTGGGCGTGCACACCAGCGTCAGTACGACCGCTACCGATCACCTGTACCTGGACACCGGTCAAACGTTGCAACGCATCCTGGAGACACCCCTGAATGGTTGGCTGATGAGGTTGCACCTGCCAACCAGAAAAACTGGTACCGTCGTACGCAACCGTCAACTTGAAAGCACGAGTCACGTATGCATTCATACTGGATTACGACTTCTCGATCGACGATGCTGACCGCTTGACCAACAACTCAGCGATCTGAACGGCGTTGGTTGCAGCACCCTTTCGAAGGTTGTCGCTTACACACCAGAATGCAATTCCGTTGCTGCAACTAAGATCTTTTCGGATCCGCCCAACAAACACATCATCTTTACCATCGCAATCGCGAGGCATTGGATACTGCTGACTATCCAGATCATCAACGACTGTAACACCATCAGCATTGTGAAATAGTTCGCGTGCCTCTTCCACCGACAATGGCTTTTCTGTTTCCACAAGAATTGATTCACTGTGGCCGACGGTCACTGGAACGCGTACGCAAGTTGGACAGACCTGAATATTCTCATCGCCCATTATCTTCTGCGTCTCGTACACCATTTTCATTTCTTCGCTGGTGTAACCCATATGTTTCTCAGACCCGATCTGGGGTATCAGATTGAATCCGACAGGGTATTGAAACGTACTTGGCGGATGCACCTGCCCAGCAAGGGCGCTACGAACGCTGTCGTGCAATTCTTCATTCCCTGCAAGCCCTGCTCCACTTGTTGCCTGATACGTACTTACAATTACGCGTTTCACCTTTGCAGCTTTGTGCAAGGGAGCAAGCGCTACCACCATTTGAGTCGTACTGCAGTTTGGACTGGCGATGATGCCCGCATGTGAGTTTACTGCCTCCGGGTTCACCTCAGGAATAACCAACGGAACCGTTGGATCCATTCGCCAGTAGCCGCTTTCATCTACGACGACAGCTCCTTCTTCCACAGCCCACGGTGCAAATTCTGCGGAGACCTCATCGGGTGTGCTTGCGATCACCAAATCAATATCTTTAAATGCGCCCGGCTCCAGCAATTCGACGGGAATGGTTTCACCACCGACGCGGACCTCACGTCCAACGGATCTTTCAGACGCCAAAAGCTTGAGGCGTTTATAAGGAAACTCTCGCTTCACAAGTTGCTCAAGAACAATTCGGCCGACGGCTCCCGTCGCTCCAACAAGTGCTATGGTTTCGTACACAATTCTGCGTGGGTCAAAAGAAATGAAATAAACGCGAATCAATGACCTGTACTTCGCAATTCAATTTACAAAGAAACACCATCGATAATTAACAAACGGCAATCGAGGCTCTATCTCACTTCGATTTCTTGATTGCCTCTGGCAAAGATTTATCTACCTGCCCAACAACACCTCGCCCACCCAGCAGGCGAGCCTCGACGTCGTCTACTACATCCTCAGAATTTGCCTTCCAGAAATTTTCAATCGCTTGGTCGGAAAGTGGTTTGTAAGAACGGAACAGGCGGAATCCGACGCCTCGAGCAGGATCATTCGTGAACCACCAAGGACTCTTTGGAAAGTTGGGATCCTCTTCCTTCCACTCCTCATCATCGGAGGAAAGACGCGATGCGCTTCGAAGCTGCTCCGGATCCATTTCCCATGACCCGCCACGAATGACAATGGGTGAAGATGTGTCAGGCCACACTACAACTTCAGTTGCATTGACAGGTTTTCCTTTTTTGAACTTTTTGTAACCGTCCTCGGTGTAAGCATTCACAGTCAATTCAGCAACACTGCCGTGCATATCAAAAAGACCAAATCCATTGGGCTTCTTGGTACCCACTGGCAACGTTCCGTCTTCTGCATTGTCAAAGTACCACGCGTAGTCGTCGATATTCTCAGGACTATCTCCCCAGCTATATGCAGTGTCGGTGTTCGCACGACAGGCGTACTCCCATTCGGCTTCAGTGGGGATCCTGAATTGCTGGCCCAAAACTCGACTCAACCACTTAGTGTATTGTTGCGCCGAATACTGAGTCATGGAGACCGCTGGCTGGTTGAGCTCTTCACCATACTCGTAGGTATAACTTGGGTCGTAAAGCGGCGTTGGTGCTGTAATGGCATCGACAGCGTCAACATCGACGACGCGGAATCCTCGACCCTCAAATTCCTTGAAGATGTGGTACAGCTTCATGAACTCTTTGTACTCAGCCCAACTGACTTCCTTCTCTGCAACCCACATCGGGTCGACGGTAACCTCAAGCTGAGGCCCTTCATCGTCACCACGATCCGTCTCGCTTTCGGGACTACCAATTTTGCACTTTCCACCAGGTACGGGGATCATGCGAAAAGTCACATCCGTGCCTGGGATCGCGACCGTGTACGGAACCATGAATCCATTTGAAACTTTTACACTCGGTCCTGACGCTGGTTTTTTCTTCGCGATTCCGGGTTCACTTTTCAATGCCTCTACCGCCTCAGCACACTGAAAGCAGGACACCGAAATCACACACAAAACTAAAGCAAACAAACGCATTGATGGAGATCCAACGAGACTTGAAACATTCAACAAAATCGACGCAACGAGGCGGAACTCAGCTGCCAAAAAGTCTGGCAAACAGATCATACTAGTGCCTGCCGCTGACACCTATCTTACTTGGTATCCCCCCATTTGAAGAAGGTGTCAGGCACTAAGAGTTCGAATTTCATCACGAGGGCACTGATTTTAACGCGAGTGGGACCCTATCTGCCCAAATTCAGCAAGAGCTCAGCACCCACAGCAAACTTCCGACGCGGCTCACAACATTCGGATGGCAGAATGCCCAGCCAGTTAGAGTACAAAATTTCCAACTGGAGCTTCCAGCTAGGGTTGATTGAGAAGATCAGGACGAGCTCCTAACACGACAGTTACCGTGAGCGGCGTACCCTGCCGCACCAGTTCCAGCGTGATGTCTGCTCCGGCCAGTGAGCCACCAATCAGCCGCATCAAATGAGGTAGATCTCTTACATCTTCGCTGTCGACCGTGAGAATGTGATCGCCAAGTTTCAATCCAGCGAGGGCGGCCGGTGAATTTTCATTTGTTAAACCACTGACGACTGCTCCGCGCACCTGCAGGTTGCCACCAATGATTTTTTCGTCCTCAACCTCGCTGAGTCGTACTCCCAACCAACCCCGATCGACGCGACCGATCTCCTTCAGGCGTTCATAAACCTGCTTAGCGACATTACTGGGAACAGCGAAGCTAACTCCCTGATAGCTCTCACCAACAATTGCAGTATTGATGCCTACCAGCGATCCACGAGCGTCGACAAGCGGGCCACCACTGTTCCCTGGGTTCACCGCAACATCGCTCTGCATGAAGTCCTGATAGTGCGTACTGTCTTCAACCATCCGATGCTTGCCACTCAGGATGCCAAACGTGACGGTTTGGTCCAAGCCAAACGGGCTTCCCACAGCCCACACCGGCGACCCAACTCGGCAACGATCACTATCGCCCCACACGATCGGAATCAAATCATCAGCATCCACTTTCAAAACAGCTAAATCAGTCTGCTTATCTGTACCAATGATAGCAGCACTCAGGCGACGCCCATCACCCAAAGTCACATAGATTTCCTCACTGCCATCAATCACATGGCGATTCGTCAGCACGTATCCATTGCGAGCGACGATCACCCCACTGCCCTGATCGGTTCGAGGTTGGTAAAGGGGCATTACCTGACCCTGAATCTTGATATCGGTAAGTGCTGATGGCTGCTCAACATCGATGTGAACAACACTAGGCCCCACGGTCGAGGTGACCATTTGATACGCCCTGCTCAACGTCTCGAGAGAGACGTTCCGCAGACCCTCGGAGCCCGATTCATACTCCGCTCGCAATTCTCCTCGATGCCAACTGTATCGAATCTCTTCAACAATACGAGGCACGAAGTAGCGAGCTGCCAGCAGTAGCACAGCCATTGTCGCCAGCAAAAACAAACTCTGCCTCAACGGGTCCTGCTGGACACCGCTCCGCTCTGTCACCGGCTCAACATTCCCCCCTGCCCGGAGTGACATTTCCGCAGCTCGCTGCGAACCACCGACGGACTCTTCACGCCCGATCCTCAACTTTGGATGGTTTGGAGCTTCGTAAAAAACAGGAGGAGAAAGTTCTTCCCGAATGCCGCTGGAACAGAATTCGTCACACAAGTCACCCCCAGACCGCTCGATGTTTTCAATCGACGGGCCTGCTGAGTTGGCACCCGACACATCATCTCTTTCTAACTGCTGCCCAACCTCACTCTCGGGTTGAGAGATTTCCAACTCATTGCCCGTCCCCTTAAAGTCCAAGACATCTGCAACTTCCTCTGCGTTGAGAACATCACCACGCCTCGTTTGAGCGTTCTCATCCAAGTTATTTTCACCATCATCCGATTCAGAATGAGAGCGGCTTGGTGGTGGGTATTCATTCATAAAAACAAACGCAGAGAACGAAGCGGAGTGAGCGAGCTCCCGACAGAAGAACACTCCGGTTCGGCTCGGCCGAGCGGTTTGCTCATGTTTATATTGTAGCGCAGCGGCGACCTCAAAATGACATGAATTCCAGAAGAAAGCCGCCAACCCACTCCATTTCCACAACGCAAAACATGCCTAATCCGAATGTTTAAGTTCCTCCCCCCCTTTGTTGAACCTCTGCAGCTCGGGAAACTGTTGTTACGGGACACCCCGCCGGATGCCAGAAACCGGTATCCTGTGACAGGCAACTCGTGCCGATGTGGGTTCAATCTCTTCCTGACTCGTGGCCAAAATTCCATCCATGACTGACACCGTTCGCGATTCCATCTACGAAGCCATTGCTTCCATTCGCCTGATTGATCCACACACCCATATCAATCCCCATGCACCAGCATCCAACACGCTGGCAGATCTACTTGGTTATCACTACTACACGGAACTTGCGCATTCAGCCGGAATGCCCAAAGATCAAATTGAGGAAGATGGGATCAGCGATCGAGAATTGGTCCGACGATTAGTAACCAACCTCTCTCCCCTTGAGAACACAGCTCAATATCGGTGGCTGATTGAGATTTGCCGCAAGTTTTTTGGTTTCACTGGCGAGCGGCTGGATGAGTCCAACTGGGAAGAGGTGTATGAGACCTCTGAGAAGCAGATGAAACTTGCTGAATGGCCACAGATGGTTCTCGATCAGAGCAATGTCGAAGCCGTTTTCCTGACCAATGACTTCGACGACGACCTCGAGGGATTTGACAGTGACACGTACATCCCCTGCCTGCGAACGGATGACCTTGTTTTCCATCTCACGAAATCCCAAACCAGGGAACGGTTGGCCGCATGCACTGGGATCGAACTGAATGGATCACTTGCCAACCTTCGCGAATCACTGCGTCAAAGATTCGAACACTTCGTCGGACGTGGGGCACGTGCCTGTGCAATCTCTTTGCCCCCTAATTTTTCCCCCACCCGTGTCAGTGATGGTCGTGCGACAACGGCGTTGAATGAAGTGTTTCTGAATGGGGTCATGGCAGACGCAGCTCACCAGACAGCTCTTTCACGGAGTGTGTTCTGGACGCTGGCGGAATTATGTGATGAGTACGGCCTGCCATTTGATTTGATGATTGGCGTCAACCGTGGCGTCTATCCGGAGGGCGTGTACCAGGGGCAGGACCTCTACGACAGCAGGGTTTCTTTGATTCAGTATCGTGAACTCTTTAACTCATTCCCACAAGTAAAATTCCCCATCTCAGTTTTAGCTAGTGTGACCAATCAGGAACTTGTCAGCTACGCTTGGATTTTTCCTAACGTGATTACAAATGGACACTGGTGGTACAGCAATACACCTTCGTTCATCGCAAGAGACGCTGCAGCCAGGCTTGAGGCAGTTCCCCAGACAAAGCAGATTGCTTACTACAGCGACGCTTACAAACTGGAATTTGTTTGGCCCAAATTTGACATGTATCGGCATATTCTGTCGGGCATCCTCACGGACCATTTCGTGAAAGGAAATGGCTGGAGTGAGGAACGTGCAATCGAACTTGGTCGACAAGTGTTGCGAAGTAATGTGGATGAGATCTTTCCACGGCCCGCTATGACAAACAAAGCTGACCCACCGCTGACTGAATACATCAACAACGATTCGATCACGCCCAGCGAAAACCCGGAAGTAATTTCAATCATCAGCGATGATGAACTTGACCCTCTCCCCAGCCATGACGAAATCCAATCTGCCAACGCGGACGACGTGCAACTGTTTGATGACTCCGTTGAACAGCGTCACCCGACAACAGATGCACTGGCATCTGAGATCGACCCAGAGCCTTTGGATGTAGGCAATGTGCTGGGGACAGATTCAGAGCCATCAACAAGTCCGGAAATCCGCATGCTGAGAGGCGAAGATTCCTTTGAGGTCGATGAAGAATCATTGCTGCTTCGACCCGACCCAAACACGGGAGAATTAAAATTCCCGCCTACAGATGGTGACGAAGAAGCAACATCTTCTGAGTAATGGCCAGAAGATTTGACGCATTACCAGGTTGGGAAACACCGTCTCAACCCACGGCTAACTTGCAGCGTTGCTCCCAACCTGACGACTTCAGTCACTCGCTGCCCCATCCTGAGGCAGCGACTTTTCAGAGATGATCCTGTTGATCGCATTTAGCATTGCTAAAATCGTGCTCTCCACACTGTCAGTGCTCACCCCGACACCACGATAAGTGCGCCCTTTGTGCTCAACCTCAAGGTTCACTTCGCCGATCGCATCGCGTCCTAGCGTGGCACTTCGAACGCGAAAATCTTTGCAGACGAGCTCAATTCCGGTGATTTTCTCGACGGCCCAAAAAGCGGCATCAATGGGGCCATCGCCTAATTCAATACACTCTGTCGATTCTTGATCACCGCAGGACAGAGTCAGCTCAACATGAGGCTGACGTGACTTTCCACTGGTCACGACATAGTCCACGAGAGTCCATTGCTCGTCCACACTGCCACTGATTTGCTGCTGCACCAATGCAATGATGTCTCCATCGTAGATTTCCTTTTTCTTATCAGCCAATGACTTGAACTGCTCAAACACAACTTGCAACTGCTCACCTGTCAATGTGAACCCAAGTGTCTTTGCACGATCAGCCAAAGCAGCTCTGCCACTGTGCTTTCCGAGAACCAAGTCTGTCTTGGAAAACCCAACCTCTTCAGGTGACATAATCTCGTAAGTACTGCGTTCTTTGAGCATACCATCTTGATGAATTCCTGATTCATGCGCAAATGCATTCTTCCCGACAATCGCCTTATTTCTCTGCACTTGAATTCCAGTAGTCTTACTTACCAAGCGGCTCGCCGGAACCAAGCGTTTGGAATCGATATTTGTAGTGCAGCGGTAAAAATCATTTCTTGTCTGAATCGCCATCACGACCTCTTCCAATGCGGCATTACCCGCTCTTTCCCCAATTCCATTAATGGTGCATTCAACCTGCCCCGCCCCAGCTGCAACGGCGGCCATGCTGTTGCTAACGGCCATTCCGAGGTCATCGTGACAATGTGTACTCACAACCGCTTTCCCGATATTTGGCACCCGTTCCTGCAACATACGAAAACGGTCATAAATTTCAGCGGGTGTCGCATAACCGACCGTATCAGGAATATTTACGGTCTTCGCCCCAGCATCGATCGCTGCCTCAACGACCTGGCACAGAAAGTCGTTCTCGGTACGACAGGCATCCTCGGGTGAAAACTCAACATCATCGCAATAGCTGACAGCTCGTTTTACCCCGGCAACGGCCCGCTCAATAATTTCATCCGGACTCATTCTCAACTTGAACTCACGATGAATCGCACTGGTCGCCAAGAACACATGAATGCGTGAACTGGGTGCATACTTGACTGCCTCCCACGCAGCATCGATGTCTTTATCACTACAACGGGCCAAACCACAAATCGTTGATCCCCTGACCGTCTGGGCAATCTGTTTCACCGCTTCAAAATCGCCAGGTGATGCGATCGGGAAACCAGCTTCGATGATATCGACGCCCATCTCAGCTAAGACCTGAGCCACCTCCAGCTTTTCAGCAAGATTCATACTCGCACCGGGTGACTGCTCACCATCGCGGAGCGTGGTGTCAAAAATACGAATCATTCGTGGCTCGGATTCACCGGTTTCATCGCTGTTGGCTGAGTGGGCCGGATTCGGATGCGACATTTCTGGTATTACCTTTGAACAGTTGTTTGTTAGCCAGCGACCGGAACAAAAAAACCCGAGTCGCTGGGCGACTCGGGTTCGTTGTTTTGTCGTGCGAAAGACCTCAACGGTCCATCCAAACCCTCATCATCCGCCTGTTTGGCGCTCAATTAGTAGCAGCAGCAGATTGAGATTTGGGTTGCACATAGCGATATGTTAGGCAAGAGAGCACGTGAACGTCAACGGTTCCTCGTTTTTTTTCAAAAAGCATTCAAAGCCAGTTCGGGAAAAACTCAGAATTATTGAGCAGCACTTCAAAAAAGAAGTTCGCGGCTTTGCGGAGCAGATTCGCACCCAGGTCGGCATTCACCGCTGTCCAGCATTAAAAACCGACTCCAGCCGAGGTCAGGCAGCAGCCTTCGGAATGTCTTTTCCCTGCAACTGGTAAACATATCTCAGCACCTCGGCAACTGCCTGATAGTGATCAGCAGGTATCACATCACCCACATCAACCGTTTTGTACAGAACTTGGGCTAATGGTTTACGTTCAACCACAGGAATTCCATTTTCCAGTGCCAAACGCCTGATTTTCTGAGCCAACACCCCTGCCCCTTTGGCGACGACGATCGGCGCAGGCATCGTCAAGGGATCGTATTGAATTGCAATGGCCAGTTCTGTCGGATTGCTAACCACCACATCTGCATTAGGAACTTCGTTTTCAGCACGTTGCATCATCATTTGCCGCTGCACCATTCTTCGCCGGGCAGCTACCTGTGGATCACCTTCCGTTTCTTTCAACTCATCCCGAACTTCCTGATCTGTCATCATTAGATCCTGCTCATGCTTCCACTTTTGAAACGCGAATTCAAGAATTGCCAATACGAACAATGCCAAACCAATCCAAACGCAGGTTCCAACGAGACAGCGGAACAAAGTGGATGCAATCTGCGGGACACTTAATTCACCCATTTGCAAAATTGCGTCGCCGTAATAGGCAATGGCAAAGAAGGCAACCACCGCAATTACAACGACCTTGAAAAGTCCAAATCCCAGTCTCGCTACACCTTGAAGTGAGACAATTTTCTTCACTCCAGACAGTGGACTGATATGGCTCAGTTTGGGAACAATTTTCTTGGTACTGAAAACCACACCCGTCTGCGTCACATTGACGAGCACGCCAGCTACCAGCATCGCAAGCAAGAGCGGGACCGTTGCCAGCGCGAGGCGGCCTGCATACCCCAGCAGCCAATTCGCAGCATCGTTTGTTTCCAGCGACTCCATACGTGTGATCGATAGTGCATCAACAAGCGCCGCTGCCAGATGCTCAGCCGCTGGTGGCCCGAACATCCACAAGGTTCCGACAGCCGCCAGCAACATGCCAGCGGACGTCAAATCCTGACTTCGAACGACCTGCCCCTCTTCGCGGGCCTGACGTCTTCGCCGTTCGCTTGCTGAATGCTTTTTATCGCCACTGGAATCAGCCATTTTCGATTAGCTCCTAGCTCGATTCATGGCTACCAAAGACGACTTAATTTTGCAGCGACCGTCGCTAATTCACTCTGAAACACAAGGCCGACTGACCCTATGGTCACACTCAAAATCACAAGCATTGCCAATGCATTGATGCTCAATCCAATCGCCAACACATTGATTTGGGGTAACGTGCGACTGATCAGTCCGGTGACTAGATTACTCAGCAGCAAAGCAGCGATGACCGGCGCTGCGATCCTAACGCCCGATGCCATTCCTGCAGACAATTGCCCCACAACCAAATCCATCATCGAATCATGGAATACTACGTTTCCAGCTGGCACGGCATGAAAACTTTCAAG
>Ga0315321_10003654_pt1 | contig 11919 bp, 9 predicted proteins | sample M180m21515metaG_FD_203464 | JGI IMG/M metagenome (GOLD analysis project Ga0315321, IMG submission 203464) | Ammonia-oxidizing marine archaeal communities from Monterey Bay, California, United States - M1 80m 21515 | ecosystem: Environmental > Aquatic > Marine > Intertidal zone | place: USA... | reverse complement strand
CAAGTTCCTTCCATGCAGCACGATCACATAGCCGCAAAGGTGAATCCCAGATTGGTGAAACTGTGGCATGCACGGCTGTCATGCGATCATCATGCAATATCGCCATTGAGGGTGATGCACCATTTTTTGATCCACCAGTTACAGCAACTTTGCCTTTTTCAAAATGAGCTGACTCGGCATATGCTGCAGTAATCGCCCGCATCAATGTTGCTGGCCAAGCCCAGTATTGAATTTTTACATGTGGATTCAGCGTTCTCGCGAAACGTTCCTCAGCTGCTCTCGCGAGATCTCGTTCGCCGTAACTGCCGGGCTCCTGAACAACGGTAAACACAAGCCCGACACCACCATTCAGAAGTTCTCGAAAGACTCCATTGGGGCGAAAGTCTTCCTCCAGACGAGCAGGCGTACTGCCACCAGTCAGATGAAAGCCTTTGGCTTTTTGGCTGGCTGGGACAACCATCCGTACGGGGAGACGAAATTCTTGGCCAGGCCACAACTCACCGACATTGATCGTAACTAACTTTTGTCGTGTCATAATCTCACCTTCAACAGGATGCCAGTCTTGGAGAACCTCAACATCTAACGTCGAGGGGTCACATATGGCATCCATATCGAAAATTTCAGCAACCAGCACGCCAGAAAGTATGGTCAACATTCCAATACTGGCCAAGCATCGAGCGATACGACGTACTATGGGAGCACCCCATTGGAGCGAGACTGATGCAATCGTAACTATCATTGAAATAGGCCTTTGTTTGTGTGACTTCTAACCATTTTCGAAAATATAAAACAAGTTCAGATAGCAGTGCATACGCGTACTCGTTGTACTGTAGATGCGGCTCGTGAACAACAAATTGTTCAGCCACAGGGCCTATAAACACTCTCCAGTCATTCTGGAAAAAGACCGACGAACAGTTTGTGCTTCGTGTGTTGCACTCGAGAGCAAATCACATGACTGACGACAATCAGAGTCAGCATGGACTGCTGGTACTATTAAATATTTTCGAGCATGCCTGTGGCATCACCGTGCATGTTGTCCTGGACACCAAAACGGTCGAGCATGCTTGCATAGAGATTCATCAGTGGTGTTTTACTCGGATATTGGACATGCCTACCAGGATTTAATCTGCCATCGCCACCACCAGCAAGGAGAATTGGCAGCCGGTTGTGATCATGTCGGTTACCATCACCAATACAGCCTCCGTAAACAAGCATGGTCCGATCAAGAATCGATTTATCACCTTCTTGGATCGACTTCAGCCGCTTGAGGAGATACGCCAACTGCTCAGTGTGAAAGCGGTTAATTTTCTTAATTTTTTCCTGCTTTTCAGGATCGTTTCGATGATGTGAGAGTGAATGATGTCCTTCGGGTACTCCAATAAAATCGTAACTACGATTACTTCCTTCATTCGCAAAGACCAGTGTTGAAATCCGAGTGGCATCAACCTGAAATGCCATAACGAGAAGATCTGCAAGTAACCGTAGATGATCCCGATAGCTGTCAGGAATACCATCCGGCTTTGTCATCTTTTTTGTATTGGTTGATTCATCCTGCGATGTTCTTTGGACCCGCTGCTCAAGTTCCCGAACACTAGTGAGATATTCATCAAGCTTTCGCTTATCTGCCTGTCCAACGACCTGTTGCAACCGTTTCGCATCATCGAGTGCAAAATCCAGAATACTCCGACTAAACTTCAGCCGATTTGCCCGCATCTGTTTTGATTCACCGGCACGTGTTCCTTCAAACAAACGCTCAAAAATAAGCCGCGGATCTTTTTCTTTTGGAACAGGTTGATTTTCACTCTTCCAAGAAATTGTTGAGGAGTAGGCGCAACTATACCCAGAGTCACAACTCCCACTTGTTTTGCCACCTTCAGCGCCTATTTCGAGTGATGCAAATCGTGTCCGCCTCCCCACCGTTGCTGCAGCAATCTGATCCACAGATACGCCGGCTTTAATATCAACACCATTTGTCTTACGCGCCTGCGCACCCGTTAAAAAAGTTGCCATGGCTCTGGCGTGATCACCACCTCCGTCACCATTCGCATTCGCATGGTGTTGGGCAAGACCACTGAGAATACTAAAGTCATTTTGTAATTCGTGAAGTGGTTCAAGGGTTGGGGATAGTTTATATCCACTACCCTCTTCCTGTGGCGTCCAATTCGTCATATGGATGCCGTTGGGTGCATACACAAATGCCATCCGCAGTGGTTCTTTTTTTCGACCATACCCTGCTGCAGCCTGAACAGATACTGGAGCCATCGCCTCGAGAAGTGGTAGTGCAATACTGACCCCAGCGCCTCGCAAGACGGTTCTTCTTGAAAGTTGGTTTCTCATTGGCTCTCTCCAGATTCGCGCTGTCGAAATGCAGGGCTTTTTACAATTTCTTCAACCATAACAGCAAAACGATCGTCATCATGCTTCAGTCGATTCACAATTCGTTCCACTGCACATGCATCGTAGTATTCTAACCCCCTGCCAAGGGCAAAAGTCAGCATTTTCTCTGAGATACATCGACGGAAATCATCCCGCCGCTCGAGTAAAAGACGACGTAACTCGTGCGGGCCATCAAATGTTTGTCCAGTCGGAAGTTCTCCAGTCGCATCAATTTTTACAGTTCCTTCACGATCTCGCCACGCTCCGATCGCATCGTAATTTTCAAGTCCAAAGCCAAGTGGATCCATCATTTTATGACATGAAGCACAGGCCGGATCTGCACGATGTTTTTCCATTTGCTCCCGCAATGATCCGGTGAGTTGTGCTGAATCTCCTTCGGCAAGCTGTGGGACATTTGGTGGTGGCTCTGGAGGTGGGGCATCAAACAGATTTTCAAGAATCCATTTTCCTCGCTTCACTGGACTTGTCCGGGTTGGGTCCGATGTGACTGTCAAGATACTGGCCTGCCCAAGAAGGCCACCTCGACGACCGCCTTCGAGAGAGACTCGTTTGAACTCGGGGCCCGATACTCCTGATATCCCATAGTGCTTGGCAAGGCGATCGTTCACATACGTGTAGTCCGCGTCAAGGAAATCAAGGATGCTTCTGTTGTCTGACACAATCGTACGAAAGAAGAGTTCGGTCTCTCGAAGCATTGCTTCTCTAAGTTGATTATCAAACGTTGGAAATTTCTTCTGGCTAGGGCTTACTTCTTCAAGCCCTCGAAGCTGAAGCCATTGCCCCGCAAAGTTTTCAACAAGTGCCTCTATTCGATCATCCTTCAGCATCCGCCGCGCCTGCTGAACAAGCTGTTTTTCGGTATGAAGTTCACCCCGTGCAGCAGCACCAAACAATTCATCGTCCGGCATACTGCTCCACAGAAAATATGAAAGTCGTGTAGCCAATTCAAAATCATTCAAATCACGCACTGCACCCGGATCTGGATCAATCTCCATCCGAAAAAGAAATGATGGAGAAACAAGTACGGCTGCGACTGCCAGCTGTGTTGACCGTTCAACGGTCTCACCATTTCGACGGGCTAATGAAAATATTCTTCCAAGGCTTTCAACCTCTGTGACAGTTGCCCGCCGACGAAACGCACGCGATGCAAGAGGGTTCAGCAGTTTCTTGATGGCCTCCGTCTGTTTGGTGACGGTTGCGGTGGGATCAATTGGATGCTGGAAAAATCGTGTATGAAATTCAGGGAGTGATTCAGGCAATACGCCGAGCGGTCCGATCAACTCAATCGAATCAACGTTGAGATTTCTATCAAGTTTTTTCCCTTGTGGCCCTGACTTCAGATAGAAATCATTGAGAAACGCAACACCAAGCTGGTGCTCACCTTTTTTCAGATCAAGAGTTACTTCAAAGTCTGTTGGCTGATTTCGATCATTCCGCACAAGTTCTTTTCGTAATGGCTTGCCATCTAAACCAACCAGCATGAAGCAGGCTTGATTTCCTGCCTGATCCCCCCATGCCCGCACTCGCAAGACATACTTGCCGGCATCTTCCAATGTGAAGTCTCGAGTAACCTGACCACGCGTGGGGAAACGCTTTCCTTCAAACTGTCGACGCGGCGCTGCCTCAACATCGGTACTCGCGATAATTGTTCTGACAATTTCATCAGCGGCATCGACATACCGCTCAAAGAGAACCGGAGAGACAGACAAGACATCACCGATGTTATCGAATCCATATCCAACATCATCACTTGGAAACGTCTGTGCAAGTTGGAGATCAACTCCGAAGAGGTCGCGAATCGTATTGTCGTACTCGTGCCTATTCAATCGCCTAATCGTTACTCGACCAGGCCGCTCGGGACCAACACAATCTACTTTCAGGGCATCATCAAGAATCCACTGTGCAATGAGGTCTCTTTCTTCGTCAGAAGGCTGCTCTACATCATCAGGAGGCATTGCCCTGCCCTGCACCTGACGAAGGATTCTTCTCCAGTTCTCTCGATCGATTGTACGAGCATGGCTCGCTGTATACGAATCAATGGCAATGCCCGACTCAGCATCATCACCAGCATGGCAGTCAACGCAATAACGTCCGAGAAGAACTTGCACTTCTTCAAACGGTACCGCATAGGCGCAACGTACAAAAAGGCTCACTAGGACTGTGGCCATCCCAACCCTACAAGGCAACAAATATATGAACCGTGATAATTTCAAAAGAACGGGTGCCGTGTTTGCGGTCAACTTTTTAAGTACTTCGATCGAGTGGATAGAGCCAGATTCGGCCCTCTAGGTAAGCGAACAACTCGATATTGAATCGGTCGCCTCGAATCCACTTAATCCATGAACAGTAGCGAGTGGTGAGCGCATGTTCCTCTCGCTCACCCAATTCGATTTTAGTCACCCCGGTTTTCGGGGGAAACCGCATGAATAACGTCATTTTACAGGCCAAACGTTCTATTTCCACAAATAAGGGGCTCTTGGATGCCTTCAAATAAAGGGCCTCTATATATAGATGCACAATGAGATGTCCACGATCGGTGAATGCAGGCGGTATTGAGTAGTCGTTATTTGCAGTCAAAACTGAAGGAAGGGGATATTTCGATGAAAGTGTTAGTTATCCCGGCGTGTACGCTGCTTGGACTTGCCAGCGTAAGCATTGCCCACAATCCATTGACTCCAATAGAAGAATACCGCGTACAGGAGTACTTGTCGGAACTTGAAGAGTCCATCACACCGAAATTTGTAAAAAACATACTTGAATCCGTAGAAATGTGAACTGCCTCGATGGGTGACCATGAAAATAAAAAAGACCGTGTCGTGCATGCAGCTTTCGGATATCGAACCGAATTACTTACCTACGCACGTTCACTTCTTGGGAACTTTGCAGCAGCAGAGGATGCGGTGCAGGAAGCAATGATTGTCGTCATGAATAAATATGATCAGTTCCAGGAGGGTACATCGATCTTGGCGTGGTGTCGCTCGATTGTCCGACTTGAGGTGCTGCGTGCAAAACGTCGATATCATCAAGATATGTCACTTGCACAACGACTCTTGGACGATGCAATTGATGCAGCCTTTGATGAATTTCAGATACAAAGAAGGCATGATGAGTCAACGTCTCGGCGCGATGCCATACAGCATTGCCTCAAAAAAATTACTGATCGCGGCCGCGCTGTTTTGAAATCACGATTTACAGATGAACTTGGATATAAGCAAATTGGGGATCAGCTTGGCATGACCGTTGAAGCGGTACGAAAGGCACTTTTTCGAACGAAGAAGCAGCTTCATTCGTGTGTTGAAAGCAGACTGAGAGTTGCCTCATGAATACCAATCAGACCAGAGATGAATTATTTGAGCGTCACTTGCAGGGTGAATTAAGTGATGTTGAAAAAGAAAACGTTGCCGAACTGCTTGATAGTGATGCTGCCGCCCGTCAGCAGTTCGTTGAACTTGCTCAATGGGACACCGAGCTTGGTGAAACGATACGCGAACATGCAGAGCCTGTAGACAATGAAGACCTTCTGCCGTCAAGCGGAGGAACTATAGGACGCGAAGGTGAAAACACATTTTTGCTTTCTCCGTTCGCGACGTTCACTACCGCTACCGTTTTGTTCATCCTTTTCAGTAGCTTCCTGTATCTGCAGAGACGAACACGTTTTGCTCCGGAAGAAAAAATCGTTCTCTCACAAACAGTGAGCAGCCCAATTGCCACGATCACCGGGCTGAAGGGTTCACTACTCTGGACAGGGAATCAGGGTGAAGTTGTGCTCGACATGCATGTCGGAAGAGAACTGACAGGAGGCACAATTGAGGGCCTGGCTCCGGACTCATGGTTTGAATTGCAGTTTCAAGACGGATCTATTGTGACCATCTCAGGCACGTCAATGCTCACCTTCGCAGATGTCGGGCAGAAGAAACTACGACTGAAGCAAGGAGCATTTACTGCAGACGTTGTTCCACAGCCCGTTGGCAAGCCAATGATCATTCAAACGCCATCCACCGTGATTGAAGTTGTGGGAACACGATTTGAAGTGGAAGCATTACAGGCGTTTACAACGGTAAATGTCCGGGAGGGAAATGTTCGCCTGAAGCATTTAGTCGATGGAAATGCAGTCGATATTCCTGCTGACTATCGTGTGATTGCAGAAGCTGGTGGTGATCTCTCGCCAATGCCGCTACCAGCCGCAGAAAATTATTGGAAGAGTCAGCTGGATGTACGGGCTGGAGGGTTTGGAAAGTGGCTTCCGGCAACAAAAAAGAGACCGGCTGCTCAAAAGTCTCTTCCTCTCATTCCAGTTAATAATCCAAATGTGAGCCTGTCGCTCTTATCAATTCCTGTATCCGGGCGGAGCGGACCACCTGTTGTTCTCACTCCGCATGCTACGTTCCGTGTTCGTGGTCGACTGCATGATTCGGCACAAGTTCACTTTGGTATTGCTGTGTCATATGACAATGGTGAATTTGCAGGAATGTTTCGTGGAGACTTATTGGAAAAACAACCTGTCTCTGAAATTGCTGAAGAAAAAGAGTTTGAAGCCGTCTATCAACTCAGTGACTTTACCGTTGATCCATGTGTTCGTGAAAAACAAGATTCGTTGGCACGCACGCCTGATGGGCTCTATCTCGATCGGCTATGGATATTTACAGACACGGGAAGATCAAGTGGGCTCATGGTCCATGAAGTAGAATTAATTCCGGGGGAAATAAGATGAGCACAATCAAGAAATATCTTTATCAACAGATGCTTACTCATGAAAAAAGTCACGTATCCGAAATGAGATCTACCAACAATGATTCACGCATGACGCATCATCGTGCATTCACCCTCATTGAGCTCCTTGTTGTCATTGCCATTATTGGAGTTCTTATAGGCCTTCTTCTACCAGCAGTACAGCAGGTACGTGAGTCTGCACGAATGCTTTCATGCAAAAACAATTTAAAACAGATCGGTCTCGCGCTTCATAACTACCATGATGCAAATCGTTCATTCCCACCGTTTTTTACCAGCTCAGGAGGAAACGAAACACGAATCGCTGATCAAACCGGTAAGAGTGCAAATTGGTGCGTTCTTATTCTTCCCTACATGGAGCAAAGCGTGATCTACGATCAGTGGGACTTTGATCTCCCCCCACATCAAAATCCTCAGCGATCGGAACAAATCACTGCCTTTCTTTGCCCGTCTGATTCGAGTTCGAGTGGTGAACTATGTGCTTATGCAGGTGGTGGTTGGGCTCGTGGAAATTATGGAATGAATGTTTCACCGTGTCACCATGGCATACAAGACAACCAGTCTGACGGTGGGTTTGGTGCAGTCAATTCTTCGATCCGTATCCGAGATTTTCGTGATGGCACATCGAACACGGTAGCGATCAATGAATTGCGAGCAGGTCTGAACAAAAATGATCTTCGAGGATGCTGGGCCATGCCGGGGTTAGGGAGCGGAACCGCAGCCATGTACAACGATGCAAGCCGACCAAACAGCCGCCAGCCATACTCAGATGATATGGAAAACTGTGCTGTATCTGGATCACTTGGTACGCCACCCATGGGCTGCTACGACAGCCAGTCAACGGGACAGATGACTGCGAGAAGCCAACACCCAGGTGGAACACAGTTTTTGATGGCCGATGCCTCTACCAGATATGTGACAGAAAGTATTGATTTCAAAGGCGCTCAAAATAATTGTGGACCCGCAGAGCAACGAGGAATCTGGCAGAAAATTCATACCCGTAATAGTGGTGAAGTCGTAGGAGAGTTTTAATGGCTCCCTTCCAGTGGTGTACTCTTCAACGTAGGAGTGGACTTGTTTCACTCTGTTTCACCGTTAGTTTGCTTGCAGGATGCTCTGATCCCTCGCCAAGCCTCAGTTTCATTGCATCTTCATTAGCACCGGAGCAGCGTGAGACCGGTCAAGCATTTGAGAATTCAATTGGTCTCATTTTTGTTCCAATTCCATCTGGTGAATTTCAGATGGGTACGTCTTCAGACACCAAAGTGAAGTGGTCAAATACGAAAGATGAATCACCACTGCATCGAGTTCAGATTTCAACACCATTTTTCATGAGTGTCTCTGAGGTAACTCAAGAACACTATACCATGGTCATGGATGAAACGCCTTGGCTTGATGAACCTTTGACAAAAGATTTAGCAAACACTCCTGCTACGTATGTTTCTCACAAAAAAGCTACAGCGTTTTGTGAACGCTTGAGTGAAAAAGAAGACAGGGTCTACCGGCTGCCAACCGAAGCCGAATGGGAATATGCCTGCCGCGGCGGCACGGTAACAGCGTTTTACTTTGGAAACAAACCATTCAAGCTTGATGACTATGGCTGGTATTTCAACAATGCCTATAAGGCCAAGGAGCAGTATCCGCATCCATGGGGTTTAAAAAAACCGAATCACTGGATGCTTTATGACATGCACGGCAACGTGTGCGAGTGGTGCAGTGACAAGTACGACCTTTATCCCACCACCCTGATAAAGAAAGTCACCACTGATCCAAAGGGGCCTGAGAAAGGACGCTTACACGTTTGGCGTGGTGGGGGATTTAGTAGCAACGCACAGGATGTTCGCTCGGCAACACGACACATTTCTGGAGGATCGCACTTTAGACCCGAGTATCTTGCCGGCTTTCGCGTTGTATGTGAAATGAAAGAACAAAACATCAAAAGCGGTGACTGAAAAATAACATGCAATCCATATTCACAATGTTCTGTTTCCTGTCACTGATTTGTATGCAGATCACCGTATGCAACAAAGCAACAGCAGATGAGACCATCACTAATCGAGGTTCGTATTACGTGAATGGTGAAATCCACGTGAACACCTATGGTGCGCGAGAGAATAAGCCACTGACTGCTGGACACAACGACTTCAAGCCTTCGTGGTCGAAGACGGGAGACATGCTGGTATTTTTTCGGAGGTTGAAAAACGATCCTGACGTTTCGAAATGGAAAACTGCAATACACATCATTCATGCCGATGGAACCGGGCTGCATCAATTGACCGACGGTACCCATACGGACTTCAATCAAACCTGGACCCGCGACGGGAAAAATACACCGATCTGGAATCGAAAGAGACCACAAACGGGTGGGTACGTGGTGATGGCCAGCAAGGTAGGTGCAAAACCAGGAGAAGAAGTCGCTCTCACCAGCACAGGACATCACACCTGGGCCTACACGTGTCTTACTGATGGACGGATTCTCGTTCGATCGAATCCGACCGACCAAGGCATGGGGTACTACCTGATGACACCCGGAAAGAATACCAATCCGACATTCGAACGCATCGAGTGTGACTTGGCAAAGACGGGTGTGCTTGACCGAGTCAGTCTGTCACCAACTGAGACGAGAGTCTGCTTTGAGTTTCAGCGAGGCTTCAAGCGGCAAGTCCCTGGACGCACGCTGTACGTTGCAGATTTTGATGCAACGAGCCGCACGATAACCAGCGCACAGCCGTTTGCAAACGAGGAAGAGAAACCGGTCTGGTTTGCATACCCGCGTTGGTCGAAAGACGAATCCTCAATCGTGTATCACGCAGGCGGCAAACTTTATATCTACAAACCTGATGATGGCTCAACGCATAAGGTTTCGACGAATGACAAAGCAGACTATCGGTATCCACATTTTGAAGATGCACCAAAATAAGCACCTTCATCTTCAACACATTACTGAGAAGTGAAATGAAACGTTTTTCTATCAAGATCACAGCGAAGACAAGTCAATTCGCTCCGAAACTGTTGATCGCACTTCTCTTCTTTATGCTTGTTTCTTTTCAGCAACAAGCTTGTGCTGACACGAAAACAGCCAGGCCGAACGTCTTGTTCATCGCCGTCGATGATTTAAATGACTGGATTGGTTGTTTAGGAGGACATCCTCAAGCAAAAACTCCAAATATTGATCGGCTTGCATCACGCGGAATGCTGTTCGAACAGGCCTATTGCTCGGCGCCTTTGTGCAACCCTTCACGAATGGCGACGATGACAGGCTTGCGGTCATCAACAATCGATATCTGGAGTAACGAAGGCAGGTATGGTCAAGCCGATGCTATTTCATGGTTCCGCGACAAGCCAGAATTCCATGACTTGGTGACGATACCACAGTACTTTCGTCAGCATGGGTACACGGCGGTAATGGGAGGCAAGATCTTTCATAAACCCAGTGGCAAGTTCTCTGACCCTGTCTCTTGGAATCATCAATATTCGACTAAGCATGGAACACCGTTTCCAAAAAATGGTCGCCTCCTGCATGGATTGAGTGACAAGATGGCGCAAGAGTATTACCAAGATTGGGCAGATTGGCAGCCACTAGACATTCCGGACAAGGAGACGGCAGACAGAAAGACCGCCGAAGGCGCTGCTGCGTTCCTGCTGCGCGATCACGACAAGCCCTTCTTCCTGGCCTGCGGTATCTTTCGCCCGCACCTCCGCTGGTATGCGCCGCGGAAATACTTCAACATGCATCCCTTGGAGAAAATAAAGCTACCGGCCACCCTTGAAAATGATTTAGCTGACGTGCCGCCAAGTGGACGGCGACAAAGCTCTGGTGGAAGCCAGGCCTTTAGTGTTATCCGTGAACATGGGGAGTGGAAAAAAGCGGTTCAAGGGTACCTCGCCTCGTGCTCATTCGCGGATGCCTGTGTTGGAGTTGTTCTGGATGCACTGGAAAAAAGTAAGTACGCCGATAATACAATCATCGTCTTATCGGGCGACCATGGCTTTCACATTGGTCAAAAAGACCGCATCTCCAAGCTCACTCTATGGGAACAAGGTTCGAAAACGCCACTTATCATTTCCACTCCAGACTTGGCAGCGACTGGTGGCAAACAATGCCAGCAGCCGGTCAGCCTCGTAGATCTTTACCCCACGCTGGTCGAGCTCTGTGGATTGCCAGCCCGCGACAGACTCGACGGACGTAGTATCGTACCACTCCTTCTTAATCCGAAAACAAAATGGCCCAATCCGGCCGTAGTCAGCCTACGTGGAGACCACGCAGTCCGTTCCACGCATTGGCATTACATTCGTTATAGCGCCGGTGATGAGGAACTCTACGATGCCACCAAAGACCCCAATCAATGGAAGAACCTCGCCAATGACACGCGATATACAGATGTGAAAAATGAACTAAAAAAATGGTTACCAAAAAACAAAAAAACACAGTCCGGAAGCTATGCGACACAGAACAAAAATGACCGCATGCCTCGGCCATCTCAGAAACAAAATGGAAAGACGTTTTCCACTACAAAGAGCAACCGAAAACCACCGAATGTTATCACCCTCCTCGTCGACGACCTCGGCTACCGCGACATTGGCTGTTACGGAGGTCCCGTCAAGACACCCGTTCTTGACATGTTGGCTGCCAAAGGCGTGCGCTTCACTGACTTCCACTCCGGGGCACCGGTCTGCTCTCCTTCCCGTGCCACTTTTCTCACTGGCCGTAACCACATCCGCGCCGGAGTCTATTCCGTCCTCAGTGAACAGCGTCACAAAATGCATCTCCTTCGGAGCGAAACGACACTCGCC
>Ga0315321_10003646_pt1 | contig 11932 bp, 11 predicted proteins | sample M180m21515metaG_FD_203464 | JGI IMG/M metagenome (GOLD analysis project Ga0315321, IMG submission 203464) | Ammonia-oxidizing marine archaeal communities from Monterey Bay, California, United States - M1 80m 21515 | ecosystem: Environmental > Aquatic > Marine > Intertidal zone | place: USA... | reverse complement strand
TATTGTATGCCAAGAGAGCATTTTGACACGAACCATGAATTCTTGGCTAAGAAAGAGATTCTCACCTATGAGGAATTGACAACCATAGTCGAATCTCTAATCCCACTTGGACTTTCAAAAGTACGTTTAACCGGCGGTGAACCTTTACTGCGAAAAGATATTTGTAAATTCATTGAAATGCTACCGCAGGGCCTTGATCTAGCAATGACTACTAATGGCATACTGCTCGAAAAATTTGCACAAGATTTAGCAAATTCAGGTCTTAAACGAGTCACTGTATCACTAGATGCTGTCGATGTGGAAACTTTCCAAGCGATGGGAGATACTAATGAAGTTCCTGAAACAGTATTACGCGGTATCGAAGCAGCACGCAAAGCTGGTCTTGGGGTAAAGGTGAACACAGTAATTAGAGCTGGTTATAATGAGCATTCTGTAAAGATGGTCGCTGATCGGTTTATTGGAAGTGATGTTATTGTTCGGTATATTGAATTCATGGATGTAGGACAAACTAATTCCTGGAATCTCGATGAAGTGATTACTGGAGAAATGATGCAGCAAATGTTTGATGGGCTCAAACCGCTTCAAGCCAATCATGTTGGCGAAGTGGCCAATAGATTCCTTCGTGGAAGTCAAGAAGTTGGATTTATTGAAAGTGTCTCGAAGCCTTTCTGTGGAGAGTGTAACCGTGCACGTATTTCTGCAGATGGATCTCTATACACTTGCTTATTTGCCTCAAAAGGTAATGATTTGAAAGCTCTAATTCGCATGGATGCAACAAGAGAGCAAATCGCTGATGCCGTAAGGTCGATTTGGACAGTTAGAGATGATGCTTATTCACAAAATCGTGAAATTATCGATAAAGAAAAGGTCGAGATGTCCTTTATTGGCGGTTAGGCTTCGATTGCAGGCAGTCTAATTTTTGCCATCAGAGTATTACTTCCGGTATCTACAAGTTGGAAGTAATGGTTTCCACTATTACAATCGAGTTCTCCACAATTGATAACAAAATAATCACCCTTTGTTAGTGACCAACCCGCATCTCGGTCATGGAATGAAAGATTTGCCCCCACGGTACCATATACCTCTGAATCATCAACAAATCCAGTGTATTCGGTAATACTCTGGTCGGTTTGGTTGACTACTGACCATTGAACCTTAGAAGGGTCAAGGGATTGATCAAGACTGGTTATTGTGACTACATGATAGCCATTCGAAAGTGCTCTAACTGAGACTGAACCCTTGGGTGCTGCTTTCTCAACATTGTCTAAAGTTGACGCCATCATGACGAAAACCATACTCGAAAGGAGAACTGTAATTGCGAGTAGCAATACGGTTGCGATGACCGGGCTAACCGCATCATCATCTCTCTGCATGGTGCCCCCTCGCAAGCAAGCCACTTGAATCAACCGCTTATTTATCGAATAATACCTCTAATCTAAACCAGATTAATGAGCACTAAAAGATCCAAAGCATTCTTCGGCAGGTAACCGCCCGCCAAATTATCCCTTTAGTTAACCGGTTAAACATTAAATTTAGAATCCAATCTGGTAATCTAAACAGCATACTGCCCATTTTGAAAGAGCGTTTGGAATTACGCATTACTTTCCCCATTTGTTTTTTCCAACGTCTCTCATATTCCTCTAAAGGAATGCCTGATGACAAATGTTCAGAAATTACCTGACCGGCAATTCTGCCACCAATCATTGCTATTGTTATCCCTGCACCGTTGGATGGTAATACCATTCCAGCAGAATCGCCTACAAGCATGTAATTGCCTTTTACAAACCGTTTAATTGTACCAGACATAGGTAATGATCCCGCTCCAGTGAATGTTATATCACCTGTATACTTTGAAATAAATTTGTCAGTATACTGATTGAGACTGAGACCTTTTGAAAAATTGCGCTGTATTCCAAGTCCAATATTAGCGCCACTCTCTTTTGGGAACATCCAGGCATAACCTCCTGGTGCCATCGAACCAAAGTGGAGTTCTACTGCTTCTCCAAAGTCACCATCCATCAGTACAAACTTAACTGGTATTTTTGTTGATTTTTCATTCCAATAATCACGTCTTATTGGTCCGTTATGCCCTCCAGCATCAACAATTATCTTAGCGCTGTAAGAATCTCCATTTCGTAATATTACTCTATTTTCTTCTACCTTTTCAACTCTGGAATTGATTAGGAATTCCGCACCTGATTTTTTTGCTAATTCAACTAAAAACTCATCATGTGCGACTCTATTCAATACATATCCATCAAAATCAAACTTAAGCGGTTTACCGGATGGAGGAACAAGATGCATTTGCTTTGAATGTCGGGAAATTGCGGATTTGGGGGTTTGAAACAGTTCATCCATTTCAGGGACATCGGGACAAAGACGCCTCATTTCATCATTAGTAGGAACTAATTCTCCACATTGCAAAGGTGTTCCAATTGGATCCCTTCCATCGATAACCAGAACATTTGCCCCACCACTTGCAGCATATCGTGCAACTGTACTTCCAGCAGGGCCACCACCGATGACGATTACATCTTGGTCATAGATTTCAGTCAGATGAACACCTCACGAGTGACGATTATGAACCATTGTGACTACATGTTTAAGCAATTGCTTTGCCTCACAGTCAGCGAAATGCTCTAGATGTCCTAAAGCACGTTCCAAATGATTATTAATCAAAATTTCAGAGTACTTTAGACTCTCAGCACTTCGAAGTAAGGAAATTAATTCATCGAATAATGAATCATCAAAGTTTCTAATTATTTCAGCTAGTCTGATTCGTTCTTGACCGTGAAGAAGAGTTAATGCATGAATCAGAGGCAATGTCATCTTTCCTTCGTAAACATCTGCGCCACGAGTTTTTCCCATTCTTTCATCGCCAACAATATCTAGTAAATCATCTACTAATTGGAATGCAATACCAAGTTCTATTCCAAAGGCATAAATCGCCTCACAATCAGTTACGCTAGCCTTCGCAACTAGTCCTGCTCCTTTGCAACCTGCAGCAAAAGGTCCTGCTGTTTTACCTTTAACAATTTCAAGATAATCTTCTGGAGAGGTTGATAAATCCAGTACGTGATCTAATTGACTAAACTCTGCACTTGCAATACGGGCACAACAATCTGAAATCACTGATACGATTTCTCCTTGATATTCACCCCCTAGTCTAAATCCTTGAACGAATAACCAATCACCTCCAATGATTCCTTTTGCCTGACCTGCAATAGCATGCATTGTGGCTTCACCTCTTCTTGTAAGAGATTCATCGTTGATATCATCATGAACAAGAGTTGCAGTATGTATTAACTCGAATGCCAAAACCAAGGGCATGACCTCATCAATATCTTGGCCACCGGCTATTTGGTATGCGAGAAAACATAAAATTGGCCTAAGTCTTTTTCCTCCAGCCAATAAGATACGGCCAGATACCTCGGCTACTTCACCATGAATCGCAGACTGCTCTTCAATTAAAGATTCAAGATTGGCATTGACTAAATCTCGAATTTCTTCAAGACGGTCGAGTGCCTCATTGTCCTCCATGAATCATCCCACAAGGGTCGCCTTCTTAACGAGTGGCGGGCGCCCTTTGAGCGCTGGCAAGTGCTAGCCGAGGTGAATGCAATTACTGAAGAGGGCCGATTTGAGATCCTTTTATGTCCTGAAATGGGGGACGGTGTTCACACTCATGTCAAGAAATTAATTGACAACCATCCAGAGGATTTAGTTCTGGTCGAACGGCAAGTTCCTCATCTTGAAACTGCAATTCAATTACTGCGCGAAGGCCATGGAGATATGGTTGCAGTATCTGGTAAATGGTGGTATGAAAACCGAAGTAACGATTTCGTGGCATCTATTGTACTGCCTCGCCGTGAACCAACTAGAGTACTTGTGAGTGAAGATAAACCCGAATATATCCCAAAGGGTGGAATTATTATCGCTGACTGCGAAATCGTACGACGTCAAATGATCAGATTACGTAAAGACATACAGGTCTCCTTACCACAAGAATTCGGCGAGGCGCCAGAAGATGTTTTTGAAAGAACACTTTGGCTTGAAGAACTAAGGAAAGAGGGTGATATAGACGGTTATATTATTCCCCGTGCCCTCCATGCAGCGTTGCCATTCAGGACAAGAAGACACACTTTAGGAATGCAAAGAGAAAACCCTGAAAGATTCCGATTTATCCCTGTTCCACTTGATGGTTTTACAATACTAATATCTCGACAAGACTTCCCATTAATTGGATTATCTCAAATTACCGATTTGGGAGCAGCGGTCTCTCTTCGTCTTGAAATGATGATTTTAGATAATATCGATACTGAGATGCACAATAAAGTTGCATTACTGATTGAGCAAAGAAAAGTTGGAACGATTCTACGCGAAGCACACCGAACCGGTGACGATTTAGCAAATCTTGGTATAGTCAATGATAAAGATGAAATTAAGAGTAGTAAAATCAGAATAGACCTCGCACTTGAGACCGTCAACAAAGATGGCACTGTTACTGCGGGTGTTGAAAAGGTATTCCCACCTGCGGAAAGTCATTCTGCAACTTTAACTGTCCTAAATAATTGGAATAGTTTATTGAAAATAATGCGTGACCCACCAGAGGAAGAAACACGCGGAAGAATGAAAGAACTGATGGATATTTACATTGATGAATTAGTTTCCAAGGGTCGGCTCTCAGAAGATAGAATTTATTCACCAATGATAAAAGAAGAGGATTAAGATTGACCTGGGTGGTCCTCTTCTGACATTGATTTAATCCGTGCTCTACATTTTTCTATGTTTTCGGGATCTCTATTTTCACCTGCAAGAATTAAATCATAGCCATTATCATTCAATTCGCGAGATAGTTGAATCATCTCGACTGGCGCATTAGCATCTACTACATCGGATACAGATTCATCAATCTCTCTGGCAGAGGATTCCCATGAGCCTGATAATTTGAGTAAATCCTTTGTTAATCTCTCAATGATATCTACGGCCGATGGCGGTCTTGCTAGAGCACCCTGTATACGCCTAACTGCGTCATTATGTAGTGTGCGAAGTTCGCCTAATCGTGTAGCAGCACCTATTATTTGAGTAGCCATAAGTTCCCGGTCTCCACCTTTGACCAATCTTTTCTTAGCTTTTTCTAATTCTCTCTTAACTTCTGATGAACCTGCAATAATTGCATCTTGAATACTGGCTACTTCATTCAAAGTTGTTTGAACTGCTTGGACTCTATCTCTCATCTCTTCTTCGAGACGTACCTCTTCTCTACGAAGATCGTGGCGGACGGTTTCAATGAGGCCTGAGGCAAGAGCAGTCGCCTCTTTTAGCGAATTTTTAGCAGCCCTTTCATAACGCCCCATACTCCGCCCTCAGATACTGTTTGTATGGCAATGGTTTGAAGATGTTGCTCCTTAGAACTTAGAGTATTTCTTGGCCCCGTAGGGGCCTTGACATGAAAAATACCCTCAAAGAATGCCTCTCTTCGGGTGTTCTACGGGGTGCAACCTCAAATATGGAGAGGAGTGGAGGCATGTTGTAGGTATGCAAATGAACGAGAAGCAATCCCTTCTTTCTGAACTGCATCAGGCCAGATTAGATCGCTTGAAAGAGATCTGTGCAGAACATGGTCTATCACGCAATGGTTCTGTCGAAGTTTTGCGTGCAAGACTTATCGCAGACCTCGTTTTAGATGAATGGGATTTTTCTCCTGATGGCGTCGAATCGATTCTAAATAATGACTTAGGCGATGTTCTAGCAGTCTTTGGAGTAAAGAAATCCGGATCTATTAGGGAAAGGCGGCAACGACTTTTCTTACATCTAAATCATGATGCTAAGCAACTAACTCCTGAAAAATTGGATGCACTGTCAAGAGATGACCTCCATAACCTATGTTTGAAATTAGATTTACCACGTTCGGGAGCAAAGCAAGCCTTACTGATGAGAGTTGCAGGAGTTCTTACATCACAAAATGGTTCATGGGGCGCAATAAAAAAGAGTTTGCGACGACCGAGGGGAGAGCCAAAAGCAATCGATATTCCATCACCATCTGATGAATATGAATCTGTAAATGAAATGGCAACTGAAACTTATGAGGAAGTTGCAATAGAACCAATTAGACATGTTACAGAAATCGAAGTGATAGAAGATGTCAAAGTAAATGAAGAAGTTGAAATTATTGAAATTTCACCTCTCACAATTCCAGAAATAACTCCTGAAGCGCCTGTGGTTGAATTGACGGAATCCGTGATTGTAATCGAAGGACGGGTCGCTGAAATCGATGCACTTTGTAGAGATTATCTCCTTGTTGGATCAGTAAATGATAATGAAGACGTTGAAGCCTTTATTTCTAGCCTATCGGAACATGGCCTACCTGTAACAGATGAAAACGCGGCTGATTTTGTAAAAGCCAGATTGTACTCCCTTGATTCAATAGCAAAGGCAGAGAAAGATGCAATGCATACGATGCCTAATTCTTGGCGAGAAAGAGAAGCATTACGACGTTTCGAAGAAGCTCGTACACCGTTAAGAGAAATATTACCAGAGTTGATTACATCTACAAATGGCGATATGATCAAAGCAAGAATGGCGTTTGAGGAAAAGGCAAGAGAGTATAATCTCGATTTAAGATTGCCATCTGTCTCAGGAAGATTACATGCCTTATTTGATTTACAAATATCACTAGATGAAGAAATTGCAGCAACAGACCCTCGCACTGCACGCAGAACAAGAGTCGTAAGACTACTACAGCATGGTGCAATTCATCTACAATCTAATGAGAGAAGAACCCTGGACCGTTTGGAAAGAAATATCGATGGTTTTGAACAATTAGTTGAAGCGATTCTAGAAAAATCAGAAGGATCGTATAGTGAAGCACAGCAAACACTGGTAATTCGGTTCCTCGAAAAGAAAGGATATGATGTTAATAACGCTGAACTAAGACCAAGAGTTATCGCTGCAGCGGGAGTTATTGGAGCAGAACTAGGCCATATCTCCCCCTCTGAAATTCCAAGAATCGCACCGGGAATAAAAGTCTCTGATACAGAAGTAGATTCTATAATTTCAGATCTAAAACGGCTAGCACAACAATTCAAACCAAAATCTGAGCATCAAGAAGTCGATGTGGATATTCAACTAGCTGAATCTGTCTCAGATGCAGCAGAACGAATTACCTCTATGAGAAATAAAATCGATGGTGTTGACGAACTGCTCGCTCGTCTAAATATATCTGACAACTAACGTGTTGCGTAGAAACTCTGGATGACCTTGGTCACTGTTTCAATATCTCGAATATCTCTTTGCAGTAAATCTCCAAGAATTTGCTCTCGCTGCTTTACGTATTGCTCAAATTGAGCAGGAGTGATTCCAGCCGCTTTACAAATAGTCTCTCTCATCTTAGATGGAATTCCAGTTTCCTCAATCGAATCTGTTGCTGCATTGTATTTCCAAATTGCATTGAGACGAGGTTTGTCACCCTCCATGCCAGCTACTTCTGCAACTTCAGTAATCTTTCTTGCAGTTTTACCATTAACATGAAGACGCGCTTGAATAATGATTAAATCAAGACCTGTTAACATGATAGGAGGTACATTCATTGGCGGGTTAATCATCCTGGTAATGGTCTCCATTGCGGTATTTGCGTGGAGTGAACCAAAGGAACCATCGTGCCCTGTATTCATTGCAGTTAGCAAAGTTGCAGCCTCACTCGAACGAACTTCACCCACAATAATACGGTCGGGGCGCATCCTCAAACTTGATTTTAGACAGTCGTTCATGTCTACTGCTGGAGTCCCATCAGGTCTCTCACGGCGAGTCTCCATTCTTAGCCAGTGGTCGTGGTAAACTTGTAATTCCGCAGTATCTTCTACTGTCAATAGGCGCTTGTGCCAAGGAATGAACATTCCAAGACAATTTAGTGTAGTGGTTTTACCTGAACCTGTACCGCCTGCAATCACGAAATTCGCTGGACGACTATCCAATCCCTCAATCCAAATCCACATCATTGCAGCTAATCGTAAATTTACTGTTCCGAATTTAATCAAATCGATAATAGTAAGTGGATCTTCTCTAAATTTACGAATGGTAAGAGTTGGTCCATCTGGAGACACAGGGGGTATTGTTCCATTTACTCGACTTCCATCTGGTAAACGACCATCAAAAATTGGAACAAGTCCTGGACCGTCTCCTAGAGGTACTGAAGTGAAAGCCGCAATATTCCTTGCAACTTCAAAACCATTCGCATCATCTAGCCAAATATTAGTTCGGCACATGCCGTGATCTCTATGTGCAACTTTAACGCATTGAGCACCGCCATTGTACATGACTTCTTCCAAATTATCATCTTCTAGCAAAGCAGCAAGATTACCATATGGGTTTGCTTCAATCTCACCATCGACATAGTACATCGGTGCTGGATGGCTTGCTTCCATGTAAATTGTTACTCGTCCGTACTGATCCAATATTTGTTCCATTTTTTTAGCCTCCAATTACAAGAACTCCGACATGATAGATAGTCATTGAAACTGCCATCCACAAAGGTGCCCACCATGCATAAGAACGCATTCTACCCAACATACGGCCGCTCACGCCTATCGCTACTAGTGAAGCAGCACCAAAGAACATAGTGAATGATGAATTAAAATCCTCTAATTGGAAACCTTGATTTCGTGGTGCGAAAAGACCTACTATGAATGCAATCAAGAATGGAAGGCCGATAGATACAAACATCACTATCAGAATTGCACGACCCATCAAATCAGACTCTCTACGATTCATCAAATCATTTAATCTCTCATAATCTCTCGACATATTCGACAGTATGTCCTTTAGAGGAGCGTCTTGCTCTATAGCAGTAGAAATCAAATGCATTACTCTCTGAACTTGTGACGAGCGTGATTTTGCGGCAAAACTTGCAAGAGCAGAATCAAACGATGATGCATGGCTTTCCGCTAAAGTTTCTCGAAGCATTTTTCCAAGAGTTCCAGTATTACGATCTGCTTCTGCCATCATCGCTTGTTGTAGACCTAAACCTGCACCAAGAGAATCCGAAAGCGCTTCTAGCATTGCAGGTAAATCATTTTCAATACTACGGCGCCTTTGGCGTTCAATAATAGGAGGAATTCCGCCTACTGCGCATGCTATACCAATCGTAATTAAAAATAATAGAAACGGTTCGTTTCTAAACATTTCAAGGATACTATACAACATAATATCACAATCCTGGATCTTTGGTATGAGCCTTCAAACCAATCAGTGCCATTCCAGCTACGGTTAGAAATAATCCAGCATTGACAATACTCATGATAGTACTTTGATTCATTTCACCGAATAACTCTGCAGAATCGGCCATTAGTTGTGGAGCTATTCCCAGGATTGCTAGAATGATTGGACCAATCATCCCAATGGATAGTAATGTTTCTGGCACTCCACCTAGTTCTTCGATGTACTCCTTTACATTATCAGTTCTGGTTTCTTCCATCCTTTCGCCTTGTTTACGTAGGGTTTCGATAATGTCGGTATTCTGAGTAACATTGTTCAGCATTGTGTTGATGACCCTTTTGTATCCGTCAGTATCAGCTTTCTTTAGGAGTCCTCTGAGTTCTCTTTCCATTTGATTTCCTTTGTTGATGTTTTTCATTAATTCACCAAAATCTTTGGAAATAACGCCGTAACCACCTTGTGCGATAGAATGGATTGCAGCCTCGAGACCGACTCCTGAGCCCATCAGAACATCTAATGTTCTAATGACATAGAGAATCTCTTTCGACTCATCCAACGAACGCATCCAATTTCCCTCAACGAATATCTTCTATGAATTCGAATGTGTATTGGCCTTCTGCTCCATCGAATTCCATCTTACCAAATACTGTTTTGACATCTCTTTCTTCAAATGGATCATGTATGTAGGGCTGGCCACTTCTAAACATCAAGATTATTTTCTTGTAATCTTCCGCATCCATTTCACCGCGAACAGTATAAACTGCAGATTCTGCACCTTCGTCCACTAAATCATCACCTTCTCCTCCATGGAGAACAGTACGGGTAATTCTTCGTGTAATTACAACACTAATATCTGCGTTTGGAAGTCTAAGCCAGTCAGCACTAGAAGTTCCACTTGCCGGGCGAATAAAGAAATCTGTTCCGACCATTAGCCTCACCTGTAAACTGATGAGGTCGCGAATGGGCCTTGAACCTGTTGGAGTAAAAAGCCTCAAACTGTTATCTTAAACCATCCAAATCTAGGTTCATGAACAGTTCCTTCTTCAGACAAATCATCTAAACTTGCTTCAGCAGCATCTCTGTCATGTCCTCTTGCAGCAGCATTTGAGAGTAAAGTGTCGAAATCAACACCTTCACCCTGGTCTAACCTTGCGATTAAATCAAGAACGACCTGCTTTAGATCGGTAGATTCTCCACTAGGAGATTCTGAAGTTTCAGGCTCCCCAGTAGACTCGACAAGGTTTGTTTGCGGGGATGCTTGTGGAGTGACTGATGGCATTCTATCTTCTGCAATGTCAAGTGTTTGCATAATATTCAATCGATAATTCTCAATGTCGATTTCGCCATAGTGTTCATTTGCCAGTAATAGTCCATTGCACAACTCTTCTGGAATACCGCTTGCACGCAGTGCATCTACCGTTTTGTCAAGTCCTAGTGATTTCTCATGGGCATCCATACGATGTAGCATGCCTTCCGCTGCTTTTACCAACCATTCCCTATATGTTGAGCGTGTGACCACTGCTGCTTCTTCTGGTCTCAGACTAGTATAAACCGCTCCTTCTTCGGACTGGAAATATCGAGCCTTAGCAGTCATTAACAGCATTATTGTTTCACCATCATCAGCCCTTGCAGCCAATTGTACAATTAATTCACGCATAGACTCAGGTGCAAAGTCACCAACTGAGAAGTAATGAAGTCCAGATGGATCTCTAACCTGTCCTTGCCATAAGGTGGCTCCGTTAGAAGTCTCACGTGGCTCAATTCGCTCAAGAAGTCCAGCTACAACTAGCCTGTTGACCTTAGCGCCTAATTTCGTAATAACAAATAATGGATCAAATTCTCCTGAGCCTTGTTGATGTAAAGTTGATTCTCCAAATTCAGATGCAAGCATATGCCATGCAGGTTGTCTTCTTGCTCTTTTTTCCGGCTGCATCAGACCACCCCCCATTTTGTTCTTAATTCAGTAGCAACTAATCCCGAATCAATCTCGATAATTTCGGCACTATCTGAAAGTAACATAGCTCCTTGTTCATCTACAATTGTTCGTCCTGAGGCTTTCAATTGGCGACCCAGTAAACGTTCTCTTAAACTTTGAACAAAAGCCATTGTACCATTTTCTGTAACTTCCTGAGAGATTGCCTTCTCATCCATTCCAATCAATGATTCAGAAGCCGCTTTGTTAACTATCAATGAAATTGTAGATTTGCCATCATCAAGGACCATCCTTAGCCTAACATCAGAATTTCCTTCCTGGGCACCATGTGTTGCACATTCGCCATCTCGTAGTACTCTTCGGCATTCGGTACAGCGGCTAATTATTCCAGAATCCTCTCTAACTGAGATCACATGTCCTGAAGTTGAAATTCCAACTCTACTTGCACCTGTTGCTAAATCTGATAAATCAACTTCAACTAAATTGTTGGATAAGTCGATTTCATCGCCCCATGGTGGCGCTGCTAAAACTTCAATTTGGGATTCGTTATCGATTGTTATATCTGGAATACCTTGCCAAGCACGGACCCGAACCCCTCGCAGTCGTATTACAACTGGAGTCGATTCGAAATCGAAGGGTGGTTCTGACCATATCGAACAACGGCACCGTCCTGTAGGGTCGGCAACATCGCCTGACCAAACGCTTTTTTCTTCACCATCTCCGCCCTTGAAATCACGCTTCAGCATCTTTTGTACCTCTACAATGATTTCAACATCGCGTGAGCCA
>Ga0315321_10003640_pt1 | contig 11940 bp, 12 predicted proteins | sample M180m21515metaG_FD_203464 | JGI IMG/M metagenome (GOLD analysis project Ga0315321, IMG submission 203464) | Ammonia-oxidizing marine archaeal communities from Monterey Bay, California, United States - M1 80m 21515 | ecosystem: Environmental > Aquatic > Marine > Intertidal zone | place: USA... | reverse complement strand
GATATTGCCGCTAACAACCCGGACAGATGTGAAGTCATCGATGCCGATACGGATATCGACACAGTCACCAGGCGCATTTTCGATTGCGTCGCACGGCGCCTCGGAGTCACTCTGCAGGCATGACCGGGCAACTTCATCCGCGCGAGAACCCCGCCCTTTCCGGCCATGAGCACGCCGAACAGGAAATACTGGACGCGTGGTCGTCGGGCCGGCTTCACCATGCCTGGCTGATTAACGGGCCGAAGGGGATCGGCAAGGCGACGCTGGCCTATCGTTTTGCCCGCTTCATCCTCGCGGGCGGCGGTCCGCCATCGGCTGATGAAGGCGATGCACTTTTCGGGGCCGACGAAATTCCCGCATCTCCCGCATCCCTGGCGATCGATCCTGAACACCCGGTGTTTCGCCGCGTCGCCGCGAACGGACATGCCGACCTGCAGGTGATCGAGCGCGGCATGTCGGATGACGGCAAGCGGATGCAGACCGTCATTCCGGTCGATCAAATTCGCGCAGTCGGCCATACGATGTCGCTGACGGCGGGCGAGGGGGGCTGGCGCGTCATCATCGTTGACGGCGCCGAGGAGATGAACCCGAATGCTGCCAATGCCCTGTTGAAAGTGCTCGAAGAACCGCCACCCCGCGCGCTTCTGCTGTTGATCACCCATGCACCGGGACGGCTGCTGCCGACAATACGGTCGCGCTGCTGTCAGTTGCGGCTGTCGAGCCTGTCGCCCAACACCGTGGACGAACTGCTTGCCAAAAACCGGCCCGACCTGTCGGACGATGAACGCAGGGTACTCGGGCGGCTTTCGGACGGGAGTATCGGCCGCGCACTCGATCTCGCCGATAGCGGTGGCGCCGGGCTGCAAAGGGACCTGATCGCTCTAATGAACAGCCTGCCGGGACTCGATATGACATCGGCCCACAAATTCGCCGATAAGGTCGCCCGCCGGGACGCGGACGCCGCCTGGCGCACGGCTGTCGATCTCGCCTCGCGCAGTCTCGCGGACCTCGTAGCGTCCCAGGCCCGGGGTGTCGACCTGGAATCGCGGGGGTACGGCCCCGCCGAAGCCGCCTGTCTGCAACGATTGCAGACACTGGCGCGGCCGGACCAGTGGGTCGATGCTTGGGAAAGAAATTCAAATTTGTTTGCCAAAGCCGACAGCGCAAACCTTGATCGTAAACAGGTTATGCTTAATGCGCTCTCCACCATGGAAAACGTCGCCCGGACAGGTGTATAACCCCCAATCGCGATAACAGCCCTTCCGGGGCCTCGGGGAAATTGAATGTCCGGCCAACAGTCCGACCAGAAAACTTACTACGTCACCACGCCGATCTATTACGTTAACGATGCACCGCATATCGGCCATGCCTACACCACGCTCGCGTGCGATGTGCTGGCCCGGTTCAAGCGTCTCGATGGCTATGACGTCTATTTTCTGACCGGCACGGACGAACACGGCCAGAAGGTCGAAAAATCGGCCGAAGCCGCAGGCGTCGACCCGCAAAGCTTTACTGACGGTGTGTCCCAGAATTTCCGCGACCTCGCCGATTTCATGAATTTCAGCCATGACGGCTTCATCCGCACGACCGAGCCGCGCCACGCCGTATCCAGCCAGGCGATCTGGACCGCGCTGAAAGACAACGGCCACATCTATCTCGATACCTATAACGGCTGGTACGCGGTGCGCGACGAAGCGTTCTACGCCGAAGACGAACTGACGGACGGGCCGGACGGCAAGAAGATTGCGCCGTCGGGGGCCGAATGCGAATGGGTGGAGGAGCCGAGTTATTTCTTCGACCTGTCGAAATGGCAGGAACCGCTGCTGAAATTCTACGAAGAAAATCCGGATTTCATCGCGCCGAAATCCCGCCGCAACGAGGTCATCAGCTTTGTCGAAGGCGGCATGCACGATCTGTCGGTGTCACGCACCAGCTTCAAATGGGGCGTCGATGTCCCGGGTGATGAAAAACACATCATGTATGTCTGGCTCGACGCGCTGACCAACTACATCACTGCCATGGATTACCCTGATCAGGATGCCGACATGTACCGGAAATTCTGGCCCGCCGACCTGCATATGGTCGGCAAGGATATCCTGCGGTTTCATGCCGTATACTGGCCGGCCTTCCTGTTGGGCGCGGGGCTTTCACCGCCGAAGCGCGTCTATGCCCATGGCTGGTGGACGAATGAAGGCGAAAAGATATCGAAATCGGTCGGCAATATCATCGACCCGCGCGAGATCGTTGAGACCTACGGGCTCGACCAGGTCCGTTATTTCCTGATGCGTGATGTACCGTTCGGGAATGACGGCGATTTTTCACGGAAATCGGTCGTCAGCCGGATCAACAGCGAGTTGGCAAACGATCTCGGCAATCTGGCGCAGCGTACGCTTTCGATGGTCGGCCGTTACTGCGACGGCGTGCTGGCCGCACCGGGCGATTACACCGACGACGACAAAAAGATGATCGGGGCTGCCGAAGGCGTCATCGATACCTATCGCAACCGCATCGACAATCAGGCGTTTCACGAAGCGCTTGAAAGCATCTGGCAGGTCGTGCGGGCGGCCAACGCCTATGTCGACCAGCAGGCACCGTGGAAACTGCACAAAGAAGATCCGGCACGGCGCGACACGGTGCTCTATGTGCTGGCCGAAACGATCCGGCATCTCGGGCTCTACATTCAGCCCTTCGTGCCGGATTCCGCCACCGTCATGCTCGACCAGCTTGCCGTTCCCGCCGACGAACGGGACTTCACCCATGTCGGCAGCGGCAACGCACTGAAACCCGGCACGACGTTCCCCAAACCGGAACCGGTCTTTCCCCGTTACGTCGAAGAAGAAGCCGCGTCCTAATCGGGGCCTACGGGACATTTCCGATTGACCGGTAACACGTCCAAACGGGGGCTTTCGTCCCTGCGCCACCGCGATTTCAGCCTGCTGATTGTCGGCAAGACATTCGGCTGGATGGCTTTGCACATGACCATGGTTGCCATCGCCTACCAGGTCTATGACCGCACCGGCGATGTCATGAACCTCGCCTATATCGGGCTCGCGACATTCGCGCCGGCCATAGGGTTTGCGCTGATAACCGGCTACGTGGCGGACCTGTTCGACCGGCGGCTGGTTCTCGTTGTGACCTACGGCGTCATCTTTCTCGGCGCGGTGCTCCTGTATTTCTATACGGTTTCCGGCATGGAAGCGGTGTGGCCGGTCTTCGTGATACTGACGCTTGAAGGCACGGGCAGGGCCTTTCACCAACCCGCCGTGAACGCGCTGGTACCGAACCTGGTGCCGAAGGAAAACTATCCAAACGCGTTCGCGTGGCATTCGACCGTCAACAAGGTCTGCCAGGTGGTCGGCCCGGCACTGGGCGGTGTGTGCTATATCTCGCCGGGCCCCAGATCGTCTATGCGGTCGCCGCTGTCGCATTGCTGGTGGCGATGGCGCTTACAGCCCTGATCCGCACCCGGACAGAACGCGGGCAGCGCCAGCCGACGACGCTTGCAACTCTGCTGGCCGGTATCCGCTATGTCTATAACAAGAAAATCATCTTCGGCGCAATTACGCTGGATATGATGGTCGTCCTGCTCGGCGGGGTGACGGCGCTGTTCCCGGTTTTCGCCAAGGATATTCTCGATGCAGGTGCCGCCGGGGCAGGGTTCCTGCGCAGTGCCATGGCGGGCGGCGCGCTGGTCACCGGCATCATGCTGACACAGATCGCGCTGGAACGGTCCGTTGGGCGCATATTGTTCGGCACGGTCACCATCTTCGGTGTTGCGACGATTGTGTTCGGGTTGTCCGAAATTTACTGGGTGTCGCTCGCCGCAATGGCGATTCTCGGCGCCGCCGACATGATAAGCGTGAACATACGCGTCACGCTACTGCAGATCGCAACGCCGGATGAGATGCGCGGGCGGGTCAGCGCGGTCAGCTCGGTCTTTACCGGGGCCTCGAACGAGATGGGCGAATTCCGGGCGGGGGCCATGGCCGCCGCAATCGGCGCCGTTCCAGCGGTTCTTGTAGGTGGAATCGGCTCGATGATCGTTGCCGCTGTCTGCTGGAGAGCTTTTCCCCAGCTCGCAAAAGTGGAAAGGTTCGATCAGAAACTCTAACGAATCTGCCATTCTTCATGAAATCGTCCCGCAGGTGTGATAAACAGCGCCAAAGGTACAGTTGAGGTCAATCCACGTGCTAGTCGACAGTCATTGCCATCTCGATTTCGACGTCTTCGATGAAGACCGGGCCGAAACCATTCAACGCGCCCGCGATGCCGGTGTCGGCACCATCGTAACGATCTGCACGCGGGTGACCCGGTTCGAGGAAATCCGCGCCATTGCAGAGGGTGGCGACAATATCTGGTGTTCCGTCGGCATTCATCCGCATCAGGCGGAGGAAGAACCGGTCGTGACCGTCGAGGACCTTGTCCAACGTGCACAGCATCCGAAAGTCGTTGGTATCGGTGAGACGGGGCTCGATTACTACTACGACAACAGCCCGCGCGAATTGCAGCAATCCAGCTTCCGGACACATATCGCCGCTGCCCGGGAAACCGGCCTGCCGTTGATCGTGCATACCCGCGACGCCGATGCAGACATGGCCGACATCCTGGAAGATGAAATGGGGAAGGGTGCCTTTCCCGGTGTCCTCCACTGTTTTTCATCGGGCAGGGCACTGGCCGAACGGGCACTGGCCATTGGGTTCTACATCTCTCTATCCGGCATCGTCACCTTCAAGAACGCCGAAGACCTGCGCGATATCGCCCGGGATGTGCCGGTGGACCGTATTCTGGTGGAAACGGATTCACCGTTTTTGGCACCGATCCCGAACCGAGGCAAACGGAACGAGCCGTCCTTTGTAGTTCACACCGCGGAACGCGTCGCCGAACTCAAAGGCCTGAATAATGAAGAATTATCAAAGGCTTCCACCGATAACTTCTTCCGCCTTTTCAACAAGACATTGCGGCCTGAAGCGGCATGAAAGTGACCGTTCTCGGCTGCGGTCCATCACAGGGCGTGCCGGTGCTCGGCAATCGCTGGGGCGAGTGCGACCCGAACAACCCAAAGAATGTGCGCACCCGACCGTCGATTGTCGTGGAAGACAATGGAACGCGGCTTCTCATAGATATGTCACCGGATGTCCGAAGCCAGCTTTTATCAAATGAAATCAACTTGATAGATGCGATTTTGTTCACCCATATTCATTATGACCACGTTGCCGGTATCGGCGAGCTCCGCACCCTGAGCCATCTCGCCAAGCGACGGCTGGGCGTATTCGCGACACAGGGCGTGCTGGACGGGCTAATCAACAACGCCGGCTATCTGTTCAATGCAGAGGCGTCCGACGACGCGCAGCTCTACAAACCGTCCGCTGAGACGCGTGCGATCACCTATGGCGCACCGTTTGCGGCTGAAGGCATCGAGGTGCTGCCGTTCAGGCAGGATCACGGTATCTGTGAGACAGCAGGCTTCCGGTTCGGCCAGTTCGCGTATTCAACCGATACCGTGAACCTGGACGATGGCGCGTTTGCGGCGCTCGAGGGGATCGACGTGTGGATCGTCGACTGCCTGCGTCAGGACCCGCATCCGACGCACTCGCATCTGGACCGGACGCTCGAATGGATCGAACGCGTCCAACCGAAGCGGGCAATCTTCACGCATATGAACTTCCAGACCGATTACGAACAGACGCTGGCGCTGTGTCCGGACGGCGTGGAGCCGGGCTATGACGGCATGGTGCTTGAGATAGACTGAAAAGCCGCTGACCCTCAGCGCAACACAATGGAAATAAGCAGCGCGAGTACAGCGCCGTTGATCGAGCCGATAGTGAAGATCGATATAGACGTATAAAATTTCATATTCCATTCCTCGCTGTCCCAATCTTCCTCGTTGCCATTCAACATCCGTATGGGCTTCCACAAATTGCCGGGCGATTGATGATTGGATTTTATCCGTATGGCACGGGGCCGGGTTGTGACATTTTGGGGAACACTGCCGCTGAGGGCGGCTCTGATCGGGAAATTTCGGCTGTTTGGGATATCCACCGACATATCCCCAGGCGATATTGATTTATATCCATAATATACATTATGCGACATATGGATATTGGATCAGGCAAAATTATCCACATTCAGAATATCAATCACCACATCCCCGCTCGAACACATCGCCGATTCCAAATAGGCTATCCGGATGAAGGACACCTCAAAAAACAAACACTCAAACGCCATCACCGATCTCCTCGACGTGATGACGCGGCTCCGCGATCCGGACACCGGATGTCCGTGGGACAAGGAACAGACCTTCGCGACCATTGCGCCCTACACCATCGAGGAAGCCTACGAAGTTGCCGATGCAATCGCGTCCGGCGATATGGACCAGCTGGCGGACGAACTTGGCGACCTGCTCTTCCAGGTCGTGTTCTATGCGCAGATGTCACGTGAAGCTGGCGGGTTCGACTTTGACGATGTCGCCAACCGGATCGCGACCAAAATGCGGGACCGGCACCCGCACGTGTTCGGCAGTGTCGATGAGCGCACATCCGAAGGTCAAACAATCGCGTGGGAAACGCAGAAAGCGCAGGAACGCGATGCGCGCGCCGCCAAACTGGGGCGCAAACCGAGCGCACTCGACGGGGTCGCCCTCGCCCTGCCCGCGCTGATGCGTGCACAGAAGCTGCAAAAACGCGCCGCGCGGGAAGGCTTCGACTGGCCCGATCTCGCGCCGGTTATCGCCAAAACCCGCGAAGAACTTGAAGAAGTCGAAGCGGAAATATCGGCCGGATCAGGCGCGGACCGCCTGCAGGACGAAGCCGGCGATCTTATCTTTGCCTGTGTAAATTTGGCCCGGCACCTGGGCATCGATGCGGAAGTCGCGCTGCGCGATGCAAATGACAAGTTTGATCGTCGGTTCCGACATGTCGAAACAGGCCTTGAAGCCGAGGGAAAATCTCTCGATGAGGCCGATCTCGATGAGATGGAAGAACACTGGATTGCGGCGAAAGAAACTGAGCGAAACGGAGAATAGCCCCTCTCCGCGTCGCCTACTCTCCCTTCAACCACGCCCGATCCGGTGGTGTGGTCTCGAAAATTTCAGCATCTTCTGGAAATCTCATCCATGGTTGTGCACTGCGCACCCAGACATGATGGGTCGGCCTTAACCAGCTTGTATCGTCGAGTGTTCCCGGTTTAATGCTCAAATGACCGACCGCCGCACTTGGATTATGGTGAATTCTCGTCCCGCATTCCGGGCAAAATGAATTAGTGAACACCTGACCGTTATCGCTTTCTCTGCTAAAGCTTTTCAAGCTTCCGGAGGTAAGATCAAAATCTCCGGAACAAATGCGCACAGCCATCCCAAACGCGCTTCCCGACTGCGACTGGCAAATCGTGCAATGGCAGGCGTAAACAACGATCGGCTCACCGGTCACAACGTACCGAACTGCGCCACATTCGCATCCGCCGTGATACGGTTGAGACATTTGCCGATTTTCCTGCTTAGCAATCCTTAGGCGAACGGCGTCCACGCCTTCTGCACCGCGGGACGCGCTTCAATCGCATCGTGCCAGCGCTTCACGTTCGGATATTCATCCAGACCGATATCGTTCACCCCGTGGATATGGGTATCGGCATAGCACGCGATGTCGGCAACCGAATAATCGCCGACGACATATTCCTGGTCTGCCAGCCGCTTGTCGTACATTCCGAGCATGTCGCGCATCACGCCTTCGTAATGCTCCTTGGCACGCGGCACTTCTTCGCCGAGCCGGACCCAGAACAGGCCGTATTGCTGCGCCAGTGTGGTGAACTGGGCCGAGCCATAGAACAGCCACTGGTCGGTTTGCGCCTGCTTCATCGGATCGGACGGGTACAGGCCGTTATCGGCCTTCTGCCCGAGATATTTGAGGATCGCACCGGATTCGCACAGCGTGACCGTCGCGCCGCCGGGGCCGTCAAGGTCGATGATGGCTGGAATTTTATGGCCGGGGCTGATTTTGAGGAATTCCGGCTTGAACTGTTCCTTCTCGCGGATATTCACCGGGTGCAGTTCGTACTCCAAGCCGCTTTCCTCCGCCATGTGGCGCGCCTTATAGCCGTTATCGGTCATCCATGTGTGTAGTTCGAACATATTGGTTTTCCCTTATTTATCGTTTTTGAGATTGAGGATGAGGCTGGACGTATCGTAGCGATTGCCGCCCATGTTCTGAATTTCGGCGTAAAATCCGTCAACAATTTCCGTCACCGGCAGTTTTGCGCCGTTGCGTGTCGCTTCGTCGAGACAAATACCCAGATCCTTGCGCATCCAGTCCACGGCGAAACCGAACCCGAACTGGCCGTCGACCATGGTGGGCGCGCGGTTATCCATCTGCCAGGACTGCGCGGCCCCGCCGGACATCACCTCCGCGGCGCGTTTGGCATCAATGCCCGCAGCCATGGCGAAATTCATCGCTTCCGAAAGGCCCTGGACCAGACCGGCAATGCAGATCTGGTTGACCATCTTGGTCAGCTGCCCCGCACCGACATCGCCCATACGCATGACGGTCTTGCCATAACACTGCATCACAGGTTCGGCGGCGACGAACGTTGCCACATCGCCGCCGACCATCACCGTGAGCGCGCCATTTTCGGCGCCCGCCTGACCGCCCGATACCGGCGCGTCGAGAAACCCGAGCCCCCTGCTCCCGGCTTCTTCCACCAATTCGCGGGCGACGACGGCCGACGTGGTTGTGTGGTCGATCAGCACCGCGCCTTCTTTCATCCCGGCGAACACACCGGTTTCGCCGAGCACGACACTGCGCAAGTCATCGTCGTTTCCGACACACGTCATCACATAATCCGCGCCCGCTACAGCTTCCGCCGGTGTCGGGTGCGCGGAACCGCCGTGTTCCTGCGCCCATTGGGCCGACTTTGTGCCGGTCCGGTTATAGACTCGCATCGGATGGCCTTTGACCGCCAGGTGGCCGGCCATGGGATAACCCATCACGCCAAGACCGACGAATGCGGCCGCTGTCCTATCGCTCATGTCGATATCCCGTTCCGGAATGGTTGTCGCGCTGTGCCCACTATACCGTGTCCGCGGATTACTTGAAGCTGGCGATCGCCTCGACAATCGGATGCTGCAGCGTTTCCCATGCCTCTTCATCTGTTGCCAGCAGAATACCGCCTTCACCCGGCTTTCCGGCGAGATAATCCGAACCGTCGAGGCAACGGTTAAAGCCGCCCGCTTCGGTATGCAGCAACCAGCCCGGCGCATGGTCCCAGGCGCGCACGCCGCGGTAATGGGCAAAATGGATGTCGTTATTGACCAGAGCGCAATAATCCACCGCAATACAGCGCGTCGATGTCACCCGCGCCACGCGGTCCGGCAGGTCCGTATGTTTGCGCATATAGCCGCCAAGCGAGCCTTCCATATTTCGCATCTCACGCGGCGATGCGGCAATGGTGAGGCGCTCGCCATTGCGGAACGCCCCTGCCCCTTTTTCACAGACATACATGTCGTCATCGACCGGCCGGAATATCCACCCTGCCACGGTTTCACGCTTCAGGACCAGTGCGACCATCACCCCAAAATCGGGGCTGCCCTTGGCGAAATTCGATGTGCCGTCGACCGCGTCGAGCACCCACACCGGTGCATCACCGTCGAGCAGATCGAGCGCGGCAGGATCGTCCTCGATCATCTCTTCGCCAACGACAACCGACCCCGGCAGCAGCGGCGGCAGTTTGCGGTCGAGAAACTCTTCCGCCGCAACATCGGCAGCGGTAACCACCGAGCCCGGCCGCTTCTCCCATTTTTCATCCTTCGACAACGTCTGGAACCGCGGCATGATTTCAGCCGCTGTGATGTCGCGGATCAGCGCTTCGATTTTATCGGAGGGTGGGATGGCGAGAGGCATGACAGTGTTTATAACGCGCCTGCCCCAAAGTACGAGTCAGCATTGGAATCAGAGCAAAAAGAAACCGCCGCGGATTTGTTTCCGCGGCGGTTCTTTTGGTTCCGAAAGCTTGGAACGGCTGACTTACATCATGCCGCCCATACCGCCCATGCCGCCCATGTCGGGCATTGCGGGCATTCCGCCTGCGCCGCCTTCGGACGGCTTTTCAGCGACCATAGCTTCGGTCGTGATCAGCAGACCGGCAACCGAGGCTGCATCCTGCAGCGCGGTGCGGACCACCTTGACCGGATCGATGACGCCGGATTTCACCAGGTCTTCGAACTTGTCGGTCGCGGCGTTGTAACCGAAGGACGCATCCTTCTTTTCCAACAGCTTGCCAACAACGATCGAGCCTTCGACACCGGCGTTTTCGGCGATCTGCCGCACAGGGGCCTGAAGGGCCTTGCGGATGATCTCCATGCCGACACGCTGGTCCTCATTTTCAGGCGTCAGCTTTTCGAGGACCTTGGAAGCGCGCAGAAGCGCGGTTCCGCCACCGGGGACGATGCCTTCTTCAACCGCAGCGCGGGTGGCGTTCATCGCGTCTTCGACACGATCCCGCTTTTCCTTCACTTCGATTTCAGTTGCACCGCCGACACGGATAACGGCAACACCGCCGGCGAGCTTCGCCAGACGTTCCTGCAGCTTTTCACGGTCGTAGTCCGAGCTGGTCTCTTCGACCTGGGCGCGGATCTGGTTGCAACGGCCCTGGATGTCGGCCTTTTTGCCGGCGCCGTTCACGATCGTGGTTTCTTCTTTGGTGATCGTGATTTTCTTGGCGGTGCCAAGCATGTCGAGCGTGACATTTTCGAGCTTGATGCCGAGGTCTTCCGAGACAACCTGGCCACCGGTCAGGATTGCGATGTCTTCCAGCATTGCTTTACGACGATCGCCGAAGCCCGGTGCCTTCACGGCAGCGATCTTCAGGCCACCGCGCAGCTTGTTGACCACGAGGGTCGCAAGCGCTTCGCCTTCGACGTCTTCTGCGAGGATCAGCAGCGGACGGCTGGATTGAACGATAGACTCTAGAAGCGGCAACATTGACTGAAGACCGGAAACCTTCTTTTCATGCAGAAGGATGTAGGGGTCTTCAAGTTCTGCGAACATCTTGTCCGCATTTGTCACGAAGTACGGCGAGATGTAGCCACGATCGAACTGCATGCCTTCGACTACTTCAAGCTCGGTTGCGAGGGACTTAGCTTCCTCAACCGTGATCACTCCTTCCTTGCCGACTTTCTGCATGGCATCGGAAATCATTTCGCCAACGTCGAGATCGCCATTGGCCGAGATCGTGCCAATCTGGCGGACTTCTTCGTCGGACGAGACTTTCTTCGCCTTCTTGCGCAGATCAGCGATAACAGCTGTTACAGCCGCATCAACACCGCGCTTCAGGTCCATCGGGTTCATGCCCGCCGCAACGGCCTTGCAGCCTTCGCGAACGATGGCCTGAGCCAGAACCGTCGCCGTCGTCGTGCCGTCACCGGCTTCGTCGTTGGTTTTCGACGCAACTTCACGGACCATCTGGGCGCCCATGTTTTCGAACTTATCTTCAAGTTCGATTTCCTTGGCAACCGTCACACCGTCTTTGGTGATCCGCGGCGAGCCGAAGGATTTGTCGATAATGACGTTACGGCCTTTGGGGCCAAGCGTAACCTTGACCGCATCGGCCAGGATGTCGACGCCCTTTTGCATCCGCGTGCGGGCATCGCCTTCAAATTTAACTTCTTTCGCAGCCATTTTTCGGCGCTCCTACTCAATGATTCCCATGATGTCAGCTTCCTTCATAATCAGAAGGTCCTTGCCATCGATTTTCACTTCCGTGCCCGACCATTTGCCATAAAGGACTTTGTCGCCCTTCTTGACATCGAGTGCCACGGCCTTGCCGTCTTCACCACGAGCACCGCTGCCGACGGAGACAATTTTGCCTTCCTGCGGTTTTTCCTGCGCTGTATCGGGGATAATGATGCCGCCAGCCGTTTTTTCTTCGGCGCCAAGCGGTTCGACCAGAACTCGG
>Ga0315321_10003638_pt1 | contig 11949 bp, 9 predicted proteins | sample M180m21515metaG_FD_203464 | JGI IMG/M metagenome (GOLD analysis project Ga0315321, IMG submission 203464) | Ammonia-oxidizing marine archaeal communities from Monterey Bay, California, United States - M1 80m 21515 | ecosystem: Environmental > Aquatic > Marine > Intertidal zone | place: USA... | reverse complement strand
GGCCCAGGACGGCGACCACTTCATCGTGGAGGATGTCTACGGCGGCGAGATGCGGATCGATAGCGACACGCTCTCGTCGGCTCGGAAGGCTCTCAAGAAGGCCAAGTACCGCATGCTCTCGGTGTCTGATGAGGCCGCGATAGATCTGCCGGCCGTGCTGCAGGCGGCGGTCTCGCGCTGTGTGGCGGAGCTCGACGGGGAGCATGTGGTCGGTGGTGCGCGCAAGAGCTTCGGTCTGGCGGCTCTGGAGCGCTGGTCTCGTCAGGCCGATTCCTCATCGAAGAAGGGGTGGCACACCCGCTTTGCGCCTGGCGCCGCCCTCGTGGGTGGACTTCGCCAGGCCTATGGATGGATCGAGTGCGCCACGGGGGGCGGCGCCTTTCGACCGCTCTACGCAACCTTCCTGCGGGATGCGGCGGCGGTCATCGGTGACTCACGGTACCTCGAAGTTGCAGATGTGATCGACGAAAATGGCGCGTGCTGGAGTGCATTATCCAATTGGATGATGGATCCTTCGGTACCGCTGCTCGCAGAGTGCAAGGCTCAGCTTGATGCCGCCCCGTGGCCCGAGCCGCTGTCCACGGCCCACCAATGGCGCGTGCGTGCGGCCGAGCTTCCGGACGGTTGGGAGGCGGAGTTTTACCCGGAGCTGGCGCAGAGACTGGCCGATCTCCACGCTCGCGAGCTCCGGGCCCGAGATCTGCTGGCGGCTCTCGTTCGCTGACCAAATTCTGGCCACGAGGGGTGTGTAGCCTCGACTACCGTGTCGCCACCATCTACGAGGTCTCGATGTTCATGCTTGCCTTTCTGGCCACCATGGTGAGCCACGCGCAGCCGGTTCCGAAGCGTGTGCTGATGCTGGGAAACAGCTACACGCAGTTCAACGACCTGCAGGTTCGGGTGGCGGAGGCCCTCGAGAGCACAGTGCCCGGGCTCGCGGGCATGGACAGTGCGCGTCGCTCCTCTGGGGGACTGCGCCTGCCCGACCACGTCGAGCGTGCGGAGGGGGCGGACGAGCGCTGGGTGGAGGCGCTCACCGGTGATCCCGGACGATGGCACTGGATTGTGTTGCAGGATCAGAGCCAGGTGCCTGGCTTTCCCGAGTCGGAGCCGTACTGGATCGAGAGTGCCAATGCCGTACCGGTTCTCGATGGCTATGCCGTCGAGCAGGAGGCCATGACCGTACTGTTTATGACCTGGGGACGGCGCGACGGCGACACCCACAACCCGGCGATGTTCCCCGACTTCGAGACGATGAACGCCCTGCTGGACTCGGGCTACCGCAGCTACGCCGAGCGCCCTTTTGTGGAAGGCCGCACCATCTACATCGCCCCGGTCGGGCGCGCGTTTGGGGGGGTCTACGACCGTCTTGAGCGCGCTGGCATCACCCCCGAGGACGTCGACACCGACTTCCACCGTCTCTACGAGGGCGATGGGAGTCACCCCAGCCAGCTGGGCTCCGCGATGGCGGCTGGGGTGTTTGTGCGCACCTTCACCGGGTGGACCCCCCACTGGACCACACCGCCGCCGGGGGTGGATGAGGGCGAGCTTGTGTGGCTGGCTGAAGCCGCCGAGTCTGCCGTCGTGCCTTTTGAGGACCTTCCCTATCCTTGGGCCCATGCCCTCGCCGACTGGTCCCCCCCGGTCGATATCGATGAGATCGACGGTGCACGCACGATCTCCGGTGTTGAGACCTGTCCGACCCTCCACATCGAGTCGGCCGTCAGCGAGACCCGCTGGCACCTGGGGGCTGCCCATGAGGGGGTGGCTGGCTGCGGGCGACTGTGGGTGTCCGACGGCGGAGCGCTCACCGCAGAGGTGCTGTCGCTTGCCGAGGAAGCCGGTGCACGCGGCGAGCTGGTGGTGGTTGGAGGCAGCGTGGCGAGTGTTTCCACCGTGCTCGGACACGACGCGGCGGTCGGCGAGGTCCAGGTGCGGGGGGGCGAGGCGGACCTCGGAGTGGTGCAGGCGGCGCGGGGTCGCATTCGGGTGACGGGGGGCTCGGTGCTGCTGTCGGGCGGCTCTTCGGGCGGCGCACTTGAGATGACGGGCGGCTCCTTGACGGTCTCGTCTGCGGCGGACGGTGTGGCGCTGGCCGAGGCGTCCACGCTCGCCGGTGAGCTGGTGGTCGAAGGCCTGGGCGAAGCCGAGGTGGATGTGCTGTCGGCGCCCAGCCTTACGCTCGATGCAGACCTCACCGTGACCGTGCCGGAGGGGTGGACCTGGACTCTGGTGGACATCGACGACGGACAGGCGGTGCGACTCACCCCCAGCTCCGATGAAGGCGGTGGATCTAGCAGTGACGGTGACGGTGACGGTGACGGTGACGGTGACGGTGACGGTGACGGTGATGGTGATGGTGACACGTCAGACGACCCTGACATCGCGATCGGCGCAGACGGTGCCGCCAAGTCGACCGAGCCCGACAAGGCGGGATGCGAGTGTGCTGCGGTGTCTTCGGCCAGCTCGGTGGGTGCGCTGGGCGGTGTGCTTGGGCTGCTCTTGTGGGTCCGCCGCCGCCGCGACTGAGCCCTGCTCGGACCACGGTCCCATCAGGGGTCGGGCACCAGCACGACTTTGCCGAAGTTCTCTCGGTCGTGGAGGATCCGGTGTGCTTCGGCCACCTGGGAAAACGGCACCCGCGCGTGTATGTGCGGACGGAGCTTGCCTTGCTGCCACAGCGCGAGCAACTTCTCCAGCCAGCCGGCCACGCGCTCGGACTCGTGCCACATTTGGCCCATGTTCACGCCCATCACGCCCACATTGTGGTTCATGAGCCAGATGGGATTGACCTTGAACCATGGCACCGCACACATGGTAGACAGGGTGCCCACGATGCTGCGCCGGTTGGACTGGGCCGCTGCGGAAAAGCCGAAGCACACGATGCGTCCGCCGGCCCTCAGGAGCCCGAGGCCCTTGTCCCAGTACTTGCCGCCGATGGGGTCGAGGATGAGGTCGAGGCCAGGCTGGTCTTTGAGTGCCTCGGCGAAGTCGGCGTTGCGGTAGTCGATAAGCTCGTGGTAGCCACGTTTTTTGAGCATGGGGTGCTTGCCCGCGGACGCGGTTCCGATGGCGTAGGCGCCGCGGCGGAGCAGCAGATCGAGGCATGCCAAGCCCACGCCACCGCCCGCTGAGTGCACCAACACCCGGTCGCCCTTGCGCACCCGGCCCAGCACTTCGATCATCATCCAGGCCGTGAGACCCGTGACGGGGATGGAGGCCGCAGTGATGGCATCGAGCTCCGGGGGACGCTCCACCGCCTGGATGGTCGGCATGCACACCACCGAGCTGTGGCCGCCGAACCGGGTGAGTCCCACCACCGCCTGACCCACGCGGCTCGCGTCGACTCCTTCGCCGACAGCGTCGATGGTTCCGGCAACCTCGTAGCCCATCACGCAGGGGAGAGGTGGCCGGTCGGGGTACACGCCCATCCGGCCTAGGAGGTCGGCAAAGTTGAGTCCGGCGGCTTCGACGCGGACCCGGACTTCACCAGCGGCGGGCGTCGGGTCGGGCGCGGTCCGCACTTCGAGCACCTCGGGCGTGCCTTCCTTTGGAATCCAGATCTGTTGCATGGGTACTCAAGGGCTGTGGGTGCGGATGAATTCGTCGAGCTAGCGTGGGCGTAGACGGTCACTCCTCCGGTACATCCGAGGGGGTGACAGGGACACGACCGCGGCTCGCTTGGAAGAGCACGGCGGCAATCGAGGCGATGCCCCAGCTCAGGCCCACGACCACGCCGGTGTCGATGAGGCCCCGCCAGGGCGCCGGGGCGAGCTTGACGGCCACCACAAAGCCCACGATGACAGTAAAAAGCACCCATGACACGATGAGCCGCTTCCGGGTGGCGTGGACCATGCCCATGCAGAACAGGGGAGCCAGCGCCACAAGCCAGGGACGGGGGTGGTCCTTGAGCCAGATCGCGCGCACCACGACCCGAGGCGAAAACGCCTTCTGAAAGCCCCGGTAGCCTTCGCTGTAGGCCATGAACGCCACCCACAGTACTCCGAACATCATCTGAAGCGGGGTCAAGGGCCCGGTCAGGGCCTCCCAGGCAATGGGTGCAAGACGCCAGATGGCCGAGCCAAGCAGCATTCCTACGCCGGTAAGTCCCCACAGTGCGCCCAGAGGACCCCACCACGAAGCGACCGCCGAGTGGCTGCGGTTTGAGGGTGGAACGGGAGCGGGCGGAGAGGTCGACATCGGCCTTCGGGAGTAGAATGGGAGCGGCTATCCCACCGCGGCGCGCGTTCATCCGGTCGGTGTGGATTAGGGGACGTCTCGGAGGAGCGATGCCGTCTCAGCCCCGCCGACCCTCGGCCCCCACCTCCCCGCTCAAGAAGGTGGGCTTCAGCTTGGTCACGACCGCCGCGCTGCTGGGTCTCATGGAGTGGGCCGCGGTCTGGCTTGCGCCCCACAAGCCGCTCGACATGGGCAGTCACAGTGCCGAGACCGCCATGCGGGCCTCCGACCTCTTGGGCTGGGAGGCTGTGCCAGGTCGCAGCCACGCCTTCAGTGTGCGAGGAGGCACCGTCGTGGGTCCCGACGGCACCCGCAACCCGCCAGAGGTGGCCCATCCAGAAGGCTCCCTGCGCCTGATGACGCTCGGCGACTCCAGCATCTACGGCGTGATGGTCGACGACGGCTACGTCTTCTCTGACATCGCGGCAAAGCGGCTCGGCACCGCGCTGTCGGTGCCCGTCGACGTCGTCAACGGAGGCATTCCCGGCTACTCGTCCGAACAAGCCCGGCGTCTCTACGCTTCCCGCTTGCGCAAGTTCAAGCCCGATGTGCTGGTGGTGGCCACCATCTGGTCCGACAGCCAGCTTGGTCCGATGCCCGACTCCATGATGTACCCCGAGTCCGGTGCCGCTCTGCGCAAGGTCCTCCAGAACAGTGCGCTGGTACGCTTTGTGGGTGGTCTGATGGCGGGGTGGGTGCCCGGTCGGGATGTCACCTGGAAGCTGTCCGCTGAGCCCGGTGTGCGTCGCGTGCCACTGTCAGCCTACCGCGACAACCTGCTTGAGCTCTCCGAGATGGCTGTGGAAGATGGCGCCATCGTCGCCTTTCTGCTCCTGCCGTGCGACCGCGATGTCACCGCCAAGGAGGTTGAGTCGCCCCGCCCGGAGTATCGCCAGGTGATGCGCGAGGTGGCCCAGCAGACTGGTGCTGTGCTGGTCGATGGTGTCACTCCGTTCCAGGCGCATGGCGGCGGTCGTCAGCTGTTTCTCGACGATGTTCATCCGTCTGTTGAGGGGCACCGTGCGCTCGGCGATGCGCTCGCCGAGGCGCTCCAGCCCACCTTGTCCAACCGCTGAGGTCCCGTGTCTGCCGTTGTTCCTTCTGCTCTCCTCGCGCGTGAGGCGCGCTTGCTCGTCGACGACCTCCAGGCGGCCTTTGCCGAAGGGCTGGAGCTGGCTGCCGGGGCGGCGGGTCTCGAAGAACGTCTGACTCCCGTCGACTGGCTTCGAGATGGTGGCGTGCATGGGGGGGGGCGGCGCCTGTGCACCGCGGACACTGCAGTCTTCGACCGGGCGTCCCTCAACGTCTCGGGCGTGCACTATGACGACCTGCCCGACAAGCGCTTGTCGTCGGCCACCGCACTGTCCTGCATTGTCCACCCGCGCCACCCACGTGCGCCTTCGATGCACATGCACATCTCATGGACCGAGCTGCGGTCCGGCCGGGGCTACTGGCGCATCATGGCGGACCTCAACCCGTCTCATCCCGAAGCGGCCTTCACCGAGCGGTTTCGAGAGGGGATTCGGCGAGCGGCGGGCGAGCACTGGTCCCACGGGGCTGCGCAGGGCGATCGCTACTTCCACATTCCGTCGTTGGCGCGGCATCGCGGAGTCGTCCACTTCTACCTAGAGGGCCACAACACGGGCGACTGGGACGAAGATGCGGCGCTCGCTGGCACCATCGTGATGTCGGTAATTGCCTCTTACTGCGGGATTCTCGGCGATGTGCTCACCACTGCCGGCCCTCCCACTGCTGCCGAGCTTGACGCGCAGCGCCGCTACCACAGCCTCTACTTTCTGCAGGTGCTGACCCTCGACCGCGGCACCACCTCCGGGCTGCTCATCCACGGGGACAACGACGTGGGAGTGCTGGGCTCTCTGCCATCCACTGTGGACCGGGCCCAGCTGGAGGCGTGGGTGGCTCCGCAGACGGTGCCCCAAGATGTCCTGCTGCGGGAGCTCATCGCCGCTCTGCCCGACGGTCCCTGCCCTCGGGTCGACCCCGCGACCAAGCGACGTCTGGCAGATGTGGTGCGGGCCCACTACCGCGCCCATCCCGACGCTCTGGCCTTGCAGGCTCGGGGCGACCGGCTGCCGCCGACGGTGGCCAATCACGGCAGCGAGGCTCACCGGTGAGCGGTGCGCCAGTGCCAGAGTCCTTGGGCGTTGAGGCGGGCATCCAGCTCCAGGAAGGGGGCTCGCTCCGACCGGGGTGCGGGATGGCCCAAGGCGTCGAGTGATTGCTGAAGGTGTCCCAGCACGGCGGATTCAAGGGCATCCACGGACAGTGACTCCGCCGTCAGCCGAACGAATGCGTCGAGGTGCGCATGGAGCTGGTCTGCGAGGTCGGCGAGTCCCTCCACGCGGCTGTAGTGGGTGAGCCAAGCTACGTCTTGCCCGGTGGCGACGATGCGGTCGATGCTCGCGTGGGCGGCCGCTGGGTCGAAGTGCACTGGGCTGGTTGTGGGAAAGATGAAGGACCGGCCAGCCACGCGCAGCTCGGGGAAGGCGATGCCGAAGGTGTCCCCGGTGAACACTCCCTCCCCGTCGATGTCCTCGATACAGTGGTGGTGCTTTGCGTGTCCGGGGGTGTGGAGAAAGCGCAGCGCGCGGTCGCCCAGCTGAAGCCGCTCATTGTCCTCGGTGGCATGGATACGGGCCGCGTCGATGGCCAGCACCTGGCCGTAGAGCTGACGAAAGGTCGCCTCTCCGTAGACTGCGATGCTGCCGGCCACAAGGCGAGACGGATCGGCCATGTGGCGGGCTCCGCGGGGATGGACGACCAGCCGCGCCGCCGGAAGCTCCTGCATCAGTCCGCCTGCCCCACCCGCATGGTCGAGGTGGATGTGGGTGAGGAGGACGCAATCGACTTGGTCTCGGGGAATACCCAGGGTGTCGAGGGCGGCGAGGGTGACCGGCACTGACGCGTGGGTGCCGGTGTCGATGATGGCGGTGTGGTCGCCGCTTTGAAGGATGTGAATGGCGTCGAGGCCAGGGCGTAGGTAGCCACTGTCGACTGCCCAGAGGTCTGGACCGACACGGGTGGGAGCTGAGGGCACCGTGACTCCGGGAGACGGGTGAATGACGTGGCTTCGGGCTACCATGGGCGCAGGTTCCGTGCTCGGAGGCAATGTGGCGACACCGCAGACCAAGTCATGGCGACGCCTCTTGCTTTGGCTGTGTGTGGGTGGGATGGGGGCCGGCTGCTCCGATTACCAGATCGACAAGGTCAAAGGGTACGAGCCCGAGCCTGGGGTGCCCGAGATCAACGTCGATCCCGCGGAGATTATGCCAGGGATCACGTGCGAAGATCACGTGCAGGACATCACTTTCACCAATGTGGGAAACGACTACCTCACAGTGTCGAGCCTGTTCCTGTCGGGAGACGGTTGGACGGTCGTGTCCGAGCCTGCGCTTCCGATGGTGCTGGACCCTGACGACTCCGGCTTCGTGACTGTGCGTGGACAAGGCGGTCCAGCCTCGCTCGCCATCGGCTCCGACGACCCCGCGCGCAGCCAGGTCACGGTGCTGTTGGACAGCGACCCCGATGAGCTGCCCACCTTGGCGCTGTCCGATCCGCCCGACGGTGGGGCTCTGAGTGCCGGAGCACGCAGCGTCTTCGATGGGTTGACCACCGATGGCGCTACCGATGCGACCACCCTGTCGGTGCAGTGGACATCCGACGTCGACGGCGACCTGGGCACCGCCACCCCAGACTCGGACGGCGCGTTTTCTCTCGCCTGGGACGGCCTGCTTCAGACGCCGGGGCCCCACACCCTCACCGCCACGCTCACCGATGCCTGCGGCACCACGGTCGAAGACAGCATCCAGGTGTGTCAGGAGTCGGGCTACTCCGCCGATGAGCTCGATCTCGTCACCTGGAACTTTGAAGGCTCGGCGTTCTGGGACGAAGACGCGGGTGTCGTCGAGCTCACCGACCTCGACCCCTTTGCTGTTGGAACCGCCTTTCAGACCGCGGTGGCCGTGCCGGGCGACCAGATCACCATTCGCTTCTCCTTTCAGACAGGCGGCGGCACCGGCGCCGACGGCTTCAGCCTCACCGCGCTCGACGTCGACCGCATGACCGGCTTCATGGGCGCACCCGGCTGTGCGCTTGGCTACGGCGAGGCCCATGAGAGCTGCATTGACGAAGGAGAAGCTCTGCCCGGATGGTCCATCGAGGTGGACACCTACTACAACCCGTTCATCGACCCCTCCAGCAGCGACCACCTCTCGATGACCTTCGACGGCGACCTCGACACTGTGGCGGCTTGGTCGGACCTCCCCGAGGTCGAAGACACCGGCTGGCATGAGCTGGAGGTCGTTGTGGCCGCGCCCCAGGTGCAGGTGTGGCTCGACGGCGAGCTGCTAATAGACGAGGAGCTTGTCGAGCTGACGCCCTTCGATGCCTACATCGGCTTCACGGCGGCCACTGGCGCAGACTTCAACGAGCACTCCATCGACAGCCTCGTGGTGAGCGGAGACGCCTGCGATGGATGGGGTGCGCCGTGAGTGAGCAGGCCGAAGCTGAGCCCGCGCGGCGGTGTGCCGGGGAGGCCACTGGAAAGGTGAGGTGAGGGGCGCTGGCTTGCGCTCGGATTCGGCGGGTCTGGAGCCCGGTGCAGCGAATAGGGGGACGGCTCGTCGGAGCGCGCGTGGTCCGGTACCGTCCCATTCTCAGCATCGTCGCGTGGAGCTTGTTCTTCACGGCGTGCAGCAGTGCCCTGGACCCCCGCTGGTCCCCCGCTGTAGCCCCGTCTCCGGAGGGGTCGGCCGAGGTGGTTCGCTTCGTGGCCCTGGGCGACGCGGGGGTGGGCAACTCCACCCAGCGAGAAGTGGCAGAGTCCATGGCGGACTGGTGTGTCCAACACGACGATGCCCAGGGACCGGGCTGCGGCTTTGCCCTGTACCTGGGCGACAACATCTACGACGACGGGGTGGCGTCCGAACACGACCCCCGCTTTGCGTCGCACTTTGAGCGTCCCTACGCAGCGCTCGAGTTCCCGTTTTTCGTTGTGTTGGGAAACCACGACTATGGCGTGCGTCCCCTGGACTCCGACCATGCAGTCCCCGAGCTGGTGTATGCAGAGTCGTCGGAAAAGTGGACGCAGCCTGGACGGGTCTACGCCTTCACCACGCCGCTCGTGCGCTTCTTTGCGGCGGACACCCACGCGCTGCTGATGGACGCGGTGTGGGGCGAGACTGGACAGACCGAACACCTGCGCCAAGCGCTCGACGAAGATCCTCAAGGTGCCCAGTGGGACGTCGTCTTCGGGCATCACCCCTACCGCTCGGACGGCCAGCACGGTGACGCGGGCAGCTATGAGGGGCTGCCATGGCTTCCCCTGGTGAATGGCGCTGGCGTGGCGGACTGGTTTGAGGAGGCGGTCTGCGGTCGGGCGGACCTCTACCTGTCGGGCCACGACCACAACCTTCAGTGGCAGCCGCCGGAGTGCGGGGTGGAGCTGGTGGTCAGCGGAGCGGGTGCAAAGACGACCGCTCTGGAGCGCAGGACGGGGGATCGCGCACTGTTCTCGGCCGACCAGACCACGGGCTTCGTGTGGTTTGAGGCGCGGGCCGATCGCCTGAGAGGGGTGGTGGTCTCGGTGGACGGCCGGGTGCTCTTCGAGCGGGTGGTGGACCGCTGAGACCCGTCTCTGCAGCGAGGATGCGGCCACTCAGCGGTGCGCGGGAGATCTTCATTCGCCTCTCCCGGGGTTGTGGGCCGCTCATCGCCAATTGTGGACCGATCGCCGGTGGGATTAAGTCGCCGCCCTCCCCCCGGTCTGCAGGGCGTCATGACGACTTGGCCTCGCGTCGGACTGGTAGCGATCCCAGGGGAGCATTACGGCCGCCGGCATGCACGCTCTGACACACTCCAGCAGCTCGGGCAGGTGGCTTCTCCCCGCCAGCTTCGTCTTCCTCTTCAGCTGTGGCTCGGAGACGCCTGCGCCGGCCCAGCCCGCCGAGCCACCGTCGGCAGTCCCGTCGGGGACAACACCTGAGACGCCCGACATCATCGTCGTGGTCATCGATACTCTGCGCACCGATCGGCTGTCGCTTCACGGCCACGACCGCCCCACGTCTCCCCACCTCGATGCCATCGCGGCGGACGGCATGTGGTTCGACCGGGCCTATGCGCAGTCGGGTTGGACCCTCGCCAGCTTCGCCAGCTTGCTCACCGGCCTGTACCCCCACCAGCACCTCGTCTCGCGGGACGGCTGTCTGCCGGAGCGGTTTGGTCGCATGGCCCCGTCCACCCGCACCCTTGCCGAGGCGCTCGGAGAGGTCGGATACGTGACTGGCGCCTGGATGAACAACACCTTCCTGGCGCCTGAGTTTGGTCTCAACGACGGCTTCGACACCTACGACTACAAGGGCGCCACCAACGACGGCCATCGCACGGCGCCCGACACCGTGACCGAAGGCTTGGCCTGGCTCGATGGTGTGCCGAAGGACAAGCGGTCGTTCCTGCTGCTGCACTTCATGGAGCCCCACCTCGACTACGCTCCGCCCGCCGACATTCACGGCACCTTTGCGACCGGCCCGCGACCCCAGAAGCTCGCCTACCCCCACAGCCCCAATCCATTCACCCTGCTCCAGTCCGGTCAGCTCCAGCTTGATGAGGCCGAGCGGACCTACCTCAAGCAGCTCTACGACGAGGAGATCCTTGCCGCGGACCGCGCGCTCGGAACGTTGGTCGCGGGACTCAAAGCCCGCGGGCGCTACGACAACACCCTGCTTGTCATCACTTCCGACCATGGCGAGGAGTTCTGGGAGCATGGCCGCTTCGAGCATGGACACGACCTCTGGAGCGAGCTCACTCGGGTGCCGCTGGTGGTACACGGCCCGGGCGTGGACCGAGGGAAGAAGGTCGAGACCATCGTTGAGCACGTCGATCTCGTAGCAGGGCTGGCCCGGCGGGCAGGTGCGCAAATACCAGACCTTCCGGGCACCGACCTCTTCGAAGTGGCCGCAGGTCCGACGGCACCCCGCGCTGCGATGGCGGAGAACTGCCTCTATGGGGCCTCGTGCGTGAGCCTGGTCGACCCCACCCATCGCTTGATGCTGCGCCACGTACTCCAGATGCCGAAGGACGCTCCGTCCCGAGAAGCCGCAATGGCCGGCGCACGCGCCCAGAAGGTCATCAACGTCTGGGGCTTGGATGCTGCGGGCATGGAGCGGGTTGAGCTGTCCAAAGAAGAGCAGCAGACCCGCGGGCGCGCGATGGCCAAGGTGCTTGGAGCGCGTCGTGGCACCCTGGAGCCGCTGGCCACTACCACCGGCCCGGCCCTGGTTGGCTACGAGACCTTTTCGCTGCTCAAGGAGCTTGGCTACGTCGATCGGACCGACGAGGTCGCGATTCCGCAGACCCCTTGTCAGTAGACCGATTACCGTGGCAGCTTCCCAAGAGCCGGAGGTGCCGATGTCCAAGGCCCTGCAGATCGCCGAGCCCAACTCGATCCGTCGCAAGCTCGCCATCGCGACTTGGTCCGCCCCCCGCGAGGGCAACATCTACGGCAAGCTCACGGTCGATGTGGGCGAGGCCAAGAGCTACCTCGCGTGGCTGCGCAAGAAGACCGGTCTGAAGGTCACCATCACCCACTTGGTGGGCAAGGCCATCGCGGTCGCTCTGTCCCGGGCGCCAGGGCTCAATGGTGTCATCCGCATGGGCCGCTACGTGCGCCACAAGTCGGTCGATATCTCCTAC
>Ga0315321_10003635_pt1 | contig 11952 bp, 6 predicted proteins | sample M180m21515metaG_FD_203464 | JGI IMG/M metagenome (GOLD analysis project Ga0315321, IMG submission 203464) | Ammonia-oxidizing marine archaeal communities from Monterey Bay, California, United States - M1 80m 21515 | ecosystem: Environmental > Aquatic > Marine > Intertidal zone | place: USA... | reverse complement strand
GCTTGATACTCGTGAAGGATGGCAGGCAGGGGGGGATTCTGGTCCAGCCATTATCGCTGGTGACCCTCAGAGTTTACTTCTGCAAGCGATTGAGTACGAAGATATCAATCTCGAGATGCCACCTCGGGGGAAGTTGCCCGAAACGACTATTGCTGCTTTTCAGAAGTGGATTCGCAAAGGTGCTTTTGATCCTCGCAGCAAAGGTCGGCTCGGCGACAAAAATCAGGGCAACACTGTAACGATTGAGCAGGGGAAAAAGTTTTGGGCATTTCAGCCGCTGCTAGCTCCCGTGTCGCCGGAGTTATCCGATTCCAATTGGCCTAGTAACGACATAGATCGATTCGTATTGGCAAAGCTCGTGGAGAAGGGAATCAAGCCCGCTGGTGATGCAACAAAAGAGAACCTGCTGCGACGTTTAACTTATGACCTTACTGGGCTGCCGCCGACCTCGGATCAGATTGAACGGTTTCTTGCGGATGAATCGGATGGTGCGACGGATAAGGTTATTGATCGCCTTTTGCAGTCAGGCCATTTTGGTGAGCGTTGGGGGAGGCATTGGTTGGATGTTGTGCGGTTCGCAGAGTCAAGTGGCGGTGGACGGACCTTGTTGTTCCCTGATGCTTGGCGATACCGCGATTATGTGATTGACGCATTCAATCGGGATTTGCCTTTTGATCAATTTCTGAAAGAGCAGATTGCAGGAGACCTGTTGCCCTCAGAAGATCGATTTGATCGCGAGCGTAAATTGATCGCAACGGGATTCCTGATGTTGGGACCTACCAATTACGAGATGCAGGACAAGGATATCCTTGAGATGGATGTCGTTGATGAACAGTTGGACACGATGGGTAAAGCCATGCTAGGCATGACGATTGGATGCGCGCGATGCCATGACCATAAGTTCGATCCGATCCCGACACGAGATTATTACGCGATGGCAGGGATTCTAAAGAGTACGCATTCGATGGAGCATTCGAATGTATCCACTTGGAACACGGTTGAACTGCCACTTGCGGCGGGGGAGGAAGCTGCGATTCTCGCTAGAACAGAGAAGTTGCGAGCCATTGAAAAAAAGCTTGCCGCAGCTACGAGTGTTTTGAACAAACTCACGGGAAAGAATGTTGAGCAACCGAAGTCTGTCGATCCGGGAAAACTGAATGGTTTGGTTGTGGATAGCGTTGATGCGGATGTGGTTGGTAGCTGGAAAGCCTCCACAAGCATCGCGCACTATGTGGGGGCGGACTACATTCATGATGAACAGCAGGACAAAGGAGCGAAATCTGTTCTGTACCGCCCCGCTCTTCCGAAACGAGGGCGGTATGAGGTCTTTGCGTCTTACTCTGCCGGATCCAATCGATCGACGAAAGTCCCGTATCGGATCAAGCATCGGGATGGTGAAACTGTTGTCGAAATCAATCAGCGAAAACGGCCACCAGTTGACGCATTGATGCAGTCCCTCGGGGTTTTTGAGTTTGATGATAAGCTGGACTCGAGTGTTCTGCTATTTACAGAAGGAACAGATGATGGTGTCGTGATTGCAGACGCAATCGTTTGGCTACCGATTTTGGATGCAGAAGATGGTGCAATTGCGTTGCACAAAGAGAAAGCAACTGACGCCGCTACAAAAGTCGAGTTAGAAGTTCGTAAGAAGAAAATCGCAGCTGCGAAATTGAAGGTTGATCGCCTCAAAAAGGAAGTGAAGGCTCTTAAAGGCTCAATACCAAAGCGGCAAGTCGCGATGGCACCACGTGAGGGTGAATCACCGGCTGACATTCATGTCGCGATTCGTGGAATGACGCATCAGAAAGGCGACATCGTGCCGCGTGGTGTGTTGCAAGTGGCGGCGTGGGAAGGCTTGCCTGTTGTTAGTAAAGAGGTCAGTGGGCGTTCTGAGTTGGCGGAGTGGGTCGCCAGTGAAAGGAATCCGCTCACCGCTCGAGTGATCGCGAATCGTGTTTGGTACTGGACAATGGGGCGGGGGATCGTCGCCAGTGTTGATAACTTTGGCAGTACAGGAGATTCGCCGACGCATCCCGAGTTGCTTGATTACCTTGCTTTTTCATTGGTTCAAAACGGCTGGTCTATCAAAAAACTTGTGCGGCAGATTGTTAGTTCGAGAGCTTATCAATTGAGTGCTCGCGTTACCGAGCGTGAACTGGCTTTGGATGCCGACAATCAGTTTTATGGCCGGCGCACCGTAAAGCGTCTTAGGGCTGAGGATATTCGCGATTCGATTCTGATGGCATCCGGGAATCTTGATCTGACTATGGGTGGGTCGACGATCAAGAAAGGAACGTCAAGTGAGTATGGATACAAATTTGAAGGGCGGCGCCGCAGTGTTTACGTGCCCGTGTTTCGGAATCGACTTCCCGAGATATTCGAGGTTTTTGATTTTGCTGATCCAAACATCCAAGGAGGTACGCGGACAGCCAGTAATGTGGCCTCGCAGGCTCTTCTGATGATGAATCAGCCGTTTGTGATGGGACAGGCCGATGATGCTGCCAAACGGCTTGTCGAAGACTACTCGGGGGAACCGTATGAAATGTTGCGGCGAGCGTATCGAGAAGTGTTGGGACGTGAGCCGTTTGAACAGGAGCGGCAGGTGATGATGGATTTGTTGGCTGGGGAGGATCAGTTGCAAACGCCGTCTCAGTGGGCGATGGTTTATCGATTACTATTTCAGTGTATTGATTTTCGTTATCTGAATTGACAGACAAATTGGATGAGTGGATGAGATCGAATCGACGAAATCTTCTGAAGTCAACCGCCTGTGGTTTCGGGTATTTGGCGGCTGCGTCAATAGCTCAACGTGAGGCTAGTGCGAGTAGTAAGAATCCACTGGCAGCCAGGCCTGTGCATTTTCCGGCACGCGCGAAACGTGTGATCTTTGTGTTCATGCAAGGTGGCCCAAGTCACGTTGATACTTTTGATTACAAACCACTGCTGGAAAAACATGACGGTGAGGAGCGAACGTTTGATGATGCTCGGGTCCTCGCCAAGACCAAGACGATTACGAAACATCGCGTATTCAAGTCTCCGTGGAAGTTCAAGCAGTACGGTGAATGTGGACAGCACGTATCTGAGCTGTTTCCGAATATAGCGCAGCACGTTGATGATCTTTGCTTCCTCAAAGGTATGCATACCGATGGTGTGGCGCATGGTCCAGCCACGTTGTTTTTGCATACAGGATCAATCAACTTTGTCAGGCCATCAGTCGGTTCATGGGTGCAGTATGGGCTGGGCAGTGAAAGTGAAAATCTGCCCGGTTTTGTGACTTTGCAACCTTCGATGGGAAACGGTGGACCACGGAATTATGGAAATGCTTTTCTGCCGGCTGTCTATCAGGGCACGCCCGTTGGACGTGCGGGGGTCTCGGCAACCGAGGCCCAAATCAGAAATTTGACTAATCCGAAGTTGAAGTCTGATGAGCAAATGAGGCAATTCGAAGCGTTGAGAAAAATCAATGCGATCCAAAAGAATTCGCATGCCGGTGATACAGAAATGGATGCCATGATCAACTCGTATGAGCTGGCTTGGCGTATGCAGAGGTCGGTGCCCGATATACTGGATCTTACCTCTGAGTCAGAGCATGTTCAAAAGATGTACGGAATCGGCGAAAAAGAGACCGATGACTTTGGTCGGCAATGCCTCATGGCGCGGCGACTGTCCGAAGCTGGTGTTAGGTACATCCAAGTCAATTATGGCGACAACACCAACAATCCTCGTTGGGATCAGCATTCAAATCTCGAGAAGCATGCAGATCATGCGATGAAAGTCGATAAACCGATCGCCGGATTGTTGGCCGATCTGAAGCAGCGAGGGCTTTTGGAGGATACGTTGGTGTGGTGGGGAGGCGAGTTCGGAAGAACGCCCTATGCTCAGGCGAATGGTACCGGGCGTGATCACAACCCATACGGTTTCACCTCCTTTGTTGCTGGTGGTGGTGTGAAGGCCGGTTTCTCTTATGGGGAAACTGATGAGTTCGGCCATCATGCGGTACAAGACAAGATTCACATGCACGATTGGCATGCAACATTGCTTCACTTGTTAGGGCTCGATCATGAGAAACTGACATTCAAGTACAGCGGGCGTGAGTTTCGACTTACTGACGTGCATGGTGAAGTCATTACGGACATTTTTGCGTGAGCATGGTGTCGACGTGTGTAACGAGATTGGAACGCGACGGGCGTAAGCCATCACGCATAAGTACTGGGATTTGGCTGCTTATTAGCGTGTCGTGTGGGCACTTGGGGAAACATTAATGAGAGCAAGGCTACTATCTGTCAGCGCTGCTTTATTATTCGCCTGGTCTACCATCGGTGCTGGCATTCGTTGTGTCGCTGAGGCTCAGGAATCCGGCAGTCCGCCGGTTCTTCTGCAGATGATTCGTGATGACGCTGTGCATGAAGAGTTGAAGCTAAACGACCAGCAGAAAAGCGGGATTCGTTCAGCTCTTCGAGGTGTCGATGGCCCTTGGTTTCGAAGTCGTAATTTGGAGTTGCGAACGCGTGAAGCGGAGATCAGGAAGCTTGGTGAGCAGTTAGAGGAGAAATTGCAGACCATTCTCAATGTGTCACAGCAAAAGCGGTTGCTTCAGTTGCAGTACCAAGCTTTGGGGACGCGCATGTTGTTGCGTGATGATGTTGCGACAGGTCTCGAGCTTTCGAAGCAGCAGCGTGAGACGCTTGCTTCTGCTTTTCAAGCGACTGACAAGGCGATCAGTCAATTGTCTGGGCAGGATGGTGGCACTCAGCAACGAGAAAAGTTGAAACAGCAGGAACTTGCCGTAGTAAATGAGGAACTGACAGATCCTCAAGAACGGCGGTTAGGTGTCTTGACCGGAGCGCCTTTTGATTTTGCCTTAGTACGGCGGACGTACCCACTGGCTCCTGAATTATCACTCGATGGTGCTCACTGGATTCAGGGTGAGTCGACAGAGTTGGCTGACTTGCAGGGAAAGGTGGTCGCAATCCACTTTTACGCGTATCAGTGCATCAATTGCCAACGAAACCTTCCGATTTACACGGCGTGGAGCAAGGACTACGAGGATCAAGGGTTGGTCGTCATTGGAATTCAGACTCCGGAGACAGTAGCGGAACGTGACGCTGAGAAGGTGACAGCTGCCGCCAAACGCGAGGGAATCGAGTATCCATTGTTGTTGGATCTCAAATCGTCCAATTGGAAGAACTGGAGCAATACCATGTGGCCAACCATTTATCTGGTTGACCGGAAAGGTTTTCTTCGACGCTGGTGGCAGGGCGAGCTGAATTGGCAGGGAGGCAATGGAGAACAACAGATGCGTGCAACGATCGAGCAATTGTTGGCAGAGCAGGAGTGACGTTCACCGTCGTATTGTTTGCGACCTGATCTGCAGTTGTTTAGGTCCGAAGCAGTGTCAGTGCCCCACGTTCCTCGGTGAGCGGGAGGTCGATCAGTTTCCGCCGCAGCATCGCCAGCGGACTGCGATCTTCCAGTTGCATGGCAGTTCTTATGTGCCCACCGAGTGTCATCTGGTCTGCTCCCGCAGTGGCAAAGCCCTTGGAATAAGCCAGCAGGGTTTCTCCCTGTAGCATATGGAATTCATGATTTGCCGCATTGCTATCCATGCTGGTGTTGAGCGGGGCACTGAGACTGCTGATCAGTGGTCGGTATCCATAGCGACTGCTGATCAAAGCGCTGATTGAGCCGGCAGATGCTACGATCCCATCGCCAGTTTCAGGATCGAGATGGGCGTAGGTTAGTGAGACCATTTGCTCGCCAGTATTGGTTTGCCAAAGAGTGTCGCTGACTCGTTGAATCAATTGAGCTGGGGTGTGACGATAGCCGGAGTGTGCAGCAAGAGCAGCCCGGGCGACAGCGGCGTGCATCGCCCCAGTTGCTGTCGGGTCGGTTGCTTCGGCGATGGCAAGCATCAGCGTCCCATCGGGAAGTACATCCCAGTGATGCCAGCCTGTTGCCCATGATTCAGATGATTCAATCATCCCATCAACTCGCCAACCTTCCGCGAGTGCTGAACCGACGGGCAAGGATTCGTATTGCCATTGTGCGATTTCCTGAATCGCCTGGTGCGGTTGGGGATTATCAAAAATTTCTGCTTGCGGAGCCTGTCTGAGTAGGAGTGACAGGTTTGTAGCCACAAGACGCGCGATTGCTGATTCTGTACTGCCAAATTCAGTTGTGGTTTCGCGGAATAGCCAAAGCGTACCAATGGGAATGTCATCCACCTTGATCGCGACACATATTCCTGCCGCAAACGGTTCGGGGCTGTTCCACGTATCAATCGATCCTGCTGTCATGTTGTCTATGGTGACGACATCCTGCACCATTGCTTCCAAGTCACCGCGACTGCCACGAAGTTCTCGCGGGGGATTTTCCAATCGCTCCATTGGCAGTCCAACGACTGACCTTGCTTTGAGGTAACGCGTGTCTTCGTCCAACATGTACAACGCCGCAGCATCGCATTTGCATGCTTCCATGGCATCTGCGAGTGATTGCTCAATCTGGTCAGCTGAAACCTTGCCATCATGTTCAACGCCAATCATTGCCGCTGATGAAGCCAGTTCCGCTTCGCGTTGGCGGAGGCATTCCCGCGTCCGTAACACTTGCTCGGTCAAGTTAGATGCTGCTGTGGCGAGCCGTGTTGCCGCGATGCGTCCCACGACTGGTGTGAATTCGTCACTATGGTCCTGAGGCGTTTCGCTTGTCACAGCGGGTAGCAGTTCAAGCACGTTGTTTTTGCGAGATGCTCGGGAGTCAATTCTCCAGCCAGTGGCGTCTGAATAGGAGTTCCAGAAACTGGTGATCAGGTTTTGCGATTGCTCACGGTTGGTCGAGTCTTGGCGATCGATGCCACGGTGGATGCGCAGATAGTTGGGGATGGTCTTCGTCACGTATTCGCCTAATGCGGATGTCAGCTTTCAGTTAGCGGCAACCTTGCCATTAGCGATTCGAGCGTACAGTGAACGCTCTTGCTTCCCTTGTGCATGATGGACATCGACTGACATTAACGTTTGTCTGAAGCGATTGACCGTTAAAGTCAATGATGCTTGCCAACTCGATTGAATGATCGATACAACTGGATGATCGGGATAATTGGAGCATCTGGGTTTTGGCGATACGAGTCAGTATCGAGGCAGCATTAAATGCCGAGCCCAAGCATTGGCGTGGTGTGTTTTGTTCGTGATCAGAAAGATCGGATAAGTGCTGCAGGCAAATGAGGTTTGGTGCCAACCTGAGAAATCACCAACGCCTGCAGATTCTGCAATGACAGAGGACGGCCGAAGTGAAGAGGATGATGAATTAGGGGCCGTGCATCATTCACGGAATTGGGCCGCTACAACATATTTCGGATACGGGACCGAACTCGTTTTGCCCCAGGGTGTCAACAACGCCTGGTACACACGGTAGTTGATGTTCTCATCGATGAAACGCGTCGAGCCATCCGCGAAGGCGGCGTTCACTCCAGCGGCATGTGCTGACGATGGTCGCGCAAGATCACTTGCACTAACGGCATCAACTATTCGTAGGTTGAACAGTGATTTTCTGTTTCCATTCATGCATCCATTGATTCGATGAATGGGGGCAACGCTCCTAGGTGTCACTGGCGTTTTTGTGCCGAGCTTGTTCCATTGAGGTGCAAGTTTCGGGTTGGCAGCCTCGGCGTCCTCGTAGTGCCAAACCATGCCCTGTGTGTATTGGGCTGCAAGAGCTTTTGGCATCGTTCGATTAAATTTGACGTCTCTTTGATTAGGGTTGTTTATGATCAGATCGGCGCTGTGGATCAAACCTGCGCGATGCCACGGTAAGGCTTGGATGTTCTCTGAAAACAGCATCGTGCAGCTTTTTCCATCCGTGAAATCGTCGAGCCCGATATCGGGTGCCTTACTAGTGTGAATTCCCTCACCCGTTTTAGGGTCAATTTTTGTGACATTGTACTTGCTGTTGCCTGCACCATTCTGGAGGTTTGATGCCATCGCAAGCGAGCCTTTGTTGGTTGGCCAAGCCAATCCATTATTGTAGATCATGCTGTTGGGGGCGTTGTGCGATTCATCAACAGGACTGGCTGGGCAGGGGAAAATGCTCAGTTGGGGGCTCGCAAGTGAGTGAAAGCCGTCGCCAGCAGAACCGCTTGTTGACCCCAGTTGTGGCGGATTTTTAGGATCGGCAACTATGATTGGGTATCGGTCTTGGGTCCAGTGCTCGTAGGTGGGTTGAGCATCGAGCCAAGGTAGGACAGCGACTGCCCACGTGCCTAGTTTCTTGTGGCGGGGAACCCCGTGGTTGGTCGGATCAGATCGGTCTGTTCCATCACCCGAATAGGTTCCAAAGTCTTGGACGTAGCCTGGAAGATGGTTCCGGCTGGAATCATGTTGGACAGCCGCAATAGAGAGGTTCTTCAATCTTGACGCACATTGATTGCCACGAGTGTTGATGCGATCTCGAGGAATGGTCATCGCAACCAATGACCATAGAACCACGAACGCTGCCACCGCGGCAATGAGATTCCAGCGGCTGAGTCTTGCCATGCTGCTCTCCTTCGAACTACGTTTTCTTACCGCAGAGTCTGTCTACGCTACGAAGCTTCGTTGTTCTTAGACCATCAATGTTCTCAGACCATCAATCTTGTGATGGGACGTCAGCCCTCGCTTGCAGGAGCGGGGCTGCGTCTTTCGCATTCGCAAGTGGTTGCTAACCCATCTCGCGTTGTTCGGCAGTGGATTTAAGAAAAGTTACCTCAGCCCCGCCGTATCTGACGTTCCTCGTCACCAAAGATTTTCTGGGGACAAAGTGTCTGTCAGCGACGGGGTTTTGTGCAAATCCGTTATCAGTCACCAAGTTCGTCAGTCAAGACGAACTCAGGATAAGGAACCAAGCTGGCTTTCCCTCGCGGCGTCATTAATGCTTGTAGAACCCGATAGTCAATCGATTGAACGACAAAACGTGTGGCTCCGTCCGCGAATGCACAGTTGACCCCGTCGACGTGTGCTGAGGATGGACGTGCAAGTCGGTTGCTGTTGCCGCTAGTAAGTTCCAAGTTGAAGATGTCATCCGAGACAGATGCTCCGCGACCATTGATCCTGTGGAAATCGCTCACATCTTCAGGTTGGACTTTTCCCTGTCCGTTCTTAAGGCCGTTCACGAACTTGGCAGAGCCGTTCCAGTAACCTTCCAGCGTGGTGTTTGCATACTCTGTGTCTTCGTAGTGCCAAACCATTCCGTTGGTGTAGCGTGACTGGTAAATAACGCCGTTCTTAACCGCGTTATCGCTGGGGTCTGCGTAGGCTTGCTGCAGTCGTGCCGCGTTAGCAAGACCTGAGCGATGCCAAGGAAGTGCTTGGACGTTTTCCGAGAACATCATTGTGAAGCCCTGCCCGTCCTTCATATCGTCAAGGGTGACGGCGTCGACTGTTACATTCCCAGATGGATCGTACTGTTGCGTTCCCACGCCGCTGTTTTTGTCCATCGAGTTCGCGAGGGCGTTTTTCAGCAAAACCGTGCCATCTTGTCGTCGCGGGTGCATGCCATTGTTGTAGACCATGCTGTTTTTGCCAAAGTTTCCACGCGAGACGGGGTTGCTGGGGCATTGGAAAATCGCCAGGTTTGGTGCAGCAAGCGGGTGTAAACCAGTTCCAGAAGCGTTGTCTAGCTTTCCAAGTGCATCCGATCCGGTGATGACTGGATATCGATCTTGAGTCCAGTGCTCATAGGTTGGTTGTCCGTCAAGCCAAGGCAGCAAGGCGACCGCCCATGTCCCGATTTTGATGTGGTTGGCTGGAGCGTTCTGTGGATCACTGGGATCGAGCCCCGAGTCAAATTTCCCGAATGATTGGATATAGCCGGGCAAAGCCTTCTTGTTCACCTCATGCTGAACGCCCGCCAACGCCAAGTTCTTCATGTTGGTTGCGCACTGATTCTTGCGAGCGGTTTCCCTCGCTGCATTCACAGCCGGGATTAGCAGTCCCATCAGGATGCCGATGATGGTGATCACCACCAAAAGCTCCACCAGAGTAAAACCGGAAGGTTGACGTTTCATTTTAAAACTCCAGAATCGGATAACGTTCGGTGACAAGGAAATAAGCGAGACGCCCTGAAAATAGCTATTTCACCCAAACTTTGGGTGTGCTTTTGAACCAAATCAGGGGGGGGTGTGCGGTTGAAAAGATCCTTACGCTACCCGAGCAGCGCACTGGACCATTGGATTATCTCAAATTAGACCGCAAATTGCAATCTATTCCCTATAGTCTAACGCGTCGCAGTCGATCTGCCCTGAACAAAAAAACGGTTATGCGGATCGTTTTTTTGCTCGGCTTTCCCCTAAAAGCTCGTTTTCAACTGGAAATCCAGTGATTTCGAGGGCTCATTGTCTGTCGGTCAAACGCAATCAATAAATTCTGCTCGAATTCCTTGGTCAGGCTTTGCCCACAGCGAAGTACCCACGTGTCCATCATTTATCTCGATTTCAATCGCACGACACCCACGGCGCCCTCGGTTCAAGAGGCGATGCAGCCTTATTGGGGGCACCATTTTTATCTACCGAGTCAGCAACATCCCCTCGCTAGGGCTATCGGCGAGTCGCTTGAGCAAGCGAGGGAGTCGGTTTCGTTTTTGGTCGGTTGCGATGCCTTCGAAGTAGTGTTTACCGGCAGTGGGACGGAGGCAAATAACTTGGCAATCTTGGGGGCCACTCAAGACGAGTCGCCCGGGCACATTCTGGTCTCCTCGGTGGAGCACGAGTCGGTGATCTTGGCCGCTGAGTCTCTAGTGGGTCGGGGATGGGAAGTTGAGCAGGTTCCGTGTGACTCACTGGGGCAAATCGATCCGGAATCGGTAGCGGAAAGGCTTCGGGAAGATACCGCCTTGGCCTGCGTGCAGTTGGCGAATCCCGTCATGGGGACGGTCCAGGCAATCAGGCAGATTGCAGATGTTTGCCACAAACGGGGGGTGCGACTGCACTGTGATGCCACGCAGGCCTTTGGCAAGATAGCGGTGGATGCGGTGACGCTTGGTGTGGACACCATGTCCATCAGTGGACACAAGTTTTATGGACCTCGAGGCAGCGGGGCGCTGTACCTGCGCGGGGGGCTAAAACTATCCCCAGTGTCTTATGGGGAGTCGCGCGAAATGGGGTTGCGGCCTGGGCCAGAGAATATTCCTGCGTGGGTAGGGATGGGGGTCGCGGCCAGTCTGGTCAGTCGGTGCATCGATGAGGTAGAGGCGACCTTTCAAGAGCTTCAAGAGAGATTTGTTAACGGAATCAATTCTTCCCTTAGCGAGGCTGTGGTTTTGGGTGGTGAGAGCGTGCTAGGGCTGCCAAATACGATTTGCTTAGAGCTTCCGGTTCTTGCGAGCGAGGTGCAGGAGATTGCTAGAGAATTGGTGGTGAGGTCACCCGAGGCTGGTTTGCCGCCCTGTGAAATGACCAGGGTTCTGACGGCAGTCGGTAGGTCTCCCGGGCAGGTCGCTCGCACTCTGCAGATTTCTCTGGGTTGGACGACGAGTCGGGAGCAGATTGACCGGGCTGTGGAGGTGTTAGCCGCGGCCTGTGATTCGGCAAGATTTTGATCTTGGAGGGGTTGACCCTGTGCCTCGTTAGGCCCTCAAGTTTCGTGTGCGGCAGACCCCCTCTGATGGTGGGTGGCCGGCGTTGTTTGTCGGTGGGTCTGGCGAGGTCTCTGGTTTGGTTCGGTTTCGGTCTGCAATTTCTAGGTAGTTCCGGCCGCTTGTTTTCTTCTTGCCGCCTCCTGATGGCAGTTCTTGTTGAAAACGTTGCCATTTAGCTGTTTTTCCCGCTAAATGCAGGCAATTACGCAAGTGGCGGATTTAGGTGGACACTTAGGGCTTGCACATTTTGGTCTGCTTAAAAACCGTGCACCGCGACGGGGTGACGAGTTGGGCAGGTGTGCCTGAACTTTAGGCAGAAGCTGTAAGTTGTTTTGAAAGCATAGTTTGGGT
>Ga0315321_10003632_pt1 | contig 11962 bp, 9 predicted proteins | sample M180m21515metaG_FD_203464 | JGI IMG/M metagenome (GOLD analysis project Ga0315321, IMG submission 203464) | Ammonia-oxidizing marine archaeal communities from Monterey Bay, California, United States - M1 80m 21515 | ecosystem: Environmental > Aquatic > Marine > Intertidal zone | place: USA... | reverse complement strand
CGGGTGGCACCATTCGTCGATCAGGAGCAAAAATTGGAAGTGTTGAATCCGGTGGCAAGGTCCGTAAACAAGGTCGTTTAGTCGGTGAGGTCAGCAGTGGGGGGACGATCCGTCAGAGTGGTCGTCTGTGGGGCAGTAGTTCAAACTGCTGCGACGATCAGGGACGCCGCAAAGTGGTTGCGGTTATCGTCTTCTTCGGTGGGTTTTTTAATTAGAACGTTCGGTCGCGACCAGAAGTAGGGTTTGAGATAGGACTTGAATGTTGCACGGGAACGGTGCTGGCAAGGCTGATACTTCGCTTCAACCATTTCAGCCCAAATGCCGCGTCACTTTTTCTCACAATCAGAACTCAGTGTCTCATTGAAAGACGCTGACCTATCACACGGCAAATCTGCAAACACGCGTGTTTTGCGGTCGAAATCATCGTTGCAAGGTGGCAGAGGTACTTGGCACGGCATATGCATCAAGATTGCGGAAGCAAAGCACCACGCTTTGTCTTGTCTTTCTCGAATGTAAGGAAAATCACGTGCAACCGACCTACTTTTCTAATCTGGCCGCGATCGCGATCTTGCTGACTCTGGGGCTCAACGTGACAGCTGAGGACAGTCTTCGCAAATCAGAACCTGATTCTTTCGTCAAGCTCGGCGATATCAAGGGAGACTACCGAAGCGAACCTGATTCTTTTGTCAAGCTCGGCGATATCAAGGGAGACTACCGAAGCGAACCTGATTCTTTCGTCAAGCTCGGCGATATCAAGGGAGACTACCGAAGCGAACCTGATTCTTTCGTCAAGCTCGGCGATATCAAGGGAGACTACCGAAGTGAACCTGATTCTTTCGTCAAGCTCGGCGATATCAAGGGAGAATATAAAACAGAGACATCCAAGGAAGAACTGAATGATCTGCTGCGAGAGTATGAATATTTGATCTGGGAAGCCGAAGCCGATGACTTTTTCTGGGGTAATCAACAAGGACGTCCAAGCGAAGTGTTGGATCGATGGATCTGGGGTGAGGAGTCCGGTGATTTCTGATCGGGTCGTCTTCGGAGCAGAGTTCTGAAATCAGGAAGCCGGCTGACTTCGACTGGAAATCAAAATCAGTTGGCTCACGGACACCTAATTGAACCGCACGAACGTTGGGGAACAAATCTGACGTCGGAAATTAGGGTCAGATGTTTTATAACTACTCAAAGTACGGACAAAAAAGTTCAGTCCGTAGTGGATTCAAATCTCTATCAACTAGAAGGATTTCTCGAAATCGACAAGTGCCACGCACTTAATTCGACCAACAGCACCAATGAATCCATGTGGTCCAACCAGTCCACGGATTTTCTAACTTGATACCCCAAAATCAACTTATCAGCCCACCGCTCCGAATCAAATCGGAACAATTGAATTTCCTACCAACAACACGACGGTTCGGCTCCCTGATGTTTTTCTAGCACATGGTCCTTGATTCCTGTCACATTGCTTTCCGATCAAAGTCATGAAACCTATCTCCCTCCTCTTTGCCAATTTCTTAGCAATCATCACCGTTGCATTGCCAAGTAGCGCTGCGGAACGCCCCCCAAATTTCGTGCTGATTTTTGTCGATGACCTGGGACATGCCGATCTGGGTTGCTTTGGCTCGCCCGATATCCGCACTCCTCGACTCGATGCGGTCGCCGGTGAAGGGATGCGATTCACTCACTTCTATGCCCAGCATATCTGCGGCCCCTCTCGTACCGCCTTGATGACCGGGTGCCACCCTCTCCGGGTGGCGGAGCCCGGGAATACCAAGGAAGTCCACCCTGTGCTTCATACCAAAGAAATCACCATCGCCGAGGTGTTGAAGCAAAAGGGCTACGCAACAGGTTGTTTCGGGAAGTGGGATTTGGCGCGGCATTCTCAGACCAGTTTTGAACGAACTCTCATGCCCAATTACCAGGGCTTTGACTATTTCTATGGCACTCCTTCGAGCAATGATCGCTACGTTGATCTGTATCGAAACGAAAAGCGAATTGAGGAGAAGGCAGACATGGGACTTCTCACCAAACAGAACACCGATGAGGTGCTCGGCTTCATCGAGAAGCACCAGAAGAAACCCTTCTTTGCCTATGTGCCCTTCAGCATGGTTCACACGCGCCTCGATGCCTCTCCGAAGTTCAAAGGGAAATCACCGCGAGGACTCTATGGAGACACCGTGGAGGAAATCGATTTCAACTGTGGTCGCATTATCGACAAACTGAAGCAGCTCAAACTGGTCGAGAATACCTATCTTCTCTTCACGAGTGATAACGGACCCTGGTTGATTAAGAATAAGAACAAGCAGGATGGAAAGCTCCCTGGTGATCATGGCGGCTCGGCGGGAGCGCTGCGCAGCGGAAAGGTTTCGACCTGGGAAGGCGGAGTGCGCGTTCCCACCATCTTGTGGGCACCGGGACGTGTTCCGGCCGGAACGGAGTGCGACAAGATCGCAGCGACAATTGATCTCTTGCCCACCTTCGCGGGATTGGCGGGGGCAGAGGTACCGACTGATCGGGTACTCGACGGCGTCAACATCACGCACCTCTTTGCAGGGAAATTTGGAGAGGCTGATGAAGATCGCATGTTCGCCTACTACTTCATCAACTCCTTGCAAGCAGTGCGTCAGGGCAAATGGAAATTACACCTTTCACGCCCAGCCCAACCGGAATGGCTCGGGCAGTTCGGGAAGAACGGCCACATTGCCCAGAAGGATTGGGCCGGATTTAAAGAACCCTTCCTCGTCGACCTAGAAGCCGATCCGGGCGAGACCCGAAGCGTTGCCGCGGAGCATCCGGGAGTGGTCAAAAAACTCCTCGCTCTGGCCGAAGACATGCGGGCCGACCTTGGGGATCATGATCGAGTCGGAAAGAACATGCGTTTCTTTGATCCTCTAGAGAAGCGTCCGGAAAAACCAAGGTTTATCGGATTAAAAAGACGGGCTAAACCCAAGGAACTAAAGAAATGAAAAAAGAGAACGAACCGTCCCAGCTACTGATTGAATGTCTTGTCGGCAGTCTCCGCCCTGGTATCGGCTTGCCGAGCAGCGGAGCGCCCACCCAATGTCATTTTCATACTGACTGACGATCTAGGTTATTCCGATGTGGGATGCTACGGAGCGCAAAAAAGTCGTTGTTGACTGAAACTGATTGCTGATATGGAAAAGCGAGTACGCCTGATGGACATCGTGAAAGAAGCAGGTTTAGTGTCTGTGGTTTCAATGGCCCTGAAGGATGACAGCACCATGGCAGCTAAAACGATAGATGCGATGTCTCACAGCGCTATGTCGGCCAGTGAATCTGACTCTACAGGTTCCCGACGATCAGCGACTGAATCCGCCAACGGAGCGATTGAATTTTTCCCTGAGTGGACTTAGCGAATCCTTGACATTCTCGTTAGGATTGCCAAAGATCTCGAAGCTTTCAATTTCAATCATCCCTGGTGATCTGTCGGCAAATTTCTCACCGATGGTTTTGGTGTGAATCAGGGGGCAGGATATTCCATCAGTTGACGGACTTGATATTGCAAATCGTGATTCTGGAAAATCTATTTCAGTTGGAGGTTGCGAGAATGTGATTGCCTGTTCGTCATGAATAGAGATTGTTTGGGGATGGAAAGAATGAAGGCGGTCACGGCAGACGCTGAAATGCGTGAGTCGGCGCCGTAACCAGCATTGTCTCGGTTGGGTTGGTAGTAAAAACTGTCGTCGATGCATTGCGACAACGTAAACCACCAGCGGTTCTTGTCCATCAATCGCTTGAAGCTTGTTGGATCATGAAAAGCCGCCAAAGCGGCGTACCCCATACCCATGACTGGAGATCCATGGGTGTCCGGGAAACTCTCTGGGTGGCTGCCGATGATCTTCGCATGACTTAGGGCACGGCGGTGATGCACCTGATCAGGATAGGGACTGAGGGCATTTGCGATTCCAGCAGCACCAGTGCGACCCATGTCAGCCCAGTTGTTCTGGCCGGCAGCTTCATCTGCGTACCATACGTAGCCATTCCGCCCCGCTGCGCGAGCCAAAAAGTCATAGGCAAATAGGTGCCGCTCGCGGTCGACATTGACACCACAGTGTTTCATCAGTGCAAACGCTAGTGCTCCTTGTCCAGTGAGCATGCTGATTGGGCCGTAACCTTCAAAACCCGGATTGTGCCCCCAGCCGCCATGAGCGCTCATCTTCGTTTTTGGTAAGTCCTGTGGGCGTTCTTTTCTGGTTTTGGCATCAATCTGTGATTGATCCACATACTGGCTCGAAACAAGAAAATCGTGAACCTCCTGCAATTCCTTCAAAACCCATTTTTCATCAGTCGCAAGATAATATTCGCTCATCACAATGGCGGCAGCCATGTACCGCCAATTGATCAACCATGATTGGTCTTTGGATTTCGTGGTAGCTGCGTGGTATTTCACATTTTTACGTACCAATTCCAGATGCTCTGCACGTCCGCTGGCAAGCAGTGCCAAGGGGGCAAACGTGTCGTGCGGTGGGCTACCCCAAGAACCATTTTTCCTTTGGGTTCTTTTTAGATAGGAGTAAAGCCCTTCAAGAATTTGTGCAGATTTTGCATCGGCTGTGGGAAACGTTTCTCTAAATGCCCCGTCTTCTTGTCCAATATTAAGTGCAACTTGTTGTCGTTGCCCATGACGATCAATGTCGATGGTCAGTTGCCCCTTGCCGGAAATGCTTTGTGCAGATTCGAGAGCATTTGCGAAATCCAGAATTGGACCCTTTGCACCGAAAACAGCCTCGCCGTAGCCATTCTGGTGCGCAGTCTCAAATGCCTTGCCGCTAACACCGATGATGTAGTCACCGGCTTGAATCTGCTTGTCTGCCGGTGAGCCAGCAAACACATGTCTTATCAAGAGGTGCTTGGGTCTTGATGCTGATAGTTCAGCACGCATTCCAGTGACGCCTAGATTGTAATACCAACCGTCGACTTCGCGATCTGGACCTCCATTAGCTCTGTTTTTCCAAGGGCGGCCGTCTTCGAAATAATGCACTTGCGAGATGCATTCTAACGACGGTACAGCACAAAATATAAATGAGATGAGAAACTTTATTCGTTGCATGACAGCTGCATCGTAAGCGAGATACGGCGAGTTGAGGGTTTCGTTGAGGCCTCATATCCTACTCATTCCGCCAAGGGACTTGCCAAAACTCATGATTTGCTTGTCTGTCCACGTGAGTGCCACAGCGGTGAATGGTAAGAATTCGTTGCAGGTGCTTACTTTTTTCGCCGTACTAGATGGGTGGGCTGCAATGATGCGACCGTTCCTGACGGATCATTGATGAGGCAGTTAATCTGATTCAACCCTGAATCCTCATCTTTCGAATCTCATTGCAAACAAAGAGACAGATCCCCCATTGAGGTGTGAGTTCTAGGTCCGGTAGTGAATGATCTTCGCAAATCAAAATAAATTTCTTGGATTGAGTTGGGTATCTGAAGGAACAACTTCGCACTGCCTGATGGGCAGGCCTTCCTGAGGGAAGGTAGACGGTGCATGTGGGTTGCGATTGCCGGATGAAGGTCAGCATTTCATGAGGCTTGCGGCAGGCCCACATCAGTCAGTTGAGCATTGGAAAACAAATAGTGGTCCACGTAATTGGAACAGGTTATCTACGTATGAAGTTTGAACTCTTGCGCCTTCGTTTTGCATTTTCTCCTACTGTCTTAACAATGATCGCGGTTGGTTTGTTGCCGATTCTCGGCGACTTCTCTGTTGGCAGGGCAGACAAGAATCAAGCGGCCGTGGAGCAATCGCCACTCTATGTCTTCCGATTCATCGAAGTAACTCCGGAAAATGTGGCAGACTGGAGGCAGGCGGTGAAAGACAAGCAGCTGAAATTCAATACTGGGAAGGATTCAGCACAGTGGGGCACATGGCGGATATTGACGGGACCTCGAGCAAATCAATTTGCGAGAGGGTTTCGCACAACGAGAGAGTTGTACACCAATCCCATTCATCCCGTTCAGGGGATAGCAGCCTCTTGGGAAATGCCAGAGGCGAACCATTGGTTGGAGCACATTTCACCGCTGCAGGAAAGTTCGGGGAACCAGCAAGTCTGGCGACCCATCGAGGGCCTGTTCTCTCAAGGAATCACTGCATCTGGCCAACCAAGATTCTCGCAGCATCGCCGCTGGCGAATGAAGCCGGGAATGTATCAACGGCTGGAAGCTAACTACAAAAACTTAATTGCTGCCTTTGATCACCTTAAACAACCTGTTGATTTCAGTATCGCCAGATTGGAGGATGGAGGTGATTTCATGATCTATGCAGAGACGCTTGCTTACCACGACACCGCTGATATGCCAACTGTTGGTCAAGTGCGACAGGCGTTCATTGAACTGCATGGAGAAGGTGAGTGGGAAGAGTATCTGCAGGAGCATAATGCTGTCATGCAGGAAAATGCGATCGTTGAGACAGAGACGTGGATGTACGAACCTGATCTCAGCAATCTGGCCGCTATGCCCGGATCAGAACATGCCAAAGCCAAAGTGCAAGAGCATATTGACCGGGTGGTGGCAGCCTTTAAAAAGCAGGACATTGACGCATTGATGGCTGAATTTGTTGATGGCGGTATCCGTTCAGTCAGCTTGTCACGTGGACCTGCGCAAGGAAACAAGGCGGTCAAGAAATCGTTGATGCAATCCTTCAAGGGTGATGCCACTCCGGACAATTCCACTCTTGTGGGAGAAATACTTGACGCTCGTTTCATTGATCCCAATACCATCCTTGCTTACGGTAGCTTCACCGTAACGAATGAAGACGGTGCTGTCGTTCGTTCAGGAAAGTGGGGCGATGTGCTCAGGATGGAAGATGACAACGCGAAGTTCTTGCTGCAGTCGGCGTATGCAGAACGGCTCGACTCGATGGCTCCACCAACTTTTGCAATCAGCGAAGCTACTGATGAACAGAAGAAAAGAACAGATTTTAAGAGAATCCAGCGCTCCATCCAAAGATTTACAGATGCCTACAATCGCGGTGATGTGTCAGCCTTGACGGATGAGTTTACTCAAGATGCTGTACGCGTTGTTTCGGGATTGTCGGGAGTTCATGTTGGTCATGATGCAATCCGAAATTCGTTTGAATCTAAGTGGTCGGGTGAAGTCGATATTGACAGTGGCAGTGTTTTAAAGGCTCGTGTGCTTCATACCACTCCAATCAATTCGAATTTAGTTGGCGGGGCTGGAATCTGGTGGTTAACGTCCAGTGGCGGTAAAGTCATTGATGGAGGTTATTGGGGTAACGTGTTCCGTAAGCACGGTGACAACGAAGTGAAACTGTTGCTGGAGTGTGCAGGAAGTCAAAGTGTGGTGGATTAATACTGCGGGAATTTCAGCGAGGGTTTCGATCTGCTCGCTACATGCGGCCTGCGTTGCGACACGCTACGGGGAGCAGAGAATACACTCCCAAAATAAATTAGTGCATCATTCGGCCAATCCTTGGGTCCGCGCGATATCAACCCCCATTGAACAGCGGTAAGTGCATCATCAGGTGTGCCCGATGCTCGCTCGTGAGACTCGGAAGTGATTTGGGCGGTGTTAATTGGGACCGATGTGGGCGAGATGCGAGTTGAGCGGGACAGTATGCCGTCTGCTGGCATCTCAAGCGCGCGAGGGCCGGATGAATTGCTGCTTTTGAATCGCACAGAGTGGCAAATGCATCGCAAAGTATCTGCAAAGACATTCAGGCAAACTGTTTTTTTAGCTAGTGTGTCTGAAAATTCGAGCACACTTTTCGGAGCAATAGTCCCCGACGTATTAGTGAACTTGAGCAGTATTTTGCGGACATCACTAATAGTGAACTCGAGTTTGTACTCGAGTAAGACATGACATGAAATGCATCATGCTCGAGATGCGGTTGTGCAATTTTTTGGCTTGAAAGTGGAGTCTCAGGCTGTGCGCGCGGCACCTCCCAGCCATCGACAAGGTCATTGTTCACATGGTTGAATTGTTTGAGTTTGAAGTGGTCATGGAAACAAATGATTCCAAAGCTGGAGTTTCGGCGATGCTGATGGATGGCAATTTGTCTGTTTGCGTCTAAGGCAGTCGTGATGGTTAGGGGAGGTAACGGAACCGTTTTTCGTCAAAATACGGCCAACGGTTGTGCTCAAGCGGTTGGTTGTACTCTCGTCACGGGGCTTGGATTACAATTCGAGCTTTGAATTTGTTTCTAGCTCTGACGATCTTCCAGATGAATTACCAACGATGCTTTACGTGGCTATTAGTTGCATGCTCCTGCACGATGCTGTCGGCAGATGGTCCGCAAGATAACATTCCCGAGAAGGTGCGGCCCGTGCCGCCCTTGGGCGTAGAACTGGGTGACAGCGATAAAAAAGAACTGTTGAATGGTTTGGATTTGCTTCAACAGTCAGTGAAGCAGTTACGGCAGCGGGAGGATACTTTTACAGTCGATCTGTTGCCTGATGTCGAGATTTTTCTTCGCGCGGTGCAGCAGGGAATTAATTATCGCGAACTCTTCTCCGCTCGGGACGTTAAGAATGCATCGAAAGTTCTTGCAGAAGGACAACAGCGAGCGGACGCCTTGTTGAAGGGTGAGGCACCGTGGACATCCCAAAAAGGATTGGTAGTACGTGGCTTTCGTTCCCGCATTGATCGTACTGTTCAGCCTTACGGTCTCGTAATTCCCGATTCGTATTCAGACACGGGCAAAACGCGATACCGTCTCGATCTGTGGTTTCATGGTCGGGGCGAGCGATCAAGTGAGTCTGTATTCATTGCCGAACGCATGAGTCGTGTGGGTCGTTTTGCTCCTCAAGATACGATTGTTTTGCACCCCTATGGTCGCTACAGCAATGCATTCAAGTTTGCTGGCGAGGTCGATGTATTAGAAGCGCTGGAACATGCGCAAAGACACTACAAGATTGATCAAGATCGAGTTGCTGTGCGAGGGTTTTCAATGGGAGGTGCTGGGTGTTGGCAAATGGCCGTGCACTATCCTGATCTGTTTTTTGCAGCGAATCCTGGGGCAGGTTTTTCTGAAACGCCTGAGTTTCTTCGCTTCTTCCAAAAAGAAACTCTTGTACCTACTGAATTTGAGCGAAAGCTATGGAGGATGTACGACTGTCCTGGGTATGCCGACAATCTGTTTCAGTTACCCGTGGTTGCTTATAGCGGTGAGTTGGATATCCAAAAACAAGCGGCCGATATCATGGAAACCGCGCTCGCTGAGCGAAGTCTGAAACTCACTCACATCATTGGTGCTGAGACCAAGCATACGATTAACCCGCCTTCGATGAAGATCATTGAGGAAAAGATGGATCGCTTGGCGGAGGTGGGGCGCCCCAAATTGCCGCATGAATTGCATTTTGCCACCTTCACTCTCAAATACAATCGGTTGCATTGGTTGACAGTGACTGGGTTGAGTCAGCATTGGGAACAGGCCACGGTGCAGGCCAAGCTGATTCCTCAGAGCAATGCAATTGAAGTGAAAGCAGAGGGAGTTACCAGTTTACGATTTTCGATCCCGACCGGTCGCAGTCCCTTTCGCCCTGATCAACCGGTATCGATCGTCTTTCCCGCGTCAAAGCAGAGGCCCATCCTTGCCTCACAGCCGGAAACTGACGGTTCGTGGCATTGCGAACTGTATCAACAGTCTGGGAATTGGCATTTGGGACCGCTGCAAACAAAGGGTTTGCAAAAGCAGCACAATTTACAGGGTCCGATTGATGACGCTTTCATGGATTCTTTCATTGTCGTTAGGCCAACCGGTAAGCCACGACAGAAATTGGTGGGTCGTTGGACAAAATACGAGCTAGAACGTCTGGTCACTGAGTGGAGGCGGCATTTTCGTGGGGATGCTGTGGTTAAGGATGATACTGAAATCACGCAACAAGACGTGGCAAACAACCACCTGATCCTGTTTGGTGATCCTCAAAGTAACGCGATCGTCAGATCAGTGATCGAAAAATTACCGTTGGAGTGGACAGACGAGCAGATCAGAATCGGTGAGCGGAAATTTAGTTCCGCCCATCATATTCCGGCACTGATTTATCCCAATCCAGCGAATCCAAGCCGATACGTGGTGCTCAATAGCGGCTTCACCTATCGGGAATATGCTTACTTGAACAACGCACGACAGGTACCAAAGTTGCCGGACTGGGCAGTTGTCGACTTGAGAACACCGCCAGATTCTTTGTGGCCGGGTAAGATCGTAGCCGCAGAATTCTTTGATGAGCATTGGCGTGTCAAGCACTGAACGCGCAACTGAATCATTCATGCAAGTTGCCATTCGTGAGCTTGGTTTCGTGGTGGCTGGGTGTGCTATGCACAAAAAACGCTAGCCCTTGCTAAACAGATGCATGACCTGTGAAGGATGGTCTATACCAGCATTCTTGCTTTACAGTGGATGCGGTGTAGCGCAGTGATTACTTGTGTGCAGCGCCCGATCTTGTCCATTGACAAGCCGATGTGGATTTGAAATCGTTGTGTTGAGTGGGATCTGAGTTGGAGGGATGAGTGACGCGATATTTGCCCGCTTGCGGGAGTCAGTGCATTCCATAACACGGCACAGTGCTTAGTTCAAATTACGGAGAATACGACGATGTTGAGTCACGAAATTCATTGCCAGTATTTTTCACAGGAAGACTTGCTTGGTGCAGGTTGTCTCGACCTTCGTATGGCGATGTAAGCGGCTGAACAGTCGATGATTGCCTATCAGGCCGGGGAAGTTCTGTTCCCAGATAAGATTGTTCAGATTTTCAATGACCAAACATAAGAACGTATCAATTGTCTGCCTGCAACGTTCAAGAATGACAAGATTTGTGGTGTGAAATGGGTTTCCGTTTTTCCACCCAATCCATCTAAGCACGGCATACAAAATCTTTCAGCTGTCGTCATTCTGTCAGAGATCGATGCTGGCTTGCCCATTGCCTTCATGGAAGGAACACTGTGCTCCAATATGCGCGTCGGTGCGATGGGTGGCATCGCGGCCAAACACTTGGCACGTCGTGACTCGCAGAAAATAGGCTTTGTGGGAGCTGGTGAGCAAGCAAAAATGCACTTGATCGCGATGAAGACGGCTGTCCCAACGCTTGAGCATTGTTACGTCGCTGCAAAGACACCCGAGGAGGAAGCCACGTTTGTAGCACAGATGTCGTCCATCCTTGGGGATATGAAGATTGCGGCTGCTGGATCCGACTTGCAACGGGCTACTGAACATGCCGATATCATCGTGACAGCCACCAGTGCCCAGGCGCCACTACTGAAAGCTGCATGGATGAAGCCAGGTGCGTTTTATAGCCATGTGGGTGGCTGGGAAGAGGAGTATCAAGTGGCGAAAAATTGCGACAAGATCGTCTGCGATGATTGGGACACCGTCAAGCATCGCACTCAAACACTAAGCCGCATGTACAAGGCTGGCGAACTCACTGATGACGATATCTACTGCAACCTCGTTGAGATGGTTAATGGAAATCGACCGGGTAGGGAATCTGAAAAAGAAAAAACCTATTTCAATGCGGTTGGGCTCGCCTTTACGGATGTCGCGATTGCTCATGCAATGTATCTTCGTGCCAAAGATGCTGGCATGGGACAAGATCTCAAGGTTCAGCATGAGATGATTTTTGAACACGCCAATCTCAGAGATTGGGTTCGACTGTAATTGTTAGCCTCGTGTGGATTGCCAAACCACGATGATGACTTGATCGCGATCGGCACGCTGCTGGTTACGGCTGCTGTTTACAGGGGCCGGTCTGTGACGTTACTCAACACGCTGTTACTAAACACACTGTTCCAGACTTCCAGTGTGACAAGATTGCCAACCTGACCTAAGCTGTATCAGCAGGTGAAAGGCCTAGGCCAACATGCTCGGTAATATCCCAGTGCTATCAGCGAAGCTGTTTGTTTTTGCATCAAATGCATTCAGTAAGCCAGCATACAAGTTGGCAAGTGGCGTATCCCGTCCGTACTGCAAATGTTGACCGGTTGCGATTTT
>Ga0315321_10003631_pt1 | contig 11962 bp, 11 predicted proteins | sample M180m21515metaG_FD_203464 | JGI IMG/M metagenome (GOLD analysis project Ga0315321, IMG submission 203464) | Ammonia-oxidizing marine archaeal communities from Monterey Bay, California, United States - M1 80m 21515 | ecosystem: Environmental > Aquatic > Marine > Intertidal zone | place: USA... | reverse complement strand
TAGAAAATATTGCAAGTCATGATTGGCCAAAATCTCTCAATGTACATATGACTACATTGAGTGAAGAGCAATGGAAACAGGGCATGATTAATGCAGGTTTCATAGACGTCGAAACACGACGTGTAGGCATAAAATCAGGGTTCGTAGGTACTTTGGCGATTTTTGGCCGTAAACCTTGATTTTATTCCCAGCTTCACGATTCAGTTGCAAATATCCTGTAATCAAGAAAGTTGAATGGTTTGAACGATTTCCCAAGGGTATGTCGGACCCAAACATCACAGTCAAGAAAGACACAACTGTGATTGAAGCATTGTCATTATTACACCCTAATGCCAAGAAGAATTCACTGCGTAGAATGGTTGATCATGGACGTGTAAGATCAGACGGAATCAAAGTTACACGTGCTAATGCCAAAATTTTAGCAGGAGTCACAATCACAGTTCTTTCAAAGTTTGATGGCGATGAAACAGTTGGAAAATACAAGTCCTCCATCCCAGCGCCTGAAGTGGTTTATTCAGATAAGTCTGTTATTATCGTAAATAAACCAGCCGGATTGTTATCTGTTGCTACTGATAGAGGCGAGGCGGACACAATGTTTGACAGAGTATTTGCATGGGCGTGGGAGAATGGTAAAACCCGAGCCCATCTTGTTCATAGATTAGATCGAGAAACCTCAGGATGTCTTATCTTAGCGCGTTCTTCAGAGATTAGAGACATGCTTCAAGACCAATTCAAAGACAGATCAATAGAACGAATTTACCATGCGGTTGTTCATGGAAGGCTTCCTGCAAAATCAGGTATTGAAACAGGACGAATACAAGAAATGAAGGACAAAAGAATGAGGCTTGTACCAGAAGGACGTCGTGCAGGCAAATCCGCAATTACAAATTGGTCAGTAGAAGATACAGGCCCAGAACACAGCCTAGTTCGTATTAAAATTGACACAGGTAGACGTGCTCAAATTCGTTTACATATGGTGAACTTAGGCTGTCCAGTAATTGGCGATACAAGACATGGATTCGGTAAAGCAAGTGTTAACAGATTATGTTTGCACGCATCTTCTCTCACCTTTGACCACCCTAATGGTAAACGAATGAAAGTTGAAAGTCCTATACCCAGGCAGTTAATTTCTGAACTTAAAAGACGCCTTGGATAATCATTCTTCTTCAATAAGGTTAGTAATTATTTTAGAAGGCATATACAATTTTACCAAGATTGCAGCGGCAATCGCCATAACTCCCATCACTGTTGCCGATGCAATCATGCCTTCCATAAATGCATGCTGTGCATTTTCAATTAATGTGAGCCCGAGGATATTCCCGCCTTCTATGAGTTCGGCACCGATTTGCATTGCTGCAGGAAACGATTCTAGAGGGATATTACCCAACTCAAGGCCAACAGGAACTTCCATATTTCTTTGATAATATTCATTCAACACGCTCCCGCCTATCGCAATACCAAGTGCTCCTCCAACTTCTCTACTGGCGTCATTAGTAGCGCTACCAACCCCTGCTTTATCCGAAGGTATGGAATCCATTACCACTGTTGTGGCAGGCGCTAGAGTCAAACCCATCCCAAATCCAAGTAACAGGAAAATACAGGCCAGTCGAATATATTCAGAATCAATTTCTACAGTAGTAAATATCGCCATAGCAGCAGTCATCAACACTAATCCCATTGAAATGACATTATTACTTCCAAATTTAGCAGACAATCTGTCACTATTAGCCGCAGCGGGCATGAGACCCAAAGGAAGGGGCAGGAATCTCACAGCCGCTTCTAATGCAGTATGCCCTCTTACTAATTGAAAATGTAACATCTGAGTAAACATGAATGAGAACATCACGAAAGAAGCTAACATTATTGCAATTAAACCCAAAGAAAAACCATTAAATTTAAAGAATCCAATTGGCAACATTGGGTATTCAGCCTTTCTTTCCCATTTTACAAACATATAAGTTAAAATTATTCCCAATCCACTAATAAGAATCATTTCTGAACTCGTCCATCCTAGTGATGGAGCTTCAATTATAGCATAAAGAATAGTCCCTAAGGCGGCTATCGATAATATCGCTCCAACCGGATCTAAAGGAGTCTTTTTACTATCCTTTGAATTGGGTACAAAAATTAATCCTAATGACAGAGCCAATAATATAATTGGAATATTAATCAAGAAAACCATCTGCCAATCATAATTTTCTACAGCCCAACCTCCGACCAATAATCCAATAGGTGCGCCAATACCTGCCATCATCGTCCAAATCCCAATCGCTTTACCTCTCTCCTCTCTAGGGAAAACAACAATGACAATTGAAAGTGTAGCTGGCATAACTAATGCTGCACCAAACCCCATAGTCGCTCTAGCCATAATGACATCATTCGAAGAATCCGCATAAAATGCAGCAGCGGCAGAAGCTAATCCAAGTAAAACCAATCCCAACTGTAAAGCTCTCTTTCGACCAAATCTATCTCCTAATGCACCCATAACTAGGAGCATTCCTCCAAAAATCAAGGCATAGGAATCAACTATCCATTGCAAATCACTATTATTAGCCTGTAAATCTTTAGACATTTCAGGTAATGCAACATTCAAAGTCACATTATTCAGCATTACAATTACAAGACTCAGACTCATAATACCGAGGATAATCCAACGATTTTCATGTGTCTTACTTACTTCCATAACATCGCCGTCGAATAGTACTTTTTCAAAACATAGGTTACAATATTAGCACCACCTCCGATAATCATGGCCAACCGGTTATATGCACTTTCTATGACTTTGATGATCATAGTAGTTAGCATGTCTGGATGTATATTTTCAGAGCCTTCTAAAGTAGGTAATTCTGACCAAGGAGATACATACCCATCTATTTTCGATCGCCATACTTTGGATTGGAAAGATAATCACACCTTTTCTTATACTCTTGAACAAGGGCCATATTATGCACTCGATGTTCAAGAGGCACTAATTGAAGTAGACACGTCAGATGTGTGGGAAACAGGCCCTGAAACCTCAGAAGTCCATCTTTCATATTGGTTACCAAGTAACACTTTAGAGGGCGAAACAGTTCCTGTAATAGCTGTTATAAGCCCATATTTCTCATATGGCACTCAAGGAGATGAATCAACTCCAACCAATATCGTGAGTGCAGGCCGTGGTGAATTCATTTTTGAGAATTTTATCCCTCATGGATATGCTTTCGCCCAAGTTGCTGTGTTTGGTACGGAACTTTCCAGTGGATGCTTCGATTATCGTGGAGCAGGAGAAGGATGGGGAATTCACAATGCTGTTGAATGGCTTGGCCAACAAAACTGGTCAAATGGAAATGTAGGGCTCTATGGCAAGTCATACGAGGGAGCGACCCAATGGGAAGCGGCCGCTATAGGAAGTGAATATCTTAAGACTATAGTTCCTATCTCTGGAACCACTGCATTGCATCCTTTGCTTTACAAAAATGGAAGTGCAGAAGCTAGAAGTCAGGTTATGCACATGAACTATTTTTCAAGTACTGTTGACTATAATGAAGATGACTTAGACAATGTATGCCCCGATATTGTAGAGGGCCTATTTGCAGGCCCTGTAACCTATGGGGCGGGCGAACTAGATCCTTACATGTCAAATTACTATGATGAGAGAAGCCATATCGACAAAGCGTTTGAAAATTGGAATGGTAGCGTTTACTGGGTGCAAGGATTACAAGATTGGAACGTAGATCCCCACCAGGTTTTCGGCGGCCCAATAGGAGTCAATTGGTATCAGGACTATATTGATTCAGGGTATGAAATAAGGGGAATTCTTGGTCAATGGGAGCATAACTATCCAGATCAATGGACTAAACACAATGCTCAGGATAGTGGCTATGGAGGAGAAGCAATACACAACATGACTCGGTGGGATTGGGCTCAAGATTTATTTGAATGGTATGAATATTATTTGAAAGGGAACGGACCCAAGCCAGAGGCAATTGCGCAAGTTCAGAGAAATGATGGCGAATGGCGAATAGAACAAACATGGCCTCCAGAAGATTTGGATTGGTATACTCTTCCATTATCTGAATGCTCTAGTTCAGGCGCATTCACAGGGGGCGGAGCGCCAGTAGTTGGAGGCGGACAAACTGTCACCACTGTTTGTTCAGCCCTCTCTGAAACAGAAGATTTACAGATTTCAGGGCTTATTAGATTACATTTAGAAGCAGTTGCTACTATGGATGGCGGCCAAATATTTGCTGAATTAAGAGATTCAGAAACAGGTATTAGATTGGGGCATGCAACCATGGATATCCGATATCATGCAGGAGGTTATGAGCCTCAAACCGTGCTTCCTTCGCAGCAGGTAACAATGATGATGGAGTTCCAAGCTATAGACGCGATATTACCAGCAGGGCACGGAATAAATATTGTGTTCACAGATACAGGTGAAGATTACTTAGCACCTGCATGTGGGCCTAGCTGCACAGTTCATATTTTACCCTCTTTGTCAGAATTACAAATTCCTCGAATATATAGAGATTCAAGTGATGCATTAATCACTCCACAAAGTCTCGACGCAGCAAATAATTAATAGAATTATAAATATAAAAAATATTCTTGCCCTCTTTCTTCGGTATAATCGATCATCTCTTTGTCCACGCCCGATAGTGCCGCAGTAGCCAATTCTCTCATTGCAGAGCTGATCCAGTCAATTGACTCGAAACTATTCAATTCAAACCAACCATAATCTTCGATTTCATCATTGTCAATAGTTACATCTGCCGAATCACAATCAACCAAATACACAATAAATATTGCAGGAATATTTTGTATGAGGCACTCTCTTACGCCAATCATTTTCTTTATGGTTCCACTAATTCCACATTCTTCTTCCAATTCTCTCAATGCCGCAAAACTTGGCAACTCTCCTTCGTCAACAGTTCCTTTTGGCATCCCCCAGCGTCCTTTTTGAGGTCCTGAGGCCTCTTTTACCAGTAGAATCGCTTCATTTCTAATGAGGCAGGCTGCAACACCTAAGTCCGTCAGAACCGCTCTCATATTATTTGTCAAAGAATAATTTAGTTATCAAATCCTGTTTTTGTATGTTGATACACGGACATTGGTAGGCTTCATTGCTAGTAAGGGCGTCCTCCAAAACATGTCATTGCCACGGCGGGCCATGGAACAGATGGGATTTTCCATATGTTGCTTGTCTTGTGATGCTCCCGATATTGCAGGAAGTCAAAGATGTAAATCCTGCATATCATCTCATGTAAAAGTGAGAGACAAGATTTCTTCAGGTCCGGCAACAACAAAGGCAGATAGGTTATCGAGAGAATTTGTTACAATGTTAGCCAACCCACTTGATTTTATTGAGAATTCAGAACATTCTGTCACGATGACCTATTACAAATCATTAATCGATGCACACCAAGGAACTTCTCAACCGAAAACTGCTAAAGAAGTCAAAGAAAGATTCGAGGCACAAAGAAAGAAAAAAGAAAGGTCCCTAATACGAGACGTAGCAAGTAACCGTAAAAGAACACCAGAAACGCTTGCGCCAGAAGAAATTGAAGAATTGTTATCGAAAATAAGTGACAAAGCTCCCGAAGCACCGGATTCTTTTTGGGAAGAGTTACTTGAAGACGTCAACGACCTATTAGAGGAAGATTGAAATTACGAGCATTCAAAGATGATGCTTTCAAGGATGTGAGTAATATGACAGAAAAACGAGACCCTCGTGCTCGGTGGTTAGACGAAGATCCATTTGAAAATATCAATAATAATTCTAAGACACATACTCGAGCAAGAGATGATGGAAATTGGCGAAAACCACATATTCGTGTCGTTGCGGCAAATAGTACAGGTCAACCTTTCTTCAGAGTTTTTGGAACCCAACAATCTCATAAGATACCTATCCATAAAGGCTCAATTTGGCATTTTTCCAAAACTGAAGTTGAACATCTTTCTCAAGCCACGATTGCATTTACTTTGGCATTAGCGTTTATGTCCACAGGAGGAATTTTTGGAGCAATCTCAGACCCTTATCAATTTATAATCGGTGGAGCAATATATTTCTTAGCATTAACTCCAGCCTTTGTTTTGCATGAAATAGCTCACAAGATTGCCGCAAGAAATTACGGTTGTTGGGCAGAATTCAGAGCTTCTCCGGGAGGGTTGAGATTCGGAGTAATATTGGCTGCAGTATTTGGAATAGTATTCATGGCCCCGGGGGCTGTTATGGTTGCGGGACATACAACAAAATCACAATTTGGTAAGATAGCCTTAGCAGGTCCTGTAACAAATGTCCTACTATGGATATTGGGGTTGGGTGCAATATTAATTGGTGCAACTGGAAACTCAATCGTTGCGCTTATTATCGTACCATGGATGTGGGGTAATGCAGTTCTAGGTACATTCAACATGCTTCCATTTGGGCCTCTAGACGGAAAAAAGATCAAGACTTGGTCTGAAATTATCTTTTATGTTTGGGGAATTATCTGTGTCAGTTTGATTTGGTTTAATTTCAAATATTTAAATGGTTTAATTGGATAATAAAAATAGTCATCAATTGAATAGTTGATGTATCGTAGCAGATGAAAATAATTGAACTGACAGGGAGTAAACACAGAGATTGCTACGATACAAGAAAAAATAGTTCTTTAAGTGCATTAACTTTAACCCGTCTTGAGTCAGAAATAACTTCTTACAATAGTAAGGAACATTAAGCCGCCATTGAATCCAAATATTAACTCAGGTAATAATTCAATTTCTGAATTAAGCGCTAATATTAGAATCAATATAGATTGAAAGCCATATCCTAATAGTGACGAAACAGTCAATTCAAATGATAAATCTTTACTCCCCTTCCCAACTATGAAATCTACAATCTGATCTTGCCAAGAAAACCCGATAAGATATATTTTGTGAAAGAAATCTACATGCTTCTGTTTTTCCCATGGCTGAGCCGTAGGGCAAATTTTTTCATTTACTCTACTCGTAGTATCTCCCGAACCAAGAATTCTTGCACGAACAGAGAAATGGTTAAACAAAGAATATTGAAATAAAACAGCTAAGATTAGACTACTAGTTAGCAAATAATTCCAGTTTAAGAATTGACTAAACGCATACATTACTAGAATCAATCCTATGGTATCGGCAACAGTATCCCAATACCTTCCAACATGCGAAGGTCTCTTTCTAATTCTCGCTAACTCTCCGTCTATAGCATCAATTACTCCTTTTATTACAAGGACAATACATCCTTCTACAATCATTTCTTCGAGAATTAACCACGCACAAAAAATAGAAACAAATAGATGAAAATGAGTTACCATTAATACACTTACAGGTGTGTTTTCTAATCTTTTAGCGAAGAATCGAGCAATAGGTCGCCCCCAATCAGAAACATCGATAGCACGACTATCTCCATATTTCCCAGTCGCCATATTTTCACGTCGTTTTGTAAATAAAATCAAACTAATGAATTCAACACTGGCTTTTCATCACAATGGAAGAAAGTCATCAATGCCCACCATGTTATCATATCAAGGCTATTTACTAGATTCGCAACACCAGTATTTTCTTCACCATAGTCTTTACCTGTGGTATCCATCCATGCTTCCATTTCCTCAAGAGTATCGCAGACTTGGTGGTAACACCAATAACCATCAACCAGTCCTCCAAAACCAATAGTTACAACATCCAAATTATCTTGGAAGCTAGCATGATCACTTCTAGCAGTGGTATCTTCATAAACAATAATTTCAGGTCTATCCATATCCAACCAAACACTGGTTTTCCATGTATCGGCAGAATAGTTGGTTCCTACAAGCGTCCCCATCTGTTCTTCCAACCCTAGAGCATCCGAACCTATCCAGTTTGAAAGTCCAACCATTCCGGGTTGATCTAATTTATCGTGATTAGGTCCAGGGCCAATATAGACTCTCATCGGCCATACTTCGGCATCTTTTGGATACCCATCCTCATCAATAGCTGGATCTGGATCTCCATGAGGAGCCCCACCACCACCTGGCCAATTAACTCCAGCCATATCTAAATTGATGTAGTTAGTAATGGTAACATCAGGATTGTCTTCGCCAACATAGTATTCGGTCCAATAATCCGACCCTCTTTTACCGCCTTCTTCCCCTGACCAAAGACAGAAGACCATAGTCCTTCTACTCTCAAAATCAGCGAGTGCCTTTGCAGTTTCCATAACCATTGAAGTGCCTGCTGTATTATCATATGCCCCCACTCTAGTTCCATATGTTCTTTCTCCAATTATGTGAGGGTCAAGAAGTACTCCATTGACAGGAGGAGCGACATCAAAATGAGCTCCAAAAACTAACCATTCATTTTCAACTTCTGTACCCCATTTATACGCACAAATATTGTATGCTTCGGGGTTTTGAGAGCCCGTTATATCTGTAAATTCAAACCTATGGCCTATTACTTCTAAACCAAAACCTGTCATTTCACTAATTAGGTATTGAGCAGCATCTTCGTAAGCAGGGTTTCCCTGACCCGCCCACCTGTCGTAATAGCCTTCTTTACCATCTATAATATCGAAAGAATCTGTTGGATCACTCATTTCAAACAATCGTTCGTATACACTTCTTCCATCAACGATTCCAGTAGAGTGAACTCCTCCTTCATCTTTCGATAGAGACATTGCCCGATTAATTGGTATGATTTTTACAATTACTGAACCACCAGTTTCAGAACTATGGTTTACTGTATCGAATGTACTATTTTCAGAAGCCGGAACTCTTTCAATTCCATTATTCGAATTATCTATATTTCCTTCTCTACTTATCCAAGTCATCCAAGATTCTCCTTGGTCCCGAATCGGCCAAAAGTCTCGTCCAAATTTCCCGATTATGACTACCATATTTTCAGTTCTTGGAGGTGCTAATATTGACAATGTGACAGAATCTCCCTTTTCCAAATCAACAATTGTAGAGTTCTGAACATAATTATTACCATCTTCGATGATTAAGTAAGGAATAAAAACAGACATAGAACTAGAAGCAGATAATTCCATATTTTGGAAGAAACCACCCTCCAATGATGCTATATTAACTTCTAGATCGCTTTCTCCAGGCATATTCTCTGAATCAGCAAAACATCCAGTTAGTGGTGCTGACAACATCAGCAGCACGAGTAAACTGGCGACGCCGGTACGTTCCATATTATCCGGAACCACAGCATCTTGTTGAACTAAACGGTTTCAACAATCAGAATAATTATTTGGTGGTAAAGCTATCAGGGCCTGTAATTTGTGTTTTCTTCATTATATTTCCCAGATACTGATATAACTATTTAATGCCAACCATCATCTTAAATTCAGAGGGGAAGGGTATGAGCGACATAGTTAGGCGAAAAGAAAGCATTACACAGGATTTCGAGAAAAAAACATTGAATGGTTTTTTAGGAATATTCATCCACATAATTGTCCTTGGTTTTGTTAACTTGCTATTGACGATACTGTTGGGAGTAGACGGTATCATTGCTGGCCTCGCATTCTTAATGATAATATTCACGGGACCTCTTTGGCTTATTTATTGGAATAGCTACATTATCATTGGACCCAATGAAGCAGCGACGGTACAGTTCTTTGGTAAATATTCTGGAACAGTAAATAAAGAAGGATTCCATTTTTTCCTTAATCCATTTTATCATAAACAAAAAATTTCCTTACGTATAAGAAATTTTGAATCTGCTAGATTGAAAGTTAACGATGTTAACGCTAATCCGATTGATATTGGTGCAGTAGTAGTTTGGAGAGTATTTGATGCAGCAGAAGCTCTTTTCGAAGTCGATCACTATGATCATTATGTACAGATTCAAAGTGAAGCGGCGCTTCGGGCAATGGCAACAGCATATCCATATGATATAATTGAAGATAAGGACGTAGGCGGAATATCATTATCCAGCCATCAAGAAGAAATTGCTGAATTACTACAAGCATCAGTAGAAGATCGCCTAAAGCAAGCAGGCATAGAAGTTCTTGAGGCGAGAATAAGCCATCTTGCTTATTCCCAAGAAATCGCACAGGCCATGCTCCGCCGTCAGCAAGCTAGCGCAGTAGTGGCAGCAAGAAGCGAAATCGTTAGAGGCGCAGTTGGAATGGTCGAAGAAGCATTAGAGCAACTTAGTGAGAAGAAAATAATCGATCTCGATGAAGATAAAAAAGCAACCATGGTTAGTAATTTACTAGTTGTTCTTTGTTCTGAAACAGATACCACACCTGTAGTTAATACCGGAACAATATATTGATTTTTATTCTGGTGCAGAGGACAGGATTTGAACCTGCGAAGCACTACGCACTGGGACCTCATCCCAGCCCCTTTGACCACTCGGGTACCTCTGCCTTACAATTACCCAAATGCCTTACATATATCAGAATGGCGAAACAGACAGTAAGTATTAGTAAGTATCTAAACCATACTTTTGCGCCAGAGGAACTTCCTCTCCTGTCTTTGCATAATAGTACAGTGAGGCTTTATTTACAGCATCACAAGCAGTGAAGAAAAGACTGGATATTGCTATACCTATTACGATTAAGATGAAAGCTAATGCCGCGCCAATTTCTCCAAAAATAAAGAGTGGCAAACAAACGACAATAATAGTTAATATTACGATAAAATTAATTATTCCTGTACCTACACTAGCAACAATATTTTCACCCCAAGTTTCATCGAATAATTTTGGACCTTTTTTCATGCTTTCAAACACTCCACTGTTCTCTAAAACAATCATTGGAACGACAAAGAAAGTTGTCATCCACCAAGCAAACGAAATCATAAAAGAAATAATATGTCCTATTATGGCGACTACTATGTTATCCGACTCAGCCATTGCTTCAAAGAAGCTTATTATAACTCCAACTGTACCTGAAATAAGCCCCCAGATTAATATTTGTGGAAAGCATTTCATCGCCTGTTTAATTCCGTAAGAGAAACTAGGATTCCTGCCGGTAGTCATCCTCTCGTAAGCACTAGCAATTATAGCCGCGTTCCAAAAAACAGTAATTATGGACACGATGAAGTAACTAATGAAAGTGCCAACCGCAACTCCTCCTTCAAAACCTTCATCATTACCAATGACGAAACCGAGCCCTCCAGTAAAAGTCAGAACTACTCCAAAACTCAAAACTGACATAATTACAGAAAATAAAAGATAAACCATCAATTCAGGATCCGCTTTTACAACATGAATGCCGAGTTTCGTAATTCTGAACCCTCTTTTTATTCGATTCATAAATCCAAACTTTCCATCATTAGGTGAGGACTCATAAGTATTCATAAAATGAACTCTGAATTTAATTAATTTTTTAATGCTTCTACGTCATATCTCATTATAGTTTCAATATTTCATCGTTTTTAGAAACTAAACCTTCTTTATTCACTGATGCATACCATCTTGACCAACCAGGATATTTTTTTTCTGAAATTCTAACAAATCCCTCACCATTAAAAGATTCTGATATAGTTTTACAAGGGGGCGCAGGGCCAGTTAATTCAATTTCCACTGGGCCAATCTTGAATCTAGCTCCGACTTTCATTAATTCCCAATCTAGCCCCTGAATAGTGAGGTTTTCTCCAGTAGTTCCGGGTTGAATAGGATGACCTTCTTTTTGTAGAGCCAAGATTCTTTCCATTGAAAATAAACAAACAGCCCTAGTAGGTCCTCCATGATATTGCAAATCATTTTGTTTGTCTCCTTCCACGTTATTTTTCCCGAGAAATACTTGTGAAACAGGAAATTTAGGCACCCCCCCGTCTTTCCTGATATTTATTGAATTCACTATTGCCATAAATTTCACCATTTTAAGACATATTTTCTAGAATATCAAGAGTCTCTTTAACCATTCTTTCTTTATCAAATCTTTTTTCGGTAGTTTCTCTAGCCGCTATTGAAATAGAATTTCGAAGTTTAGAATCGGTCCCCAATTTTCTTATTGAACTAACTAATTCGCCCATAT
>Ga0315321_10003629_pt1 | contig 11965 bp, 4 predicted proteins | sample M180m21515metaG_FD_203464 | JGI IMG/M metagenome (GOLD analysis project Ga0315321, IMG submission 203464) | Ammonia-oxidizing marine archaeal communities from Monterey Bay, California, United States - M1 80m 21515 | ecosystem: Environmental > Aquatic > Marine > Intertidal zone | place: USA... | reverse complement strand
GATAAGCATTAAAATGAAAATCAATACACAACTAGTAATAATCGCAGCTATGATGCTGGCAGGAACAGCCTTCTCCGATCCGATTCACGATGCTGCCATGTATGGCAATCTTGCAGGCGTCCAAGCGGAACTGGATAAAGGCGTGGATGTGAATACAAAGAATTATTTTGGTGAAACACCGCTGGATATGACCCTCTGGCTCAATGATGAAAGCGAAACCGCTGACCTCATTCGCAATCACGGTGGTAAAACAAGTAAAGAGTTGATTGCACTGTCCGATGCTGTTAGAACTGGAAATATCGAAGACGTTAAAAAACACTTGTCAGCTGGTGCGGATGTGAATGAGAAGGATATGTATGAGGATACTCCTTTGTACGAAGCGGTTAAACTAGGTTACAAGGAGATCGCCGAACTGCTACTGGCCAACGGTGCGGATGTTAATGTGAAGAATGATGATGGATGGGTTCCTTTGCATATGGCAACTGTTTTAGGTCACAAGCAGCTCGTTGAACTACTAGTGACCAACGGAGCAGATGTGAATGCGAAAGGTGATGATGGATCGACTCCTATGCACTATGCGGCTTGGTACAATCGCAAGGAAGCTGCCGAACTGTTGATTGCCGGAGGCGCGGACGTAAATGCGAAGGATAAAAATGGGTGGACTCCTTTGCATAATGCAACTGATGCAGACCTCATGGAAATTTCTCGACTACTGATCGAACAAGGTGCTGATGTGAATGCGAAAGATATGAATGGCAAAACGTCACTCGATCTTGCCGTCCAGCTGGATCGAACCGAAATCGCCGACCTCTTCCGCAAACACGACTTGCCCGCCATCCCGCCGGTGGAGGTGTCGGCGCCGATGCTACGTTTGATTTTCGACAAGGCAACGTTTGGTTTCAGTTTCACGACCAAAGACAAGATGGCCTATGTGGTCGAGGGAACGCGAGACTTCAAGCATTGGAGTGAGTTGGAAACAATCATGGGAACCGGTAAGCAGATCAAGTTCACTGATTCAAGACAGTCGCTGGTACCATTTCAAAAATTCTACCGCGTCAAAGTGGTCGATTAACCAAAAAGAGAACACACATCAGAGGCCGGGCATTATGTGCCCGGCCTTTCTTTTTTCGACTTGGTTAACAGCAGAATCGTTAACGTAACCAAATTAAAGGTTCATTTCAGTCCGTGTTGGCGGGGGTTTTTGAACAATCAAATTGTTGGTGCCACTTTGGGTGCCACCTTTTTGAGGACATCGGGGGCAACGCGATTCTCAGCCAGCCCGTCCCGTTCGATGTTGGTGCAGACCGAAGGCTTGCTCCTGACCTCTGAAAAGGGAATACACCAGACTTCATTGCGCGGAATCAGCACCAAGCCGAAATAGCTACAATCGGTCTCTGATTAAAGCTTAGAGGCCGCTCCGATTATCCCTCTTGCTGACCGGCTCGTATGCTTTCGGTTCAGTCATCAACCCTCAGTTTGGAAGTCTGAAGGCTTTTTGCGGCAACAGTTGAAACGCCTTGAAAACCGCACTCATCGGGATGACAGTCGCCTCACCATGAAATCACAACTGATCGCAATCGTCGCAGCCGTGTTGCTGGTGGGGTGTGGCCAGTCCGACCATCAGCACTTGCACGATGACGGTCACAGCCATGCCGAAGGCGATTATGATCACGTCGAGCGTGATGGCCACGACCACGATAAAGAATTAAAGGCTGCTGAACCAGTTGCAGAAGCCGCAAAACCAGAACAGCCGACAGCGAAAGCACCAGACATCTCAATTCACTATGCTGCCAATTCTGGAAACATCGAAGCCATCAAACAGCACTTGGCTGCTGGTGCGGATGTGAATGCGAAGGATAAAAGGGGAACGACTCCTATGCATAAGGCGGCTGGTAGAGGTCATAAGGAAATCGTCGAACTACTCATCGCCGAAGGTGCGGATGTGAATGCGAAGAATGATTGGGGAATCACTCCCTTGTATTCTGCGGTTGGAAATAGTCACAAGGAAATAGCCGAACTGCTAATCGAAAAAAGTGCGGATGTGAATGCGAAACGTGGTGATGGTTTCACTCCTTTGCAATTTGCGATTGTGTCCGGTCACAAGGAAATCGTCGAACTGCTAATCGCTGAAGGTGCGGGTGTGAATGCGAAGGATAAATATGGCAAGACACCGCTAGATTTGGCCATCCAGCAAGGTCATATCGTACCGAATACCGAAATCACCGACCTTCTCCGCAAACACGGAGGCAAGACGGGTGATGAATTGAAAGCTGAAGGAAAATGAAACACCTCCTACTCACAACAATCGCAGCCGTGGTGCTGGCGACAACCGCCTTCGCTAATTCACTTCACTTCATATGCTTTCGAGATTGAAAGTTGTGCAGTGAGCGAATTTGATAGGATGCAAACAGTTCTTGGACTCAGCACGACTAAACCTATCGAAAATCAATCAACAAAACTAAAGGATATCTAAGATGCCAATTATTCTTCCGCCGATCACTCGCCGTCAATTTGTAAGGCACTCGCTCACTCTTGGTGGCACGGCTATAATGGCGCCTAGCGCGTTGGCTTCCGCGGATAGTGAAGCTGTTCGCTTGGACCAGAACCGAGTAGCTTTGCTTTCGGATACACACATCAGTGCCGATCCAGATCGTGTCTACCCGGGGACGAAGTGGCCAGGTTCTCCCGTCAAAGAGTCCGAGCATGAGTGGGTGAACATGGCGAATTGTCTTACACAGGCGGCCAAGAGCGTCATTGCACTCAATCCTCGGCCGGCTAACCTTATAGTCAACGGCGACTGTGCTCTCAGCAATGGTAAAGAAGCCGAGTACAAAGAGTTTCTCAGGCTTGTTAAGCCACTTCGGGCTGCCGGCATCACCATTCATGTAACGGTCGGCAATCACGACAATCGCAAGGACCTGTGGAAATTGCTCCCGTTCCTGAAGCAGGAGCACATGGGCATTCAGGCGGGCGTGATTGAACTTCCCCTCGCCAACCTCGTCTTATTGGATTCGGGAAGAAAAGGAGTCCTGGGGGACGAACAGTTGAACTGGCTCGCCCAACAACTCGATGAGCGAGTCAATAATCCAGCCCTTATCTTTGGTCACTTCAACCCGTATCCCAATCGCGGGGTTCGTCCCATCAAGGGCATGCCTGATGGGGCATCCCTGTTAGAACTCCTTGCCAAGCGAAAGCATGCCAGGGCCTATTTCTATGGTCACACGCATGAGTGGCAACATGATCGACGCGACCATCTCCATCTCGTTAATCAACCGGCAGTCAGTTACTATTTTGGAAAAGGACATGCGCATGGTTGGGTCGATATGAATCTCACTAAAATGTCCGCTGATCTGGAGTTAAACTGCATCAACCCCAAACACAAGCAACACGGTGATCGGAGACAGGTCATTTTGCAAAACAAGAAGACATAGAGTTGAACACGTCGACACTACCCATGGCCGCTTTTACATGTTGCGACTGAGAATGGTCTCAAGGAAATTGCCGAACTGCTTATCGCTAAAGGTGCGGATGTGAATACGCAGGATGATGATGACAAAACACCGCTAGATTGGGCCATCCAGTTTAAAAAACCAGAAATCATCCCCCTCCTCCGCAAACACGGCGGCAAGACGGGTGGAGAATTAAAAGCTGAAGGGAAACGAAACACCTCCTACTCACAACAATCGCAGCCGTGGTGCTGGTGGGGTGACTATCGATTCAATCAATACAACCATTGATTTTATCAATGACCGGGTTTAATGCAAAAGCTGTTAGCATGCCTCCTCTTCGCTGGAAACAGTGAACGAAAGATAAAAATGAAAACTTTAATCACAATAATTACAGTCGTGCTGTTGGTGGGATGTGGAACAACACAGACGCAAAAAACAGTGGAACCGCCTTCAGTCAAAGCTGAAGCACCAGACATCTCAATTCATGAAGCTGTGATGCTTGAAAATGTTGAAGTCGTCAAAAAGCATTTGGCTGCTGGGACAGATGTAAATGCAAGAGGTGAGGATGTCGGCACTCCTCCTTTGCATATTGCGGCTTTAGTAGGCAGCAATGAAATCGTTGAGTTACTTATAACCAAGGGTGCGGATGTGAATGCCAAGGAGGAGGAGGAAGGGTGGACACCATTGTTTGTGGCCGTCGGTGAGGGTTACAAAAAAATCATCGAGTTGCTGATTGCCAACGGTGCAGATGTGAATGCGAAGGATGATGTTGGCGACACACCGCTAGATATGGCCATCGGTTTAGAACAACCAGAAACAGTCGACCTCCTCCGCAAACACGGCGGCAAGACGGGTGGAGAATTAAAAGCTGAAGGGAAATGAAACACCTCCTACTCACAACAATCGCAGCCGTGCTGGTTGTGGGGTGTGGAGAGTTATCAATTCACGAAGCTGCCTATAACGGAAATATCGCAGCCGTAAAATAGCATATCGCTGCTGGTGCGGATGTTAATTTGAAGAACGAGGTTTGCAAAACTCCTTTCTTTATAGCAGTTGAATACGGCGAGAAGGGGGCCACCGAGTTTTTCAAAAGGTGCAGATGTTATGGCGAAGCGACTGAAGAGTGGAAAAGACTTTCCTGCATCCCAGCATTGACATACTCTTCGTCATTAGTTAAATGGTGTCTTGACGGACTAACGAAAGCTTTGCCCCAGCTTGGGTAGCTCGTAATCTCTTTTAAGTATTTAAAGAAAGATGTCATGAAAGTCACAATCCAGAGGAGAGGTGTCTTTGCGAGCGTGTTTTTGCTACTGGCTGCTATGCTCTCATTGAATGCGCAGGTCGATATCGACTCCTTCACCGAGATCGCCTCTTTTTCCGAGGACTTTAATGGTGATAAAGGAGATTTGAGTAATCTTATCAGTTTGCATGGTAACACACGGCATCACAAACAGGTGCTGAAAATCACCGAGAATAGAAATAACCAGAACGGCAGTGTGTTGTTAGAGGATTTCGCTGAGGGTGCGTCCTTCAGTAGTTTTGAAATATCATTTCGTTTGTTCATGGGTAATGGCTCGAGCCGTCCGGCGGACGGATTAAGTATCTCTATCGGAAACGATTTACCTAAACAGGTCGGTTTCGCTGAGGAAGGAGCCGGTGATGGTATGAGAATCTGTTTCGACGTATGGGACAGTGGGGCAAATGACTTGGCCCCCCAGATAGAGGTGTTTTACGCCGATGAATCACAAGCCTCCCAGAGTTTCAGCGGTACGACCGATGTTCCTTCTGTGGATCGCTTCAAGGGAGAGGATGGTCGATACGTCATGATGTGGCACAACGAAGAGTGGGCTGACGTTAAAACAAGTGTCATTGGAGGAATGCTATCCCTCCAGTTTCGTGGTCATACCATCTTTGATAATAAGGCTATCTCATCGAGCGCATTCAAGGCTCCGCAGTGGTTGTTTGCCGCGCGCACGGGGGGTATGAATTTGAAGCAGTATATCGACGACCTGAAGATCACCCTCTACGAAAGTGTCGTTCCAATAGTGTCCGGCTTTAGCGGGAACGCGGGTGGGTTCGGAATTACCATGACGGATGCCAAGTCTAACGGAGCCGATCTAGACAGCGTAGAGGTGACATTCGATGGGGAACTTGTTAATGTTTCCAAGTCAAAGGCGGATGGTATTACGGCTATTGATTACTCGACCGACGAACTGTTCGAGACTGCCAGTGAGCATGTTGTTGTGTTGTCATACTCTGACGAAAAAGGGAGTATGAATACCGTTCCCTTGGAGTTCACAGTGAGTGACTATGAGTTGATCGAGGATACGTTGATGGTGGATGAGTCTTTGAAGGGGCGCCCTGGATTCCTGGTTTACACCACCCAGATTACCGGACAGCAAACGGGAGGAGTTAGTCTGCACGGCAACATGTGGCTGAACGCCGAGAAGCAGATTCGAGGTGGATACATCGACCCTAACACGGGCGAGTCTTACTTGAACGAGTCTGACCCGGATGCCTTCATAGGCTGGAGCTATTATCCCGTCATTGTCGAGACGGTAAACCAGAGTTCTAATGCTCCTAGCGGCATTGGTAATTTTAAGGCCAGCAACGGCCGTGAGGATGAGGAGATCCCCGGTGCTCCGGGTTGGGGTGGTTCCATGGATGGCATCGCCACTGAGTACATTGCCCTACTTCAGTTGGACCGTGGTGCATATACTTTAGGTGTAAACTCGGATGATGGATTCAGCGCGAGCATAGACTCGAATTTCGATGACCTGCTCGGACAGCAGATCGGTTTTTTTAATGGGGGGCGCGGTTCTTCTGACACCCTTTTTGAAATATTTGTAGACAAGCCAGGCCTTTATCCTTTACGCATCGCGTGGTGGTCAGCCGACCTTGGTGCGACCATTGAGATTTTCTCCGTTGTGCCAGGTGTTGGAAAGGTTCTAATCAATGACCCGAAAATTAAAGATTCCATCAAGGCTTACACAGTCAAGGGTATTACCCCGGAACTTAGCACCACAGATCGACCATCAACCGGCCGCGCCAGTGTGATTTCCGTCTCCCCTGGAGATGGTGAAAAATTGATGAAAACTGCGGCGAAACGGGGTTTAATCGAGGTGATCATTCGTAACGAATTAACCTTTGTGGAGGAGGATACAATTAAGCTTACATTGGACGGGGAAGAGGTGGAATCCTCCGTTGAGAAGAGCGGCAACTTGGTGTTTATCACATACGAATCTGAAAACCGATTTTCTGCGGGCACGCATACGGTCTCGTTTTCCTTTGAGGAATCTAATGGCGTAACACGAGGTAGCAAGTGGTATTTCGAGGCATCTAATTTGTACTCCCTGGGCGCGAAGCCGGGCAGCGCAGAGGGGTTAACCGTACTTGAGTATCATGATATTCCAGGTCCCTCGCTCAGTTCATTTCTGGGGCATGAAAAATATCCAGACTCACCGGATGTCATTGAAACGGCTAATTATTTTGAATGGCCCCAGTCCGGAAAAATCGAGAGAAAGCCAAAGGTTAATTACCGCGACAACTATGGTTGGTTATTCCTAGGCTACATTCATCCGCCTAAGACAGGTGAGTATGTTTTCCATATAGCGACCGATGACGCCTCCGAGTTGTGGCTGTCGACAGACGAGAATCCGGCCAACGCAGTTAAGATCGCTCAGGAGTCAAGCTGGCGTGAAGCCCGTAGTTATGCACCAACTGGCGAAGAGGAAACCTCTGAGCCAGTTACCTTGGAGAAGGGTAAGGCGTACTTCGTAGAGTTGGTTGTTAAGGAAGCTAACGGTGGTGATAATGCTGCTGTCGCCTGGCGATTAGCTGATGAAAAAGATCTCACAACCGGTGCATTGCCGATTGCAGGCGAGTATCTTTCACAATGGTTGCTTAATTTTAATGGATTTGAACCGTCGATCAGCGTGATCCATAACTCTGATCGTACAGTGACAGTCACTTTTGAAGGAACTTTGCAAACGGCCCCAACAGCTAACGGTCCGTGGAGGGATTCGAGACAAAAAAGCCCATATAAAATAAAAGCGAATAAGGCGGTCTTCTTCGGCCGAGCGAAGAAATGATTTGGAGAGATTGTCAGGCAGAGTGCTCTGCTGAAGAGTTTGGACTTGAAATCTGTTTCTAATTGTTTACCTGGATAATCAGCATTAAGTGCCCGTGCAACAATGTAGAGTTTATGACATTATTCGATGTAATTATTGTTAAGTAATGATAAAGATTTCTGTACACAGGTTTGGTTTGTTTTTCTGTTTCATTTCAACTATTGCATGCGCATCAGCACAGGTCGTGTTGGATAATAGTTTCGGAAATGTTGGTTCATTAAACGGGCCGAACTTCAAAATTCCAGACACACTGGGCAAGACGGTGGGTGCAAATCTGTTTCACAGTTTCAGCGATTTCAGCCTCAGAACCGGCGAGTCCGCGACTTTTACCGGCCCTGACTCCATTCAAAATATCCTGGGAAGGGTAACTGGAAGCGGGATATCTGAGATCGATGGGTTGATTAAATCGGAGATCGCGAATGCAAATCTGTACTTGCTGAACCCGAACGGTTTTTTGTTTGGTAAAAACGCCAGCGTGAGCGTCGACGGTGCGTTCACTTTGAGTACAAAAGAAAGCATAGAACTGGGTGATGGCGGTAGTTTTAACGCATCGAATCCTGACCAAAGTGTGTTCACCTCGGCAGCACCTGATGCCTTTGGGTTTCTGGGGGAGAACCCGGGGGGGGCGATTAAGTTCAGCGGAAGCAAGTTGATCTTGAATGCCCCCGTGAACCTGATTGGAAGCGATGTTCGATTGGAGGACTCAGCGATTTATTCCAAGTCGAAAGACGTGCCAACTGGTGTGAGCGTCGTGGGTGACAATTTGTCTATCGTAGACAGCCAGATTCGGAACAGATCGGCAGTTGAGGTGGAGGGTGAGGGGCAGGGGATTTTGATAGAGTTGAGAGGAGACTTGGAAATTATGGACACGACGATCACTGAGGAGGATGGCAGTGGAGTGGATCGAGGCGACTTTATAGACGAGATCGGAAGTGATGTCCCCTTTGCAAGCAAGGTGGGAATTCTTGTCGTTACCGAGGGGCTGGAAGCCCCTGCCCCGATTTCGATCAATGCCAAAGACGCTAAGATTACTGGAGGCGGGGTCTACTCGGTGAATTTAGTTACTGAGGAAAAGATTTTCAAAATGATCAAAGCGCCTCGCATTGACATTAAGGCGAAGTCACTCCGAATGGAGCAAGGAACACTTGAGGTGGCGACCAAGATGGCAGGCGTTAAAAACGTCCAATTTACGCACACAATAACGCTAGGAAGTGACAGAAACACGGTGAAGTTTAACCGGCCTATTTTTGTTCAGGAGGATTTTATTGAGGTTTATTTAAACGGTAAACGACAAAGCAATAGCAGGCACTTTACATTGAACTTTAACAGTAAAGGTGCGCTTGAACAGGTGGTTTTCGAGAAAACAATCCCCGAGGGAGCCAAACTCGAATTTGTCATGCAGCCAAATCTTACCAAGTCGAATCATGTCGCTGCGAACTTGTCCGGGGATATGAGTTTGGGAAAGAACAGCAAAGTAAAGTCCGGTCAGGTTTATCTAAAAGGTGAAAGCCTTTTTATCGACGATAGCCATGTGTTTGCGGATAGCCATATTGATATACAATCTGCAACGCAGCTCAGCGTGGATCATGGATCCTCGATAAAATCAGATTTCTTTGAAGAAGGAAATCTTCATATTGCAGCGGATACTTTTAGGATGGACGGGCGTTCCACATTGGAAGGAAGCAGTAAAATTTTAATTGATGCTCCCACCAAAGTGGACATTATGGGAGAAAGCAACATTAACGTTGGTTGGGCGGATGCCCGGGGAGCACGTAAGGGTTCAAAGGATATCTTGTGGGACTCAAAAAACGGGAAGGTAGTTGATCAAAATAGCCTTTCTCCTAAAGGTAGGTTTAAGGATGTGAGTGCGGTAAGCCGCAAATTAGCCTCTTGGTATGGCGACCAGGTGTCCTTCAATGTCATCGATATAAACCAACCTCTTGATTACAATGATGTGCCGCATGTTTCGATTGAGTCCAATGCCATATCAGTAGACCACGGATCGCTTACCGGAGACTCTGGTGGAGTGCAATCTGCCATTAGGGTGCAATCACTAGGGGATATTAGTATTTCGGGCGAGTCGGCCCTTCGACAGTTTGACCTGATTGAGTTGAACGCGAAATCCGTCGATGTAGATAAGGGAATCAAAATTGAGTCCAAAATCAATAAACAAGATTTTTATACGGGGTTTATTGTCGTCAACAGTGATGAATCCGCCAACTTAAGTGGAGGCACTATTCTCGGGAGTCTGGTTGTAAACTCGGGGGGTGACATAACCGTTACCGACATGGACATTGGCCACGGGGATTCCAAAGTGAGCAGCAATGTATTTAAGTTGGATGCCGATGGGAAAATCTATTTTGGCCCGGGAGAGCTGGGAGTGAACGGAACGGTGTTTTCCCGGATGCTCAACATTGAAGGAAGTGACATTCACATCAAGGGGTACGGTCTGATGAGCCAGTCAGGCATGGGGATCATTGGTTCTAATCGTGTTGAATTGGAAGGGCCGGCCGGCATAAACACGACTGCTGTTGGTTCACAGGAGTTGGTAATCAAAGCCCCGGATGTTTCCATTAATGATGGAGTTAACATCTTTGCTCAACTCATGCCGCAACAGGGGTTTATGGGCACGGGAAGGATAAGGATTTCTGGGTTTAACGACTTGAACTTGCAAGGCTCTCGAGTGGAGGCAGGTAGCCCCCAGTTATTTGGAGAGACACCCATGGTCAGCTTAAGCGGCGGCAACATCACTTTGGACAATGTCTCTCTTAGCCAATACTGCCACTACGATAATCCAAAGATACATGGTGAGATCTATGCCATGAGCCCTGATCCTCTCAATGGATACAAGACTACTAAGATTAATGCGACCGGTTCTTTTAATCTGATCAATAAGTCGAGAGTGTACATAAATATTGGGCGAGTCATCGTTGATGCTGAGGATATCAGCATAGAGGATTCAGAGGTGCTTAGCCGTAATGTTTGGGCATCCGCTGAGGGATGGGTGGGGCGGATCAAGTTAAATGCTCGGAATGATATCATCCTATCGAATGCAAAAATAAATAGTGAAACCATTTCAAGCGGAACACGTGCTGAGATTCTCCTAATTGGTAATAATCTGGAGGCAAACAATGCCGAGGTTAGAATCTACGATGAGAGAAAAGGGAAAGAAGGGCAGATCCAGCTCAACTTTGAGGAGTCAATTAAAATGGATAACAGCCAGGTGCTTTCCGTAGGGTCTTCTCATCTTGCACCAGATACAAACGGTAATAAAATCACGATCAAATCGAATAATCTTAACATGAAGGATTCATTGATAACCGGGATGGTCGAGGGTGACGGCAAAAGGGGTGTGACCGAATTGGATATTTCCGGTGAAATGTTATTGGAAGGAAGTTATGTGGGTGGATTGGAAAAACCTCTCAACTTGGTTGAACAAGAAGCTCTGTTAACCGATGGAACCTTTGGAGAGGTCAGGAATCTCATTGCAGAAGGCGAGATGGTTGTCCCGAGCGATTTGGGTGCAGTACATGGGGCAAATTTGTTTCACAGTTTTGAGAAGCTCAACATTGGTACTGGACAAACTCTCGTCATGGAACTTCCGGAAGGAGTCAGTAATGTGTTCCTACGGGTCACCGGAGGTAAGAAAACCATTTTGAATGGGGTAGTTGTTTCCAGTAGAGAGGGAGGAAACATCACCCTGATAAATGAAAAAGGGTTCGAGTTGGGGCCTGATGTGGATATGGACGATTTTTCAGGGATTAGGCTTGGAGCCGTAGATAAATTACTTTTCAAGGATGGTGGAGCATTTGGCGGAACCAGTGAGGCGGAATCGTTAAGCGGCGCAGAGGCGAATTTTAATATCCGAACTGACCAATTGAAGGGTGAAGTTAAATTGATGGGGGCTTTATTGAGGGGCAACAAGGTAGATGATGAGGGCGGCTCAGAGATAGGTCTGTTTGGTGAGAAAATTGATATGATTAGTAGTGGAGTTGTGTCGGTAAGCGGAGCGGACATCAATCTTATTGCGAACAAGGTCGATCTACGTCAAGCCACCGTGTTGCATGCGCTTAGCCCAGTGAAGGATAAGGGCGGTAATATCAACATCAAGTCCCGAGAGTTGCAATTGAAAGGAAGTGGGGTGCGGACGACTTCGCTGGGAGGGCAGGGCGGAGACATAAATATTGATGCGGACAATTCCAATATTGTGATTTCAGCGATTGAGTCGAATAACTATTTCGGCGAGAACAGTAGAGAGAAGTTCAAGACAGGGAACATCTATTTTAGTTCTAAGGAATCACTCTCCAGCCATCGACCACTCATAGCTCTTAGATCAAATACGAGGGGGGGAACCGGAAATATCAGCATTAACGGTGGTGATCTTAT